>JACDJC010001282.1_pt1 | contig 22711 bp, 30 predicted proteins | sample 7454191 | NCBI WGS metagenome assembly JACDJC01 (sample SAMN14253291, study PRJNA609438) | sludge metagenome | isolation source: sludge after 25d culture with pyrite and EDTA | collected 2018-12-20 | reverse complement strand
CATTCGTTTTAATATCAATATTGTTACGTTTCATAGTTATGAATTTTAAGTGTTTCTACATTTTATGTATTACAGACTACCGCAGTTCTATTTCATTTTGAAGAAGTTTAGCTTGATTTGATAATGTAACCGCCTTTAAAATCATAAATGAATTTTTAAATGTTTATTGTTTCCGATTCATAAAATCATTCGATTTTCAAAGGCGGCCCGACAACCTTCATATCGTGGTCGGCAAAAACCTTCCGAATTTCTTGTTCGGTAGGCGGGGAAGCCCACTTATCGGTTGCGGCAAAAAAGGCTTCCATTTTTCCTGCCGGCAGGTAGGAAACAAGGGTTTTTGCTTTTTGTGTAACCTGAACAAATGCATGGGGCACATTTCGTGGCAAAAAAATGGTATCGCCCTGTTTCATCTGGTATTGTTCATCGCCAACCTGGAACAAATACCCGCCTTCAACCACATAAAACCATTCGTCCTGGTAGGGATGAATGTGCAACGGCGGACCTCCGTTGGGGGTGAGCCCGGTTTGTTCAAAAACGGCTAAGCCGCCGGCGGTGTCCTTGCCCGAAATTTTTATGTCGAGCGTGTTGAGGGTTACCCCTTTCATCTTATAGCGGGTGCCAAACCGGGCCTCGCCGGAATTGACCTTAAATCCTTTGTGGTTCATTTTATTGCTTATGTTTATTAATTGAGTAAAACCAAATGCAGGCATTGCCCCGAGCGCTGTGAGGATAAAACTTCTCCGTTTCATTTTTTAGTCGGTTTGTATCTCAAGGGGGGTTGTTAAGCTGGAAGGTATTACATCCACAATCTGAATGTCGTATTTGTCTTTGTTAATGCCATCAAACAGTCGGATTTCATTTCCTAAAAAGCCATCGCGTGAAATTCCGCTGTCAAAGATAATTTTGCTCATTTTTGTTTTATTTATTGTTTATCATTTTGAACTTTCTTCTGTCGGTTTTCAATTTTCACCAAGTCAAAATTGTAAACTTTAGCGGTCAACTCGCCCGGTGCTTGCCAGACTTCCAAAGCCTGCGGACTGGCAAAGGCCTGGTAAATGGCCTCTGCTGTAAAGTTTATTATTTTTGAGTTTTTTGATGTTTGTGCCATAGCTGTGTAATTTTTATTTTACTGCTCATGGTATTTAATGTAATACGTTTATTTTATATACTTTAACAAATGGGATATGCGTCTCATAAATTTCCCGGTTTGAGCATTGTGCTTCTGTCAGGATTTCTTCCATATATCCAAACTTTCGGTACGCCCTAAAATTTTCATAGTGGCCGGAAAACCGTTGGTCGAGCCATAGTAAAAACTTTTGCTGCCGTGTTTGCGGGGCAGAAAATTCACATACCAAAACCGTATCAGAAATTTCCGTCATCTTTTTAAGCAGGTAAATAGAAAGGGACACCGGTATGACATGAAAAAATAAGCTTGCCAAAGCATAATCGTAAGTTTCCGAAGGCGCGTACGTTTCATCCAGTGCTTCGCACAAAAAACCAACATTTGAAACATTGTTTTCTTTCTTCTGTTTTTGTGCAAATTCGATTTGGGTAAGCGATTTGTCGATGCCCAAGCCGTATTTAATTCGCGGGGAAAGTTTCAAAAGCAGGTCTCCGTTTCCGCATCCCAGTTCCAGTACCGTGGAGTGTGGCTTGACCAAATCCATCAGTTGGTCCCGTATCGGGGCAAGGTTGTCGGTGGAATTAAATTTAACTTTCCTCATCTGGAACAAAACCTTTTTTCAACTTCAATCGCATTTTTTTACTTGTCGTTTAAGCCCTTTCCGCTTAGGATGTTTGGAATGTTTTTTTCAATCCTGCTCTCTCGCGTTTTGGATTGTTTGGCCTGGGAAAAATGTAGGAGGTATCCCCGCTGCCTCCCCGGGGTCAACGATTCAAATGCCTTTTTCAAATCCGGGTTTTCCTCCAGTTTCTTTTGAAACTCCTCAGGCATGTCGAATTCTTTGGTCTTTTTAAAATCGACTTTCAACCCGGCTTTTTCTAATTCGATGGCCTCAAAAATATAGGCTTTCAGCACAGACTCCATCTCAACTATTTGCTGAACACCGGTGAAACGAACCTGGCGGGCTGCCTGAACATTCTCCGTTTGTTGAACCAGAATATTTTTGGTGTCTTTCAACAAAACTCCTTTGTGAAAAAGAAGTGCACAATAGTTTTTAAAGCCGTGTATTAAAACAATGTTGTTCCCCCGGTATGTATAGCAAGGGTGTTTCCACTTAAAGTCTTCAACAAGTCCGCAATCCAAACAAATTTTCCTCAACAACTCCGTTTCTTGTTTCCAGCTTTTCGCGTTTTCTATGTATTTATCAACTTTTTCCATTTCTCTTTGCGTTTAGCTATTTCAATAAATCGTTGAGTTTTCTATCGGCAGGCCTGAAATACCACGACAAAATTGTCGCCAGCAACAATGTCAGAGAAGGTATTGCCTCTGTAAAAGATTGACCGGCAGCAAAATGAGAAATCGCAGCCCCGGTCATGGCAAAGAAAAACCCGGCGTATGCCCATTCTTTGAGCAGTGGGAATTTGGGAATGAGAATGGCAATGACTCCCAATATCTTCCAGACCCCAAGAATGCTTAACAGGTATTGGGGATAGCCCAGTTGTTTGATGATTTCATTATACCCGCCAATTTGAAGCATTTGTTGTACACCCCCTGCCAGCATTCCAATGGAAAGGAATACAGTAACTGTCCAATAAATTATTTTGTTTCTTTTTGTTGTTGTCATACCAGTTTATTTAAGGGGTTTTTCGTCCGGTTGTTGATCCTTTACCCTGGTGCCCAAAACAATCAGCACAACATAAATTGCGATGGCCACGGTATCCACCAGGATATCCTTAATCGCGGAAGCATCGTATAAAAGTGTACTGCCAAATATTACCATCCAGCGAACAACCATTAAAACAGCAATGACCCACGCGGCAAACCTGACCTTCGACAAATCTTTGTGAAACGACATGACAAGAAATGCCCCGCCAAAGAGCAGGTTTTCGGCCGTGATGATGTGCCATACATAAAAGAATGTGGTTTTTGTGCCGGTCGCTATCGTGTCAACATCAAGGGCCGGCAATACCGCATCCTGCCCGTTCAAGGCGTGTGTGACGGAAAAAAGAATGGCCAGTACGCCGGTTATCAGATAATAATAGTTTTTAACCATGGCTTCTATACATTTTGGTTTATAAAATTATTCAGCACTGCGCTCAACTCTTCAGGCTTGCTCAACATGGGTAAATGCCCGCTGTGGATTTCCGCCACTTGCTGTGCTTTCAAATTCTTTATCATTTTTCCCTGAAAATGGATTGGGAAACTCTTGTCGTCAGTAAGTTTTATATAAAGTTTTTGGGTATCCGGTAGGGCATAATGCACTTTTGTCGTGTACAATGATTTTGCTTCCGGTGTAAACCGGTTTATAATCTCACGGGTCTGGTTTGGGGTGAGGCCGTTACAAAGTTCTTTTTCAATTGTTTTATTGGGAGGCCTGGTTCCAAACATTTGCAATAAAAATGGCATCAACACATTTTGTGGAATAGGCAAACAGGATACAAATGATTCTCCGCTACCCGGAATCGCTGCGCTTATTCCAACAAAGCCAACGATTTTGTCTGTAATATTCGCCAATTTTAGTCCCAAACAACCGCCAATTGAATGCGCTACAATAACCATTTTATGTTTGCCCCATTTTTCTATCTGGTCAACCGCGGATTCTAAATAATCTTCAAAGCTTAAATTTTTATTGGCTTTTTCACCCGATTCCCTGTTGGGAAATTCAATGTTGAGAACAGGATAATTCAGCAAAGGATTAAGTTCCTTCCATATAAAAGCGCCGAGGCCCGCTCCGTGAATAAAAACTGCACCGAATTTTTCATCCATAACCTTACCTTTTAGGTTTGTTGTATTTTTCGGGATGTCTTTCGGCGTAGTCAATTGTCAGCTCAATTATTCTTTCAATTTTGTCCTTACGTGCTTCTTCCGTTTTCGCGTTATTAACACGTTCAACATAGTCGAGTTGGCAACTTGGCCTTAACTTGTCCCAGGCGTATTTTAAATCCTTACTTTTTCGCAGGTGGTTTGCCAGACTTTCAGGAATTTTTATACCTTTTTTTGTTTCCATTTTTCTGAATTTTTTGTTGTTGGACTTTCAGGATTTGGGATTATAATTCACCATCCACCGAATGCCAAACTTGTCGGTAAAACTCCCGTAATAGTCACCCCAAAACTGGTCTTCCATAGGCATTTCTATTTCCCCGCCTGCCGAAAGGCCGTTAAACAGCCGGTCGGCCTCCTCGCGGCTTTCAGGGTGCAGTGAGATGTAAACGTTGTTTCCCGGTTTAAGTGAGTGCCCCATGGAGGGTATGATGTCGGAAGCCATCAGGATGGTCTCTTTTCCGATAGGCAGCGAAATGTGCATGACCCGCTTTTGTTCAGATGCGGATAGTTTGTCCCCGCCGGGGGCTTCATTCATTTTCATGTTCGAGGTAAATTCCCCTCCAAAAACACTCTTGTAAAAGTTGAAGGCTTCTTCGGCCTGGCCGTCGAAGTTCAGATAAGGATGTACTTTCATAGCATAATAATTTAAGATAGATTAATGATGTCAATCCATTTTCATATGGACTTCAGTAACTTGCCTATAAACAGGACGTCGGTCGTTACGAACAACAAATATCGGACAAAAATATCCTAAATAGTACAGCAACGATTTAATCTTTCTTAATAGCCGGTTGCTTCATTGATTTGCCTGATTATATAACCCGGCATTGATTAAAGCGCCGGATTGTGTTTCAGGAAGGGTTCCTTTGGCAATGGGTGCTTAAAAAAGTGGTATTAAAGTATTTCAATGTTTAAGTACTTTTGCTTACTTTTGAATCCTGGTGGATTGAAATTCCGCTTTGAGGAGAGGTTAAACCAAAATGGTTCGGCAAAAAATTTATAAAAGTATTATTAATTAAAATTCAAGCACTTATGAGAGCTCTATTTTTTAATAAGATTGTTTTCGCAATAATCTTAATGACAGCACTTGACTCGTGTAGCAGCTATCCGCCTACCGACCTCACGAAGAACAGCATTATTCCCAGGCCTGTTTCAGTGGTGGCTACGCATGGTACTTTTGAGTTGACACAAGATGCCGCTGTTTATGTACCCGAAGGCTCCAACGAGCTGGCGCATATTGGCAACTACCTGGCAGGTTTGCTCAATGGCTCTACGGGGTTCAATCTTTCTGTACAGCCCACACCCAATGCACCTTTAAAAGGCAACATTTTGCTCTCTTTAGCCAGCGACGACACCGAATTAGGTGACGAGGGCTATGAACTTACCATTGGCAAGGATTTGGTGCGTCTCGCCGCCTCTCAGCCGGCTGGTCTGGTGCGCGGAATTCAAACCTTGCGCCAGTTGCTTCCTGCAAAGGTGGAAGCCGAAACTCCTCAGGAGGGCCCCTGGCTACTGGCCACGGGTACGATCCGCGATTTTCCGGAGTACGCCTATCGTGGTGCCATGCTCGATGTAGCCCGTCATTTCTTTGGTGTGGAAGATGTTAAGCGTTACATCGATCACATCGCCATGTATAAAATGAATGTGCTTCATTTTCATCTCACCGATGACCAGGGCTGGCGCATCGAGATCAAGTCGTGGCCCAATCTTACCAAACATGGAGCAAGCACTCAGGTAGGCGGTGGCCCGGGTGGTTTTTATACCCAGGAAGAGTATAAAGAGCTGGTACGTTATGCCCGGGAGCGTTATATCACCATTGTGCCCGAGGTAGACATGCCGGGGCATACCAATGCAGCGTTGGCTTCGTACCCCGAACTTACCTGCGATGGAAAAGCCCCGGAGTTGTACACCGGCATCAATGTGGGATTTAGTACCTTTTGCACCAGCAAGGAGGTGGTCTATCAATTTATCGACGATGTGGTTAGGGAATTGTCCGAAATGACGCCTGGTCCCTATTTTCACATTGGGGGAGATGAATCGCACTCCACCAAAGAGGCCGATTACATCTATTTTGTAAACCGGGTGCAACCCATCGTGGAGTCCTATGGAAAGCGCATTATAGGATGGGACGAGATTGCAAATGCCACCCTGGCGGACAATGCCGTAGTGCAGTATTGGGCCAAAGATGAAAACGCACTCAAGGCTGTTGAGCAGGGTGCAAAAGTGATTATGTCTCCCGCCAGCAGAGCTTATCTCGATATGAAGTACGACTCCACAACGGTACTGGGTCTAAGCTGGGCGGGCACCATCGAAGTAGACCATGGTTACAACTGGGACCCTGGTTCAATGGTTGATGGAATTGGCAGGGAAGATATCCTCGGGGTGGAAGCTCCACTCTGGACCGAAACCTTGACCAATATGGACGAGATTGAACAACTGGTGTTTCCACGCATTGCAGGTTACGCCGAAATTGGATGGAGCCGCCCCGATATGAGGCAATGGGACGATTATAAAGTCCGCCTGGCCCAACAGCGCGAGCGTTTTGAAGTGTTGGGAATTAATTACTATCCCTCTCCTTTGGTGCCCTGGCGCAAAGAGGACGAAACGGCCAAGTAAGGCTAAATGGATTGTCTGATACAATGCAAACCGCGACGCTGTAACTCAGCGTCGCGGTTTTTTTAATATAGAAACCCAAACAACCAGAGGGGGATGGTGTTGAAAGCGCCGTTTTCTATATCGTCTTTGACAAGCTAACCATTCGATGCTTCGGTAATCTGTTTTTGAGCCATATCTTATCCGGCTTCCCAAGCAGGCTTATGCTGCGTGTTTGCTTTCGAAGTGCGTGGATGAGTTGTATTTTATTGACTTTTGGCACAGCATTTGATTATTTAGTTAATCGAATAAATCTAAAAAGGGAAAGCGATGAAATCAACTTTGTATTATTTAATCTTTATAACCCTCTTAATAGGTGGGTTTCAGAGCCTCGATGCTCAAGGCAGACAAAGTAAAAAGGAAAAACAACAGGCTGAGTTTAAAAAAACGGTGGAGCTGGTTGAAGGACGGCACTTTATTTTTGAAGCACAGCGCGCTTTTCCTCAGGGTGGACGCTCTATTGATTTAACTACCAACTATGGGTTTATTAAAATCACCGGTTCGGATGCCGAAGGGCATTTGCCGTTTTTCGGCAGAGCCTACAGTGTGGATTATGGTGGCGGTGGCGGCATTGAATTTAAAGGTGAGATGCAAAATGTGGAAATTGACACCCATCAGCGAAAGATGAAGCTGCGTTTTACCTTCGAGGTGAAGGATAAAGATACTTTTAAAGTAAATATGGATATTGGCAGCAATGGCAATACCACCGTCAACGTTAACAGCAACAACAGAAGTTCCATCAGTTACTATGGAAAAATTTCTGTCATTGATGCTGTTGATGATAAATAAATTTATAATTTTAATTAAATTCTGGAATCATGAAACGGATAGGTATATTATTGATAGCGATGTTATTTTCAGCCGGAATTTTTGCTCTGAATAATAACAATAGTGATGTTAAAAATCAATCGAAAGCTGAAAAAGAGGCCGCTCTTATGCAGCAATACAATCAACTGGTGGACTTGATTGAGAGTCGGGATTACGTGCTGGAGGCCGATTTTTTAAGCAACCAGTACGGTACGCGTGTCCTGGTTAATTCCACCATCAACTTCATTAAGGTTGACGACGGAAAGGCGGTTATTCAAGTCGGTTCCGATTGGGGGGTTGGGCCCAACGGAGTAGGCGGGGTAACAGCCGAGGGGCAGATTTCACGTTACGAGGTAAAAGCCAACGACAAGAAGAAGTCGGTCTCTGTATCCATGAACGTGATGACCAACCTGGGCGTGTATGATGTTCACATGTCGGTAAGTGCCGGAGGTAACTCCTTCGCCACTGTTTCGGGACTGCGCCGTGGTAAACTCAACTATTTCGGCGACCTGATAGCTCTCGAGTCTTCGCGTGTCTTTGAGGGACAAACCCGTTACTGAAAATAAAGACGCGCGGCCCTTCGGTTGCCGTCCGCGTACGCTTCGCAACCCTTCGGTCGCCGGAGGCTTGCCGAAGATGCGACGCTAAAGCTTTATGCGAACGCGCCGTGCCGTCGGCGCTCCGTCGCTTCGCAACCGCTAAAGCTTTATGCGAACGCGGTGAGGCTTTGGAGCGTAAGTGACAAGCCTTGCGCCTCCGCTAAAGCTTCAGCGTACGCGGACGGCGACCGAAGGGAGGAACACGGTGCTACCGGTAGGCAAGTGACAAATGAAAGGCAGATTTTCCTAAAAAAAGCCGCAGATTCACAGATTTCGTCAATCGTGAAATACAGTTGATAAGACCATTGTAATCAGCATTATATCTCCTTATTTTTATTCATTCTAAATTGAAATTAGGGTGAAAACAGTTAAATCATTCCTCTCTACCTCCCATTTATATACCTTTGTGGTCGCTAAGCCGTAAACAATGACCAACGAACATCAAATTGAACATGAAGGCGTTGTTGAGACCTCAGTTTCCGGGAAAGTCCGGGTACGCATTCTCAGCCAGTCGGCCTGTGCCTCCTGCCATGCCAGGGGTGCATGCACTGCCGCCGACCAACAGGAAAAGCTTATTGATGTAGTGAGCAACCAAAGCTATACCGCCGGCGAAAAGGTGGTGCTGGCCGGTGAAAAAAGCATGGGACTCAAAGCCGCCTGGTGGGCCTATGTCCTGCCTGTGTTTCTGGTGATAGGGACGCTGGTCGTTTCCTTTGCCATTACTGCCAACGAAAACCTGTCGGGCGTGCTCGCTTTGGCCATTCTGGCGCCCTACTTTATGGTTATAAGACTCCTGAACGACAAGTTTATGAAGACATTCACTTTTACAATTAAACCATCTACCCATTCAGCGTTATGAGCATTGTTCTGATAACCATAGTGACCCTTGTAGGCCTGGGGGCTCTGGCATCTCTCATTCTCTATGTGGCATCTCAGCAGTTTAAAGTATTCGAAGACCCGCGCATAAAACTGGTTGAAGAGGCCCTTCCTGCTGCCAACTGTGGTGGCTGCGGATTTCCCGGATGTCGGGCATTTGCCGAAGCCCTGGTAAAAGCCGATGATATCTCCGACCTCAACTGCCCCGTGGGTGGCGCAGAGGTAATGGCTGAAGTATCGAAGATATTGGGTAAAGAAGCAGGCAAAGCAGTCCCACTGGTGGCTGTTGTACGGTGCAACGGCACCTGCGAGCTGCGTCCCCGCACCAACAAGTACGAAGGCGCTGCCTCATGCGCGGCAGCAGCTCTGCTCTATGGCGGCGAAACAGGTTGCTCCTATGGCTGTTACGGCCTGGGCGACTGCGTGGAATCGTGTGCCTTCGATGCCATGTACATGGATAAAGAGACAGGCTTGCCGGTAATTATCGAAGACAATTGTGTGGCTTGCGGCGCCTGCGTAAAAGCCTGTCCCAAAGATATTATAGAGCTTAGAAAAATAGGGCCCAAAAGCCGGCGCATTTTTATAAGCTGTGTGAATGAAGACAAAGGGGCTGTGGCCCGTAAAGCCTGCAGCGTAGCCTGCATCGGTTGTGGTAAATGCGTGAAGGTTTGTCCATTCGAGGCCATCACTATGGAGAATAACCTGGCCTACATCCACGATGATAAATGTCGTCTGTGTCGCAAATGTGCGCCGGTATGTCCCACCAATGCCATTCACGAACTCAATTTCCCGCCCCGGAAGGTAAAAGTGGAAGTGGAAAAGGAGGCCTCCCCCAACCTCCCGCAATAGCGGGACAAGCTCTCCGAAGGAGGGGAGCAAGTAAAAACACCATAAGCACCTCTCCTAACCTCCCACGATTGGCCGGGCGACCTGTCCCGATTCATTTCGGAAAGCTCTACGAAACAAGGGAGTTGTAAAGGATGTATCATTCAAAGGTAATTAAGAAAGAATACAAAACAGTGTTAAAAACATTTTCAATAGGAGGCGTTCACCCGGCGGAGCAAAAACTCTCGGCCGGCAACCCCATAGAGGTACTCCCGCTTCCGCAAAAAGTAGCGGTACCCATTGCTCAGCATATAGGCGCTCCGGCACAAATAATTGTGAAACGCGGAGACATGGTTAAAACGGGCCAGATAATTGCCAAATCAGGCGGTTTCGTGTCGGCCAACATTCATTCGCCCGTTTCGGGCAAGGTGACCAAAATAGATGAAATTGTGCACGCATCGGGATACCGCAAACCAGCCATCCTGATCGATGTGGAAGGAGATGAGTGGGAAGCGGACATCGACCGCAGCGAAAACCTCCGTAAAGAGATTACCCTTTCGTCTGCCGACATCTTAAAAAAAATTGCCGAAGCAGGTATTGTAGGGCTTGGTGGTGCCACTTTTCCTTCGCATGTGAAACTCTCCCCTCCCCCGGGGAAGAAATGCGAACTGCTCATTATCAATGGGGTAGAGTGCGAGCCCTATCTTACCGGCGACCATCGCATTATGCTGGAAAAAGGAGAAGAACTGATGGTAGGTATTCGCCTGCTGATGAAAGCACTGAAAGTAGAGAAAGCCGTCATTGGTATCGAAAACAACAAACGCGATGCCATTAAGCATCTGAAAAGCTTAAGCGCTTCAGAAGAGGGGATTGAAGTTCAACCCCTGAAAGTGCGGTATCCGCAAGGTGGCGAAAAACAGTTGATTGACGCCGTTAGAGGCCGTCAGGTACCTTCGGGCAAACTCCCCATCGAAGTGGGGGCCGTGGTGCACAATGTAGGTACTACTTATGCCGTTTACGAGGCGGTTCAAAAAAACAAACCTCTTTTAGAGCGCGTAGTAACCGTCACCGGACCGCATCTGCAAAAACCATCCAACTTCCTTACCCGCATTGGCACGCCCGTAAGCCAATTGATTGAAGCAGCCGGGGGACTTCCCGAAAATACAGGGAAAGTAATTGGGGGTGGCCCCATGATGGGCAAAGCTCTTACCAGCCTGGAGATACCCGTCACCAAAGGAAGCTCCGGTATTCTGGTGCTGCCCGATGAGCAATCGCACCGCCAACCTGTGCAGAACTGTATTCGTTGCTCCAAATGTGTTTCGGCATGTCCCATGGGTCTCGAGCCTTTCCTGCTAATGATTGAAGTTCAAAAGGAGATGTGGGAACGCGCCGAGATCGATAAAATCATGGATTGCATGGAGTGCGGATCGTGCAGCTTTACCTGTCCGGCCAACCGCCCTCTATTAGACTACATAAGACTGGGTAAGAACCGGGTAGGCACCATTATGCGAACCAGAAAACAATGACAGACTTCCCACTTCGGTCTTCGGTCTTCGGTCTTCCCACTAACTTTACATAAATGAATCACACACTTGTTATATCTCCCTCTCCCCATGTGCACAGCGGCGACTCTGTGAATAAAAACATGGTTGGAGTCATTCTGGCACTGGTGCCTGCTCTGCTGGCCTCTCTCTGGTTTTTTGGTGTAGGCGCACTGGTTGTTACCCTCACCTCCGTGGCGGCCTGTATGCTTTTTGAGTGGCTCATTCAAAAGTTTTTGTTAAAAACGGCGCCCTCCCTCTCCGACGGATCGGCAGCGGTCACCGGATTGTTGCTGGCCTTTAACCTGCCCACCAATCTGCCTTTAGGCATCATCATCATCGGAGCAGCTGTTGCCATCGGCATCGGAAAAATGTCTTTCGGTGGCCTGGGTAACAACCCTTTTAACCCCGCCCTGGTAGGCCGGGTTTTTCTGCTTATCTCCTTTCCGGTTCAGATGACTACCTGGCCGGTGCCTTTGGTTTCAAGGTTTCAATATCTGGATGCCACCACGGGAGCTACCCCGTTATCGGTGATAAAAGAGGGTTTGTACAGCGGCCAGCCCCTCTCCGACCTGATGGGTGAAATACCCTCCTACATCCATCTCTTTTTGGGACAAATGGGTGGAAGCGCGGGTGAAGCAGCGGGCATCGCACTCATCATAGGCGGGCTGTTTATGCTTTGGCGTAAAATCATTACCTGGCACATCCCGGTCAGCATATTAGTGACCATTGCAGCCTTCACAGGCCTCCTGCACTGGATAGACCCACAGACCAACGCCACGCCTTTATTTCATCTGCTCACCGGCGGGGTATTGCTGGGTGCCATTTTTATGGCCACCGATTATGTAAGTTCACCCATGTCGAACAAAGGCATGTTGCTCTATGGATTTGGCATTGGACTGATTACGGTACTCATAAGGGTTTACGGTGCCTATCCCGAAGGGGTCTCTTTTGCCATTCTCATTATGAACGGCTTTACACCCCTCATCGACAGATATATGAAACCCAGAAGGTTTGGGGGAAAAATCAAAATCGCTAAAGTTTAGGAAAGCAAAATAAAAAACCATGGGCAAAACAGCTTCATCGTTATCCAATATGGTCATTACCCTTGTAATTGTAACACTCGTTGCCGGGGGATCGCTTGGATATGTTTACCGGTTAACCGAAGGCCCCATCAGCGAGGCGCGACAGTCGAAGCAAAAGAACGCCATTGCCATGGTGGTGCCTGAATTTGACAACGACCCCGTCAGTGAGATGTACGAAATCACCTCCGAAGAGGGTCATGCGCTCAAAGTATTTCCCGCCAAAAAGGAGGATAAACTGGTAGGTATAGCCATTGAAAGCATCACCAACAAGGGATTTGGCGGAGAGATAAAGGTAATGGTGGGCTTTAAACCCGACGGCACCATTTATAATTATCAGGTACTGGAACACAAGGAAACACCGGGACTGGGCACTAAAATGGCCGATTGGTTTAAACCTCAGTCCGATGGTGAGAGCTCCGAAAAACAACGCAGCCCATTCTTCGACCAGCTGTTTGGCATTAAGGCCGGTGAAGGAGGTAACAACCGGAGTATCGTGGGTAAAAATCCCGAAACAACCAATCTTACCGTTTCCAAAGATGGCGGCGAAATAGATGCCATCACCGCCGCGACCATCAGCTCCAGAGCTTTTTTAGATGCCATTCGCGTGGCCTATTTTTCATACGCCCAAACTGAGGACACCCACAGTTCGGCTACCAAAAAGAATACGGAAGGAGACCAATTATGAACCAGTGGAAAGTTTTTTCAAGAGGATTTTTTAAGGAGAACCCGGTTTTTGTGCTGCTCCTGGGGATGTGTCCTACACTGGGTGTCACCTCATCGGCCATTAACGGGCTGGGAATGGGACTGGCCACCGCCTTTGTGCTGGTTATGTCGAACCTGGTGGTGTCACTTATCAAAGACTTTATCCCCGACAAGGTGCGTATTCCCTCTTTTATTGTAGTGATTGCCACCTTCGTAACCATTGTGGAGATGGTGATGCAGGCTTATGTGCCGGCGCTGTTTAACGCGCTGGGCCTGTTCATCCCGCTCATTGTGGTAAACTGCATTGTATTGGGCCGGGCCGAAGCATTTGCCTCCAAAAACTCCCTGGGCTCCTCCGTACTCGACGGACTGGGAATGGGACTTGGCTTTTCCATGGCGCTAACCATGCTGGGTGCCGTACGTGAGCTGTTTGGAAGTGGAAAAATGTTTGGCTTCTCCCTCTACCCCGAAGGTTACGGTATGCTGGTGTTTGTTCTGGCGCCGGGGGCATTTATTGCACTGGGCTATCTTATCGCGCTGATAGACCACCTGAAAAAGGTTAAAAGTTAGCTGTAAGATGGGTAAAGGGTAAACGGTAAACGGTAATAGGTAAAAAGTAAACAGTAAACGGTAAACAGTAAACGGTAAACGGTGAACAGTAAACAGTAAACAGTGAACAGTAAACAGTGAAAAAAGGGAACAGAAACAAAAAAGGTAAAGGGTAGAAGATGGAAGATAAAAGGTTCAACGTCAACGATATGATATTTTCAATCTTTTTTCTCCTCAATCTCTTTCAATCTTTTTCTTCAATCTTTTATCTTGAAACCCAACCTTCTTTTTAACCAGAAAACATCAATAAAATGAGCTATTTCATCATCATCATATCGGCCATATTTGTCAACAACATTGTGCTCAGCCAGTTTTTGGGTATCTGCCCGTTCCTGGGTGTTTCCAAACGCATATCAACCGGTATTGGAATGACCGGGGCCGTAACTTTTGTTATGGTTATTGCCACCATCTTTACCTATCTGATACAGAAGCTCATACTTGAGCGTTTCGGAATTGTTTATCTGCAAACCATCTCCTTTATCCTGGTAATTGCCGCGCTGGTACAATTGGTAGAGATTGTACTTAAAAAGGTTAGTCCCCCTCTCTATCAGGCTCTGGGCGTTTTTTTACCACTCATCACCACCAACTGCGCCATACTGGGCGTGGCCATTATGACCATAAACAACGATTACAACCTGATTGAAGCGGTGGTGTTTTCAGGTGCCACTGCCATCGGCTTTGGTCTGGCACTCATCACTTTTGCCGGTATTCGCGAACAGATGGATTTGGTGGATATTCCCAAAGGCATGAAAGGCACACCCATAGCCCTGGTGGTAGCCGGGTTGCTGGCGCTGGCTTTTATGGGCTTTGCAGGAATGGTTTAAAAGATGGAAGCGCGAAGCGCGAAGATGGAAGCAGGAAGCAGGAAGCATGAAGGGGGAAGCGCGAAGGTGAAAAGGGTAAAAGGTAAAAGGTGAACGGTAATCGGTGACGGTGATCTGGCAGCTACGGAACGGTTCTGCATAACGGTTTATTAAATCAGAACCGTTCCCTAACCCGGCAGGTAAAGGGTAAACGGTGACGGCAAAGGGTCAATCTTCTTCATTGCAATCTTCTTCAATCTTTTCCCCATCAACCTTCCTCCCTCCGGTCTTCCCTGCCTTCCCTGCGCAGCTTGCCCGGCTACTGACGGGGCAGGCAGGCGTCTTCTGTCTTCTGTCTCCGGTCTCCGGTCTTCCAGCTCCCATCTTCGCGCTTCCCACTTCCCACTTCGTGCTCCCATCTTCGTGCTTCCATCTCCCCTCTTCTCTCTTTCGTGTAATATTTATTCAGGTTGGTAAAAACATCACATATCGGAAAGATTATTTCCTTAGATTTAGTTCAATTTTCTGATTTAATCTCCAACCGATATGAGGCACCTTCTACTTATTGCAGGGCTGTTGCTTATTGCTGAATTCTCATCCCTGGCCCAAATTGATTTTTATAATCTGGAAGAGGAACAACTCTACCGCCCCGGGAATAAATACAATACCTGGTCGCTGACGGCAGGTTATGGGCCGGTAACCTATTATACCGACGTGATTGATTACACGTTGTTACCCTCTCATCACTGGAAGTTCGGGCCTACCTTAATGTTGAGCAAACAGTTTGGACGTCCCTGGTCGATTGATGCCCAGTTTACCACTGCCGATATGTATGGCGAAAAAAATAAGCGCTATTTCTACGGTAACTTCATGGACTTTACACTCAATCTGAATGTGAGCATCAACCAATTGGTGCTGTTTGGGCCCATTCGCGATAAGTGGAATATTTACGGAAAAATTGGTCTGGGTCTCAACTATTTTCGCTCCCGGCAGCGCAACATCACCACCGACGACTGGATGACTGTAGCCGATATTTACGATGGAACTCCCGGGTACCCTTCGCCCTACGGGTGGTTGCCCACCGATTATCTGGCCATTGGTTACAACCGCCGCGGAGGTGAGCCGGTGGAAAAAACATCCCGGCAAAGCGAACTGGTCATTCCCATCGGCCTGGGTGTTGAATACCGCATCAACAAAAGCTTTGATGCAGGGGTTGAACTTACCCTCAGGAACCTGAATCAGGACAACCTGGATGTAAACATGACCGGTGCCGACAACGACTCATACATGCACACGGCCTTTACCCTCACCTACAAAATAGGGAAAAAGAACAAGCGTCATGCGCTGTGGACCTATAAAGACTTTATGTTAGACTACGAGCGCGACCGCTTGCAAGACCCGCTTGCACAGCGCCTCGATTCTCTGCGCCAACAACTGGACGACCTGGCCGCCAACGACTCCTCCATAACCGATACCACCATCATTCACCGTGAAACCATTGTTCGCCGCGATGCACTGGCGGCTTCCGTATTCTTCGACTTCGACAAGTCGCAGATATTATCCCGGAGCCAAAAAGTACTGGCGGGGGTGGCCAAATTCATGCAAGAGAATGAAAACGCACGGATGCTGGTGCAGGGTTATTGCGATGAACGTGGCAGCGACGCCTACAATGTAAAATTGAGCCAACGGCGCTGCAACGCGGTTGTAGACGTGTTGGTCAACGACTTTGGGATTGACCCCTCCCGGTTTGAAACGGAGCCACGTGGTGAAGAGGATTTGTTATCGGACACCAAAAAACTGTCGCCCCGGGGTATTCACCTGGTTAATCGAAGGGTGGATATTTTTATGATAAACCCCTAACCTGGATAAACCAGAAATGACAAATGACAAAAAACAAAAAACAAATAGCAATCCCGAGGCATCGGGATCAAAACCCAATAAAATAATTTCCAAAAGTACTTATGCAGTTTCGTCCCGATGTTTCGGGATCGTATTTCACAAATTGGTCCCGAGGCCTCGGGATTGTTTTTTGATGCTTGTTTTTTGATATTTTGCACCCATAGTCCAGAAATCAAAATAAATAATCCTCCCTAACACATTTAAACGGGCTGAAATGAAATTTATAGCTGTAATTGGTCTCTTTTTTTTCGCTGCTTCCCTAAATGGGCAGATGCGCATCAATGGCAACATGGAGTTGACCCCCGAAATGATTTATTCGGCTGAGGGAAAATACAACTCCTGGTCGGTATCGGCAGGTTTTGGTCCGCTGTTTATGTATTCCGACATAACCGGGTATTCGGTTTTCCCCGATACAAAGGTCAGCTTTGGCCCTTCACTGCAAATCACCAAACATCTTTTGCCGGCTTTTGCTTTTGAGCTTCAGTATATACAAGGCAATATGTATGGCGAAAAGGACCGTTTTGCCTTCGATGGCGACCTGCAGGATGTGAGCCTCAACGCCATTGTGCTCATTAACCAGATATCGAGCCGCCCGGGCCCCATCAACGACAAATGGAACTATTACCTGAAGGCAGGCGTAGGTGCAACCATGTTTCGCAGCAAGCTCCTGCATATTTCAGATGGCAGGGTGGTACGGCAATCCGACTTTGATGGAACCGGCCCCAACCGCTATGTAGTAAATGGTTATGATAAAAATGACCCTGACCGCAAAACCAGCCGCGAAAATATACTGGTGATGCCCATTGGTGTAGGTTTGATGTATCGCATTAACAGCAGCTTTGATGCCGGGCTGGAAACCACCATGCACTTCGCCTCCGAGGACAACCTGGACAATATTCTTGCGGGAGCCACCAACGACCGTTACCTCTTCACCTCATTTAATGTGAGCTATAAGTTTGGCAAGAAGAAGGATCGCCGCCACCTTCGATGGACTTACCGCGGCTACGACATGAACCTCTTCGGCCGGCCCAAAAAAGACCCCCGGGTGGATGAAGTCAACCTGCTGGAGGAGGAGATTGCCCGTTATGCGGCCAATCGGCCCATTAATAAAGACTCGGTAATTATTGTAGAGACCTTAAAAATAATCTACGACAAGGCCAATCTCCGCTCCCTCTTCTTCGACGCGGGTACCGCTAAACCCGTCTTTTCAGCGGAAGATAAGATATTGATGGGTGAAGTGGCGCTGGAGTTGCGTAAGCACCCGCAAACAAAGGTGATACTTTACGGATATGCCGATCCGGGCGAACAAAATGGAGCTGCCCAAAACAAAATGGATTTAAGTCGCCTGCGCAGCGAAGCGGTTCAGGCGTATCTTATTGCCCAGTTTGGTGTGAATCCGGCGCAAATATCTGTGGAAGCAAAAGGAGACTCGAACCCGCTCTCTCCCACCGAAAAATTGTCGCCCCGTGGTTTAAAGATGGCCAATCAACGGGTGGATATGGTTATGGAACGATGAACCTTTTTTGCTTGCGGTATGTTGTTTTATAGAATATCTATACAAGATAAAAACAATGTGCCTATGAAAAAGATGGACGGAGGCCGGGGTAAAAAACGACTATATGACCGGGATTTTCTGTTTGGAATTTTTCCGGCCGGGGGATTTATTAAGGGTGCCGATGTACCATTTTTCCCCGATGCCCCGGAGAAGAATCCGGAAGAAAAAGAGGATGCTTCCGACAACAACAACTCAACCTCTGCAAGCTGATTGCAATGGTTGTACTTTTTGACGGTTATTGTGTGCTGTGCAGCGGATTTGCCCGGTGGTTAAGGCACAGATTGGGAGGCGGAGTACGTCTTGAAGCCATGCAAAGCCCCGAGGGTCAGCGGCTCCTTACAAGTCATGGTTTTTCGCCCGAAGAATTAAACGAAGTGGTGGTGCTGGCTGACAATAGGGTTTTAACCGGACCCGATGCCATCGGATTTATTTTGAGGAGAACCGGTGGATTTTGGGGTTTTGTGGGCCGTATAACGGGCTGTATGCCTCGTGCCCTCGTAAAATGGGGCTACCGTATGATTGCCGTACACCGTTACCGGTGGTTTGGCAAGCGTGACAGCTGTGCTGTGATTTAGCACATCGGGATTATTCGGTTTTCAATTTTCCCTCCTGCTCCTCCCGGTATTTTTTCGACAACATGGACAGACTGCTCCCAAAATGCTTCAATGCTTCTGCCGTTTCGGGGGTTAACTCTTCACCTTTTAATTTAATGGCAAAGGCATTGTAAAGGGCGGCCAGCATCAATTCGGTATCGTTGTCCGGAGGCGGTTGCATTTTGTCGCGCAACTCCCTGATCAGAGGCGATGCCTTCATGAAAAGATGCTTATAAGCCACTTCATCCGGCTCCTGCATCAATCGCAGGTGCAGTTGGTGCATGTCGTTTACAGTATTCACCACCACCTGCAAATGGCCGCTTCTCTCCTTCTTTTCCAGCTTCATCATCTCCACCAGGTTATCGTACCAATGATATAACTCTCTTTTTACTTCATCGGGTTGTTCGTATCTCGATATGATGGTCGACTCTATGGTAGGCATGTCCAACCGGGCTGCTCTTATCAGGTCTTCGATCTGCCACATATAGAGCACATAGCCGGCAATATCGTTTTTCCTCTTATTTTGGGCTATAATCATATTCTGCTTTTGTTAGTCCCAATCAAACGTATCATCACCGGTGTTGCTGAGTTCATCCAGGTCGCGCCTCTCCTTTTTGGTAGGGCGCCCTTGTCCCCTGGGGCGGTTCATCTTTTGAGCCAGACGGGCCAGTTCCAAAAGTTCAAGTTCATCTTTGGGTGTAATATCTACAATAAATCCCTCCACCAGCTTAGCGCCCATTCTTTTCTCCGATAAATCCAGCACTTTGTAGGTTTTCACCGCGGGAGGCACCTTTATCGAAAACTCATCCCCGCACCTTACCATCCTCGACGATTTAACCGGCTGGCCCGCCATCAATACCCGCCCTTTGCTGCAGGCTTCGGCAGCCTTGCTTCTGGTTTTAAATAACCGCACTGCCCAAAGAAATTTGTCGATACGAACGGAAGAGGTGTTGTGCATGGGTATGAGAGTCTACTGCCTGTTATACTCGCTCATAGTTCGTGCCACGCCAATGGTGCCAAAGCTCTTGATCATCTCAATGGCCCGGTCAATTTTTTCAGGCAAGGCGGCTTTTTCATCTTTTCCCCATTGGCTCAACACGTAATCAACCTGTCGTCCTCTGGAAAAATTACTGTCAATGCCAAACCGCAGACGGGCAAAATTATTATGCCCCAATACCTGTTGGATATTTTTAAGTCCATTGTGTCCGGCATCGCTGCCTTTGGCTTTCAGGCGTAACGTTCCGAATGGCAAAGCCAGATCGTCCAATACCACCAGCAGTCTTTCCGCGGGTATCTTCTCTTTTTTCATCCAATGATTGACGGCCCTTCCGCTTAAATTTACATAGGTGCTTGGTTTTAAAAGGAGAAAAATACGACCCTTGAATTTGAATTCGGTTACGGCGCCATATCTCCGGTCGTCGAACGTCAATCCGGCATCACCGGCCAGAGCATCCAATATATCAAATCCTATATTGTGCCGGGTGTGTTGGTATTCCTGGCCAATATTACCCAATCCTGTAATTAGATACTTCAATGAATCTTCCTTTTTTCTCTTTTCAGGTACCAGCAGGCTTTTAATGCCCTCAAGAAATCTTCCCATCATAACACCTTTGTTTGTCGTAAAACCAGCGGAACAGGCAAACTCTCACGCTGAGTTTAGGCATATAAGCAGAAAGCCCTCATATTTATAGGATATGAGGGCAAAAGCTGACAGGCAGCATGGTTATTCTTCTTCTTTAACACCGGCAGCACGTGCAGCACGTGTAAGCTTAACGGAAGCAACTACCTGATTTTTAGGATTGAGCAAGTCTATATTCCCTAAGTCCAGATCACCCACCTTGATACTCTTATTCAGTTCGAGCCTGGAAACGTCCACATTTAGTGTCTCGGGTAAATCTTTAGCCAACGCTTTTACTTTTATTTTACGAAGTTCGAGAGCAAGCTTCCCCCCGGCTTTAACTCCCGCGGCCAACCCTTTTAACTTAACAGGAATTTCAACCACAATGGGCTTGTCATCAAATACCTGAAGAAAATCAACATGGATGGTCCGGTTGGTTACCGGGTGAAATTGACACTCCTGAACAATCCCCGTGTAAGCTTTGCCATCCAAATTCAACTTTACCAGGTGGGTTTCGGGGGTAAAAAGGAGCTTATTAAACTCTTTCTCCAGTACCGAGAAATGCATAATTTCTTTACCACCATATAGTACGCAAGGCACCAGTTCGTCTCTTCTTAATTGTTTGGTGCTGGTTTTACCAAGGTTTTCGCGCCTGGTAGCTTTTAGTTCAATGGTTTGCATGTTTTTAATTTTTTAATGTGTTACTCAAAATTAAGATTGTAATGATGCTGAAACCTTAATTTCCCATCACACGGCGCTATTTTTTAGCGGCGGCAAAGATAAGAATTATAATACAAATTGTGTACTGATAGACTGACAAGTATAAACCTTTTCGATGGTGTCGGCAAAAATATGGGCAGCCGACAGCACCTTTATTTTGTTTGAAGTCCTTTTTAGTGGTATCGAATCGGTCACAAACACATCGGTAAGATGAGAGTTTTCGATGTTTTCGTAAGCCGGCCCGGATAGTACGGGATGGGTGGCAAAAGCTCTGACACTCAGGGCCCCCTGCTCGATCATCACATCGGCTGCTTTGGTAAGGGTACCGCCGGTATCGACCATATCGTCCACCACCACCACATTTTTCCCCTTCACCTCACCAATAATGCGCATCTCATCTACCACGTTGGCTTTGGGTCGGTGTTTATGACAAATAACCATGGGGGCATCCAGAAATTTGGCATAAGTATTGGCACGTTTCGTCCCCCCCACGTCGGGCGAGGCCACCACTAAATTGTCCAGGTTCATTTCGCGAATAAATGGCACAAAAATACTGGAGGCATACAAATGGTCCACCGGGATATCAAAGAAGCCCTGGATTTGATCGGCATGCAGGTCCATGGTAATCAAACGATTCACGCCGGCTTTGCTCAGCATATCGGCTACCACCTTGGCACCAATGGCGACCCGCGGTTGGTCCTTTCTATCCTGACGGGCAAAGCCCAGGTAGGGAATCACCACCACAATTTTATAGGCCGAGGCCCTCTTGGCAGCGTCTATCATCATCAGCAATTCAAATAGATTGTCGGAAGGTGGAAAGGTTGATTGTACCAAAAAAACGTGAGAACCACGGATGGTCTCTTCAAAGGCAGTGGTAAATTCGCCATCGCTGAAGCGAATTACATTTACATGGCCCAACTCGTGGCCTCCACAAACACTTATTTTCTCGGCAAGATAACGGGTAGCTGAACCTGCAAAAATTTTTATTGGTTCTTTAGGTGGCATTTAATGTGCTGTTTATCAATTAATTTAAAACATGAGGCGGTTTACAAAGATAGAAAAAAATAACTTGGATGCACGACAAAATTCACTTTTCAACGATGGTTCAGGGAATCAATGTATTGCAAAATCTCGTCGCGACCTTGCCTGGTAGTGGCCGAAGTAACAAACACAGGTGGCAATTCGGCCCACTCTTCACTCAACACGGCTGTATAACGAGCCAGGTTTGCCTCCAGCTCCTGAGGTTTTAATTTATCGGTTTTGGTGAAGACAATGGAAAAGGGCACTTTTTTAAGACCCATATTGCGCATGAACTCCAGGTCGATGGCATGCGGGGCGTGACGGGAGTCAACCAAAACAAAAAGATTAACCAGATTGGGCCGGTTGTAGAGATAACCGTTAATCATGGTATGGAATTTTTCCCGCTCGGTTTTGGGCAGTTTGGCATAACCGTATCCGGGCAGGTCGACCATGTACCAACTGCCATTGATCTCGAAATGATTGATGAGCCGGGTTTTTCCGGGTGTAGAAGAAATTTTAGCCAGCTTGCGCCGCCCGCACAACATATTCAGAAGGGAGGATTTTCCCACATTCGATCGCCCAATAAAGGCGTATTCGGGCTTTTGGGAAGGCGGACAGAGCTTATAGTCGGGACTGCTGGTGATAAAAAGGGCCTGATGAATGGGCATTTTTTTTTACAAAAATACCATCATTTCTTTAGCTTCCCAGCTTTTAATAAAAAGAGTTCTCTATTTTATCTTTGATATGAAGAGGCTTAAGAGAATTGAATTTTGGGTCAAAGATGTACATCTTTGACCCAAAACAGATTTCTCCCTGCGGTCGAAATGACCGGCAGCTTTATATGGTGGGAGGCGAGGGGTT
>JACDJC010001281.1_pt1 | contig 22737 bp, 25 predicted proteins | sample 7454191 | NCBI WGS metagenome assembly JACDJC01 (sample SAMN14253291, study PRJNA609438) | sludge metagenome | isolation source: sludge after 25d culture with pyrite and EDTA | collected 2018-12-20 | reverse complement strand
TGGCGACGGGCAGGGCGTCCCATGCCACGGCGCGCAGGATGGGGGCTTTCTGTGCTATGGCGGGCAAGCAATTCAGCCCGGCGTGCACGTCCCTGATCAGCGCCGAGGCTTGTTCCGCCCGGCGGCTGGCGACGAGGAAGCGGCCGGTGACGTAGGAGGCGAGGCCCGCCAGGGTCAGGGCGTGGCTGTCGTGCGCGTGGAGGATGCTCGACCGGTCGGCGGCGCGCAGGGTGGCCGCGAGGGCGCGCAGGTCGAGCGCGCCGTCCCAGGCGGGCGTGCGCGTGGGGATGCGATCGTTCGCGAGGCGGCGCGCGAGCTCGCTGCCGCGCCCGGTGACCACGACCTGGCTGACGCCCTCGTGCTTCGCGAGCGCGCGGGCCAGCAGCCAGACCTGCCGCTGCCCACCCCTCCATTCGCGTCCGGACGCGACGTGCACGATCCGGAGGGTCATGTCGGCGCCGCCACCGCCCGGGCCAGCAGCGCGCGCAATTCCGCGAGGCTGAACGGCTTGTTCAGGAAGGGGTGGGCCTGCGACTCGAGGAACGCGGTGGTGTCGCCGTGGACGGTGTCGCCGGTGCTGAAGACGACTCGACTGGCGGCCTCCGGGTTCCGATGCTGCAGGGCCTCGAAGAACTCGCGCCCCGTGAGGCGTGGCATCCGCAGGTCGGAGAGGATCAGGTCGAATGCCCCGGCGGCCGCCAGCTCGAGCCCCGCTTCCCCGTCGCTGGCCACTTCCACCGCGTGTCCCCAGGCCTCGAGCGTGGCGCGCATGTAGTGCAGGATGTGCGGTTCGTCGTCGATGACGAGAATCCGGAGCGGGGCGGTGGAGGCCGGCTCGACGGGCGGGGCGGGGGCGGGCACCCCGCGGCTGCTTCGGGGGAGCTCCACGGTGAACCGCGCCCCCTGCCCCGGCGTCGTGGAGAGCGCGAGGCGCCCGCCATGCTCCTTCACGATGCCCTGGCAGATCGACAGCCCGAGTCCGGTCCCCTGGCCCTCCGGCTTGGTGGTGAAGAAGGGCTCGAAGACCTGCGCCGCCACCTCCGGCGTCATCCCCGGCCCGTCGTCGCTGACCTCGACCGCCACACCGTCGCGCCAGGGCCGCGCCCGGATCACGATCCGGCCGGCCCGGCCCGCGGACTCGATGGCGTGGGCGGCGTTGTTGATCAGGTTGACGAACACCTGCTGGATCTGCCCGGCGTCGGCATCGATGGTGGGGACGCCCGGCTCGACGTCGAGGAGCAACTCCACCCGGCGCGAGACCATCTGGGTGCGGAGCAGGGTGAGCGTGGCGGTGAGCAGCGGCTCGAGTTCGGTCGGCCGCCGGGCGTGGTCCTGCTTTCGCGCGAAGTTGAGCAGGTTGCGCACGATGTTGGCCGCGCGCTCGGCCTCCTGCTGGATGACCCGGATCGGTTCGACGAGCGGCGGCGGCACGTCCCGCCCTTCGAGCAGGAAGTCGGCGAAGCCGATGACCGAGGCCAGCGGGTTGTTCAGGTCGTGCGCGATGCCGGCGATCAGTTGTCCGATGGCCGACATCTTCTCAGATTGGATGAGCTGGTCTTGCAGGCGGCGGCGGTCGGTCTGGTCCTCGAACACCAGCACCGCGTCGCCGGGCACCGGGCCGATGCGGTAGGCGCTGACGGCGAAGGTGCGGGCTCCCGCGCGCAGCTGCACTTCCCGCCCGCTGCCGGGGGCGGCGAGCGCGGCGGCGAGCCCCTCGCCCCACGCCGGGGGAACGAGCGCGAGCCAGGGGCGTCCCGCGATGGCGGTGGTCGGGGCGTGCACCAGCTCGGCGAAGGCGCGATTGGCGCGGCGCGCCCGGCCGTTCACGTCCACCAGGCAGAGCGCGTAGGGGACCGCGTCCACCATCCGTTCCCACGCCCGGCGCGCGTCCTCGTGTGCGGCCTCGCGCGCCAGATTCTCCAGCGCGAGCGAGGCCGCCTCGAGGTGCGCGTCGAGCAGGACGCGGTCGAGCGCGGTCGGGGTGTGCTCGCGGATGAGGACGGCGGCGGAGCCGATGGCGTTGCCATTCACCGTGAGGGGCGCGGCGATCCAGGTGCCCTCGGCGGTGCCGGTCTCGATGGGCCCCGCGAGCGCCGCCTCGAGCGGGGGCTTCACCCCTGCCGGGGCGGCGCCCGGAACGGCGACGGGCATGAGGATTGCGCGGTCCTTGTCGACGAGCGCAGTCGCGACCGGGGCGTTGAAGAAGACGACCCGGAGCGCCTCGCCGAGGCGGGAGGCCACCTGCGGCGCCTCTCGGATGGCGAGCAGAGACCGGGAAAACTCCGTCAGCCGGCGGAGCGTGACCGCATCAATCACGGGAGACCACCTGATGATTGTGGCAGACACCCGAGGACGGCTGGACCAGTCCGACCTGCAACTCGTGCTCCTGCTCCTGGCCCGGGGCTCGGCGTCGGCCCGCGTGCGATGGGAAAAGCGCCTCGCGCGCGAGGGCCCGGCGCCCTTGCTGGACGCCCCGGAGCTGGCAGAACGCCTCCTCGCGGTGCGGACCCTGCTGGCCCCCTCCGAGGCGCTCTTCCTCTACGTGATGGTCCGTCATGCGCTCCGGGTGGAAGGCGTGGACGACGCCGACCTCGCGGATTACCTGGCGGCGCTGCTCCTCGCCTTCGGGCAGCGGGACCGGGCATGGCGCGTGGACTGGAACGACGACCAGCGGCATCGGTACCTCGTCGACATCGTGGCCGACCTCGAGGCCACGGAGGGCGACCGGCGGTTCAAGGTGATGGCGCACCTGGGCAATTACGCGCTCTGGCTTGCGGGCGTGTTCCCCGATTACATCGCCGCCCGCCGCGTCCGCCGGGGAGGCCCCGGCCTCGGGTACTACGACTCGCTCGGCCGGCGGGGCTACGCGCTCGCGGCGGACCACGCCCTGGCGGACCAGCTGGGCCTGGAGGCGGTGTTCCGGACGGCGGCGGAGCGCTTCCAGGTGGTCCGGGGCGCGCTCACCGTGCTGAGCGACCGGGTGTTCTTCCCGAACGTCGTCACCGTCGACCGCGTCGAGCGTGCCGCTCAGCGAGGAGATGGGCTGCTCTCCTGAGCGCCGGCCGCGGCGGCAGCCACGAAGCCGGCGAACAACGCCCGGTCAGCCGCCCCCGCGGACCCGCGTTCCGGATGCCACTGCACCGCCACCAGCCACTCGCCTGGATCCTCCGCCTCCACCGCCTCCACCACCCCGTCGTCAGCCCACGCCGTTTCGAGCAGTCCAGCGCCGAGCACCCGTACAGCCTGGTGATGGGTGGAGTTGACCCGCAGCGCCCCCGCGCCCAGGAGGTCTGCCGTTCGGGTTCCTGGCGCCACACGCACCGAGTGGGTCGGCTCGGCCGGGGGTGCCGCCTGCCGGTGGGCGACGGGCCCCGGTCGCTCGGTCGGCAGGTCCTGCCAGAGAGTGCCCCCGGCCGCGATGTTGACGAGCTGGATCCCGCGGCAGATGGCGAAGACCGGCATCCGGCGCGCCCGCGCGGCGGCAAGGAGCGCGAGCTCGAACTCGTCGCGGAGCGGCTCGACCGATTCGAGGGCGGGGGAGGGCGCCGCGGCGTACCTGGCGGGGTCGATGTCGGCCCCGCCGGTGAGGAGGAGCCCGTGGCAACCGTCCAGCGCTTCGGCGGCGCGCGCCGCTCGGAGGAGCGGGGAGAGGACGAGGGGCATCCCCCCGGCCGCGAGGACGGCGGCCACGTACTCCGAGTTCACGCCGGTCCGGTCCACGCCGTCCACCCGGCGGACCAGGCCGCTCACCGCGATCCGGGGCGAACTCACCGGAGCACGGAGTCCGGGAAGACGGGGCACCGGGCATCCTCGTACTTGCCGGGGTCGAGCTGAATGCCGAGGAGGGGAACGGTGCGGGATTCGATGGTCACCGTGCCCAGCAGCGGCGCCTGCGCGATGGGGCTCCCCTCGTAGATCAGGACGCCGCGGGCGGATCCGTCGGTGTTCATGACCAGGACGCCGAAGCCGGGCGTGATCGACGGGGCGAGCGTTCCTTCGACGCCCACGACCCACGCCGAATCGGTGCGGCCGACGATGGCGGGCATCGCGGGGCCTGCCACCATGCGGGCCACGAGGCGGGGCGGCAGCGAGTCGGGCGGCAGGCCCAGGGTCTGCCCCGGCGTGGCGAACTCGGAGAGGAGCATGGTCGGCCCGGCCAGCGCGGCGACGCCGCAGGCGGAGCGGGGGTCGCCCTCGCCGCAGGCGGCGACGAAGAGCAGCAGGGCTGTGGCGAGGGGGCGTACCATGGCGGGTCTCCGGTTCGGCGTCGCGCCGAGCGCGCGACGGACCTTGAAAGCTAATCCGAATGGGCGGCACCGGGGGCGCCTCGCTTGACGCCCCCAGAGCGGATCCGTAACATTCGCCATCCTGCCAGAAAGGCCCGACCGGTGGCTTCGTACGACTTTCGCTGCACCGCCTGTGAGCACATCTTCGCGCGGCACATGCCGATGCGCGATCTCGGCCGCGTGAAGGTGGCGTGCCCCGCCTGTGCGTCCACCAAGGTCGAGCGGGTCTTCACTCCGTTCTACGCCAAGACGATCCGGAAGTCCTGACGGTGTTCGAAAACCTGCGCGACCGACTCGACCGGTTCCTCGCCGAGCGGACGCCGCCGGCGGACGCGCGGGAGCAGCAGCAGGCCCTTCACGCCGCCCTCGTGGACGCCAAGGTCGGGCTGGCCACGATGCGGGACGCGCTCGGGGCCGCCGAACGGAGTCTGGCCTCGGAGCGGCAGCAGCTGGCCGACGCCGAACGGCGGGGCCGCATGGCGGCCGAGATCGGGGACCAGGAAACCGCCGACGTCGCCAACCGGTTCACCGCGAAGCACGCGGAGCGGGTGCAGCTGCTCGAGCGGAAGGTGGCGGTGCAGCGGGACGAACTGGCCATGGCGGAGCGCGAGTACGAGTCGATGCGGGAGGAGTTCCAGCAGCGCCGGGGCGCGGTGCCGCCTCCGGCCGGGACGGGACCCGACGTGGACGACGCGGCGCTCCGGCACCAGCTCGACCGGGCGGCGCGCGAATCGGCGGCGGAGGAACAACTCGCCTTCCTGAAGCGGAAGGTGCGGGGCGAGGGATGAGGGGCGCCCTTCCGCTGGCCCTCCTCACCGTCCTCGCGCCGCCGTCGCGCCTGGCGGCCCAGCAACCCACCACACCACCGCCCCACTTCCAGAAGCTGGCGCACACCTACAGCATCGTCGCGTGGGATTCCGTCACCGGCGACCTCGGCGTGGCGGTGCAGTCGAAGTTCCCCAACGTGGGCGGCATCGTTCCGTGGGCGGTGGCGGGTGTCGGCGCCGTGGCGACACAGAGCCTGGCCAACACGGCCTACGGCGAGCTCGGGCTCCAGCTGCTGGCCCAGGGCGCCACCGCGGGCGAGGCGCTCCGGATCGTCATGCGGAGCGACACCATGCTCGGCGACCGGCAGGTCGGGATCGTGGACGCCCGCGGGAACGCCGCGAGCTTCACCGGCGACCGGACGTTCGACTGGGCCGGCGGGCGCGTCGGCGCACCGGGCGGGCAGGGCGACGTCGCCGGAGGGAAGGGGCAGGTCATCACCGGCCACACCTTCGCGGCGCAGGCCAACATCATGGTGTCGGACCAGACGGTGCGAAACATGGCGGAGAGCTTCGAGCGCTCCACCGGGACGCTTCCCGATCGCCTCATGGCGGCGCTGGTCGCCGGCCAGGCGGGGGGCGGGGACAAGCGCGGGATGCAATCGGCGGCGCTGCTCGTCGTGCGGAAGGGCGGGGGATATCTCGGGGTGAACGACCGCTTCGTGGACATCCGCGTCTATGACGCGCCCGACCCGATCGCCGAGCTGGCGCGGCTGCTCGCCCTGCACAAGCTGCACTTCTTCCCGACGGAGCCGGCGGACCTCGTGCCGATCACACCGGCCGTCGTGCGCCAGCTCGAGCCGATCCTGCTGGCCGAGCCGGCGGGGCAGGCGCAGAAGTGGCTGGCCTCGCCGCAGGGGACCGCCAACGCGGCGTTCCTGGCGGCGCTGCGCGACTTCATGTACTGGGAGAACTACGACGTACGGGTCCGGATGGACGGTCAGATCGACCGTGTGGTCCTGCAGGACATCCTCGCGAAGCGGGGCGCGGCTCACTGAGCCGGCGCGCCCGCCCACTTCAACCAGGAGTCAGCTTCGTGGCCACTGCACCTTCGCCGGCGAGCGATACGGCCTTCTTCGGGCACCCCCGAGGACTGTCCACGCTCTTCTTCACCGAGATGTGGGAACGCTTCGCCTACTACGGAATGCGCGCCATCCTCGTCCTCTTCATGACGGCCTCGGTGGCGGCGGGCGGCCTCGGCTTCGAGGTGGGGCGCGCCGGCGCGGTGTACGGCACCTACGTCGCCCTCGTCTACATGCTTGGGCTGCCCGGCGGATGGGTGGCCGACCGCATCCTCGGGCTAAGACGCTCGGTGTTCTACGGCGGCATCCTCATCATGCTCGGCCAGCTCAGCCTGGCGGTCCCCGGGGCCAAGCTCTTCTACCTTGGCCTGGCCTTCATCATCCTGGGCACCGGCCTCCTGAAGCCGAACGTGAGCGCCATCGTCGGGGAGCTCTACGGCCAGGAAGACACGCGCCGCGACGCCGGCTTCTCGATCTTCTACATGGGCATCAACCTCGGCGCGTTCATCGCGCCGCTGATCGTCGGATGGCTCGCCCAGAGCGACACCTTCAAGGGCGTGCTCGAGGGAATGGGCATCAACCCGGCGACGTCGTGGAACTGGGGCTTCGGCGTCGGCGCGCTCGGGATGTTCTTCGGGGTCATCCAGTATCGCCTCGGCTGGAAGCACTTCGGCGACGCCGGTATCCACCCCAGCGTCCCGGCCGACTCGGAGGAAGGCCGGGCGGCGCGGCGGCGGCTGGGTGGCGGGTTCCTCGGGCTGATCGCGGTGATCGCGGCCCTGGCCCTGCTGGTCCGCCAGGGCATGATCAGCGCCGAATCGATCACGAACGGATTCAAGTGGGTCTACCTGGCGGTCGTCGTGGCGTTCTTCGCCTGGCTCTTCCTCGGAAACTCCTGGACGAAGGAAGAGCGGAAGCGCCTGACGGTCATCGTCGTGCTCTTCGTCGGCGCGGCGATCTTCTGGTCGGCGTTCGAGCAGGCGGCCACCAGCCTCAACCTCTTCGCCGCCAACAATACGCGGAACAGCGTGTTCGGGATGGCGTTTCCGTCGAGCTGGTTCCAGTCGGTGAACGCCCTGATGATCATCATCTTCGCCCCGGTCTTCGCCTGGATCTGGATGACGCTCGGCAAGCACGACCCGTCGAGCCCGGCGAAGTTCGGCTTCGGCCTCGTGTGCGTCGGACTCGGGTTCGTGGTCATGGTCGGCGCGGCCAAGGCGTCGGCCGCCGGCGTGCTGGTGAGCCCGATGTGGCTGGTCGCCACCTACCTGCTCCATACGATCGGGGAACTGAGCCTGAGCCCGGTGGGCCTCAGCTCGATGACAAAGCTGGCCCCTGATCGGGTAAAGGGGATGATGATGGGGGTCTGGTTCCTGGCCGCCTCCATCGGCAACCTGATCGCGGGCGGGGTCCTCGGGTTCTACGCGACGTTCACGCTGCCGCAGGTGTTCGGCGCCGTGGCGGCCTTCGCCATCATCGCCGGCCTGCTGATGTTTACGCTGGTGCTGCCGATCAAGCGGATGATGGCGCGCACCGACTGAGCCGGGTGGGGCCGCCGTCTTACCGCGATCGGCGCGGGGCGCTCAGCGTCCCGCGCCGATCCACATCCGGACCGCCATGAACACGAGGAAGACCGCGAAGAGTCGCTGCAGGGTGGCCGGTGGCGTGCCGATGGCCAGCTTGGCGCCGAACCAGACGCCGAGGAAGATTCCGAGCGCGATCAGCGCGGACGCCTTGATGTCGAGCAGGCCCCGGCGATGGTATTCCATGGCGCCGAGCAGGCCGACGGGGAGAAGCAGCGCGCCCAGGGAGGTGCCGGTGGCCTGGAGGATCGGCCAGCGACCGACCAGGACGAGCGCGCTGACGACCACGAGGCCACCGCCGATGCCAAAGAGGCCGGAGAGGACGCCGGCCGCCAGGCCCAGGCCGAGGAGGAGCAGGATGGACATGCAGTGGGGCTCCGCGTGGAGGGATGTCCTCAAGTATGACGGAGCAGGGTGGCATGCGCCACCGGGCCGCCGATGAAGCGCGTCCGCGACCTCGAGATCGAAACGCCGGGCGGTCGGCGGGGGGCGCTGCTCCGCAGCCCGGCGCCGGGCGGAGCGAGCGCAATGCCCACCGTCATCCTGTTGCACGGGGCCGGCGGGACGGCACGGCTCGCCCTCGGGAATACCGGGTGGACCGAACTCGCCGACCGCGAGGGGATCCTCCTGGTCTATCCCGAGGGCACGCGGCGGGACCCGGCCTCGCCCCCGATGTTCCTGCAGAATCCGCAGGCGTGGAACGACGGCTCGGGCCGCGGCCACACGGCACGCACCGGGGTGGACGACGTCGGATTCATCGGGGCGCTCGCGGGCGAACTGGTCCGAGGCCACGGAGCCGATCCGGGGCGGATCTACCTGGCGGGCTTCTCGAACGGCGCTTCGATGGCGTTCCGGGCTGGCGCCGAGCTGGCTGACCGGGTGGCGGCCATCGGCCCAGTGGCCGGCCACTGCTGGGTAGCGCCGCCGCCGGACCGGCCGGTGCCGGCGCTGATGATCTTCGGCGGTCAGGACCCCCTCAACCCTCCAGAGGGGGGAGAGGTGAAGACGCCGTGGGGGAGCGTCGAGTACCACCCGCCGGTGCTCGAGTCGTTCGACCGCTGGCGAGCGTTCAACCGCTGCGCGGGTGAACCGGTGGCGACTGCGACCGATGGCGTCCGGGAGTTCCGCGCCACCGGGTGCGCCCCGGGCGGCGAGGTGCGTTGCGTGATCGTCGATGATTTGGGGCATCATTGGCCGGGGGGGCCGCGCCTCCTCCCGCCGTGGATCGCCGGCCCGGCCAGCACCCGCGTCGACGGCGCCCGCATCCTCTGGGATTTCTTCCGGGCGCATCGCCTAGGCTGACGTCACCGGCCACCCGCTCGTGATAGATTTCCCTCCATGAACACCACGCGACTCCTCCCGCCGCTCCTCGCGACGGCCCTGCTGCTCGGTGCCGCGTGCGAGCCGAGGCGCGCCCCCTCGGCCGGGACGCCCGAGGCGGGTGGCGAATCCGCAGCGCGGGAGTATCCTAACCCCCGGCCCAAGCCGAACTTCGTCCTGACGGACACCGAGGGACGGCCCTTCCCCTTCCGGGACTCGACGGAAGGGTCGATGACGCTGCTCTTCTTCGGTTACACCAACTGCCCCGACGTCTGCCCGGTCCACATGGCCAACATCGCCGCGGCGCTGCACAAGCTCCCGGACAACGTGGCGCGCCAGGTGAAGGTCGTCTTCGTCACGACCGATCCGGAGCGCGACACGCCGGAGGTGATCCGGGCCTGGCTCGACCACTTCGACACGCGCTTCATCGGGCTCACCGGCACGCAGGCCGAGGTGGATTCGGCGCAGGTCGCGATGCGGATTCCGCCGGCGTACCGGGAGGAGATTCCCGGGGCTCCGTACCAGGTCGGCCACTCCGCGCACGTCATCGCCTTCACCAAGGACGGCATGGCGCGCTATGCGCTCCCTTTCGGCACCCGACAGTCGGAGTGGGCCCAGGAGATTCCGCGGCTCGTGGCGTATCCGGGCCAGCCGTGACACGGCGCCACTTTCCCCTCCTCCTTCTTGCCCTGGTCGCCTGCGCCCCGAAGGGCCCTGCCATCGAGGTCCGCGCCGCCTACGCCTACGAATCGGTGCTCGGCAACGTCGGCGCGGTGTATTTCACGGTCGAGAACCGCGGAAAGGCGGCGGACACTCTTGCCGACGTGGAGGTGACAGGTGCGCTCGTGGCCATGATCCACGAACAGGTGGCCACCGGCGCGATGGTGGAGATGCGGCATCTCGGCGCGCTGCCGCTCCCGCCGCGCTCCACGGTGCGACTGGCGCCGGGCGGGCTGCATGTCATGACCGAGGGGCTCGACCGCGCGCCGGTGGCGGGGGACACGCTGGAAGTGACGCTCCGCTTCGCGCGGAGCGGGGAGCTGAAGTTGAAGGCGCCGGTCCTCGCCTACGGGGTCGAGCCATGAGGGGCGCACCATGACCTGGTGGTGCGCGGCGCGGGACGTGGCGTGGACCTGGACCTGGCAGGCCTATCCGGGGGTGTGGCTCTTCGTGCTGGGCATCGGTGCGGGCTACTTCCTGGTCACGAGGCGGCTGGCTCCGCGGCACGCCCCGCCCGGCGAGCCCCCGCTCCGGCGGGCAGAGGTCGCGTGGTTCGTAAGCGGACTAGTGGTGCTCTGGGTGGCGACCGACTGGCCGATCGGCGCGCTCGGGGCGGGATACCTGCTCACGGTGCATACCGCGCAATGGATTCTCTACACCCTCGTCGTGCCGTCGCTCCTGCTGCTCGGCATCCCCGCATGGCTCCCGATGGCGGCTGCTCCCGGCTCGCGAGCCGGCCGTCTCCTCCGGCTGCTGGCCCGGCCGGTGGTGGCGCTCCTCATCACTGATGCAATCCTGATGGCGTCCCACCTTCCGCCAGTGGTGGACGGGTTCCGCCGCAGCCAGTTCGGCTCGTTCACGGTGGACCTCGCCTGGCTGTTCGGCGGCCTGGTGATGTGGTGGCCGGTGCTGGCGCCCAATCCCGCCATCAGCCGCGTGTCGTATCCCTGGAAGATCGGGTATCTCTTCCTCAGCACGCTGGTGCCGATCGTGCCCGCGGCGTTCCTCACCTACGCCGACTATCCGATCTACGCGCTCTATGAACTGGCCCCACGGGTCAACGGCATCGCCGCCATCACCGACCAGCAGGCCGCGGGGCTCATCATGAAGGCCGTCGCGGACCCGATCATCTGGCTCGCGATGGCGATCGTCTTCTTTCGCTGGCAGCGCGTGGAGGAGGCGGCCGACCGGGCGGAACGGGCACTGCGGGACAGCGGGGCAGCGTAACGCCTCACCCCCTGTCCCCCTCTCCACCATGTGGAGAGGGAGGACGCCGTTCTGACTTCATCCCGCGCAGCTGCTGCGCGGCGGCGGCTCCCTCCCGTGTTCCCTGGTTGAGGCTCGCGAAACGGGCCAGTTCCACCTGCATCCTCCCTCCGTCGCCCATCCGCTGGTACAGGTCGATCAGGTCGTTCCCGATGATCCGCTCCCACTCGGCCCCTGCACCGGTGCGGCGCGCCGACAGGTACGCCGCCTCCGCCCCCGCGTGGTCGCCCAGGGGACCGGCCAGCAGGCGCCCGAGGGCAACCCAGGCGGCGGGGTCGTGCGGCGCCTCCAGCAGGTGTGCCCGGTAGGCGGCCGCCGCCTCCTCGAGCCGCCCCTGCGCCGCCAGCGACTCCTGCCGCGAAAATCCGGGCTGTCGCGGCGCGGTGCGGCCGGCGTGGATCTCGGTGATGAGCCGCGAGGCGCCTCGCGAGGTGACCGCGTCGACCAGCAGGATGACGCCCCAGGTGAGTGGCAGGAGGAGGAGGTAGAGCAGGAGCACGACGGTGCCGGGGAGGTGGGAACCCCGCAGCGCGAAGGAGAGGGTAAACGCGCCGATGAGGAGCAGGGGTCCGCCGAGGAGCACCGTGATGCGGAGGAGCTGGGCCCGCTCGGCGGCATCACGTCTCGCCATGCTAGAACATCACTTCAAACCCGAGCCGGAACAGCCGCGGCGAGCCATACTGGAAGACCGGCGTGCTGTAGTCCTGGGCCGCGCGCACGTAGAGCGGAAGGAGTTCCCCCTCGCCCGCGAGGATGCCGTTCGCGTCCAGGTCGGCGTAGGCCCTGTACCGGGGGGACTCGTAAGGGATCGGCTCAGGGTGCGCGTTGTACGCGGCCCGCGCCAGCGAGTCGATGCCGGCCTCGTCCAACTCCGCCGTGCCGGTGTCGCGGCGGACCCCCTCGACCCGCTGGACGTTGAACAGGTTTCGCATGTCGAGATAGATGCTCGCGCGTGCCCGGCCGACGGTGAACGGCTTGCGGATCAGCAGGTCGAGCGTGCTGTAGGCGGGGAGGCGGTACTCGTTTGGCAGGCTGGTCAGCGAGTCCCCGTTCCATGTCGAATAGGGCAGGCCGGAGGTGTACCGGAAGACGGCGGCCGCCTGGATGGCCCCGAGCGGGTGGCCGCCCAGGATCGTGGGACCGGCGGCCTGGTTGAGCTCCGACTGGAAGATCACCGCCAGGTTGTGACGCTGGTCGTAGTCGAGCGGATAGTCCACCCGAGCCTGGTAGTTGGTGTCGCCAGTGATGGGGTCGATCTCGGGAAGCTGGGCCACCAGGAACGGGTTGGTGGAGGAGGCCGTGGCCGACTGGAGTACGTAGGTGAGGAGCAGCGACCAGTTGCGCGACATTTCCCGCTGTGCACGAATCTCGAAACCGCGGACGTTGCCGTAGTCGGTGTTGGCGAAGACGGAGCTGTCGGCGTCGGGGGTCAGCGCCACGGTGGACACGAGACCGTCGAGCCGCTTCACGTAGGCACCGAGCTGGAGGCTGGTGATCGGGCTGGTCCGCAGCCGCAGGCTGAGCTCGTACTGCGTGGCGGACTCGAACCCGATGTTGGGATTGCCGCGCCGATAGCGGCCGGTGCGGGTCGAGTCGTCGAAGGCGGCGTCCACCAGGAACTGGAGGTCGGGCGGCATCGAGAACCGCCCGTAGCTGGCCACGAGGGTGGCGCCTTTCAGCACGGTCGAGATGGCGAACCGCGGGTTGAGCGAGGACCGCGCCCCGAGCTCGTCGCCAGGGAGATCGGCGCCGGGAGAGAAGTACTCCCACCGGAGTCCGGCCGTGAAAGCGAGGTCGGCCGTCCGCGCCTGCATCTCGGCGTACGCCGCGCCGGCGTCGGGGCTGAACTCGGAGGCGGTCGGTGGCGGGGTGCTGTCGCCCACCGGGAGCCAGGCGTCCACCCGCTGGAACATCTGCACCTGCTGCGCCAGGTAGGAGCCGCCGAGGTACAGGTCGGTCGAGCTGCCGAGCCCGAGCGTGGCGTCGAGCTGGGTGCGGAGCTCCTCGAAATGGTTGAAGGCGATCTCGCCGCGCGAGCCACCGGTCATGAAGAACGCCGGCACTCCCCACGGCGTGGCGGTGCTGAAGGTAGGCTGGGAGAAGCCGGGCACCGGGCCCATGGCGGCTGAGGCGTCGAGCCGCTCGGCCATCTCTTCGCCGACGAAATGGAACGCCTGCCCGGTGAAGGCGCCGACCTTGTAGTCGGGCTGCTCGGCAAGCTGGCCCCGATGGTAGTCCTTGCCGTACCATCCCGCCCGGACGTCCAGGACCAGCGGCAGGCTGGCAGCGGCGGTCGAGGCGTACTGCCAGTCGGCGGTAAAGAGCCCGCCGGTGGTCCGCTGCGCCGGTGCGAAGCCGAGATCGTACTTGAAGAGCTGATCGTAGAGCAGTCCCTGCTGCGCCCCATACAGGCCGAAGACGCGGAGCGTCTGGGTCTTGCCGAGGGGGATCATCAGCTTGCCGGCCAGGTCCATTTGCTCCCCGCCGTTGTGGGGGAGCATGGTGGAACCGCTCGAGCGGGGGTCGAGGGTGTCGGTAGGCAGTGGGGCGCTGACGGGCCCGGCGTCCAGTCGGCTCGTGATATCCACGTTGCCGATGAACGTGATCCCGGAGAAGAGCGGGCCCTGCCCCTGGAGGAGGAGCCGATCGAGGCCGAGGTCGGCGCTGCCGCCGAGCGCGCGATCGGATTCGTAGAGGGCGTATCCCTGCCAGGTGTTGGCGCCATCCTTCGTGACCACGTTGATGATACCGGAGAGCGCCTGGCCGTACCGTGCCGAGAAGGCGTTGGTGGTCAGCGACGCCTCGGTCACCATGCTGGTCGGGATGCGGATGCCGAGGGAGTTCGATGCGGCGTCGAGCTGATTCTTCACCCCGACGCCGTCGATCACGTACGACTCCTGCCCCAGGCGGCCACCGCGGTAGCTCTGCCCGACGGCGCCCGCAGAGAGGGAGATCGCCTCATCGAGCGTGGTCACGGGGAGTCGGCGCAAGTCCTCGGCGGTGACCGTCTGTTTGGTCGCGGTGGCCATCGGGTCGAGGACCGGATCGGACACCGCCTGGACGGAGATGGAATCCACGGGCACGGCCATCGGCTGGAGCGTGACGTCCACCACGAGCGTGGCGCCGCCGACGACGATGACGCTGTCCCGGCTGGCGGGGCGGTAGCCGATGAGCGTCGCGTGCAGGACATAGGTGCCGCTTCGGATTTCACGGAGGCGATACCGACCCGCGGAGTCGGTCAGGGTGGCCCGGCGTCCGTCCTCGACCGAAATGGTGACGTTGGCTACCGGGGCCCCGGTCTCCGCGTCGCGCACCACGCCGGCGATCGCCCCGCTGGACTGGGCGGCGAGGGGCGCGGCGCAGGCGAGGAGGGCGGCGCCCACCAGCAGCCGGGCCCTCACGGCGCCTCGAACAGGTAGAGCTCGCCCACCCGGCTCACGAGCTGGTGGCGGCTCTGCGGGCCGATGCCCGGCTCGTAACCCTCCGCCACCAGGCGAACGGTGCCGCCCGCCGGCGCGAACTCCGGCCGGCGGAAGACCAGCGGGGTCTGCGCCTGGAGCACCGTCTCGGCGCCGGTGGTCAGGTCAACCGAAAGGAGTTCACCGCCGCCGTCAGGCTGGATCGGGCCGAGAATCGGGTCGTCGATGTAGACCACCTCACCGCCCACGACCGCCACGAGGCGCGCGCCGAGGACGGTCACGTCGCGCGCGATGCCGCGGGCGCCGAAGTCATGCGCGATCGTGAGCTGGGCCGACGGCAGGACGAGGCGATAGACGCGGCTGTCGTTGATCAGCGTGTAGTAGAGGGTGTCTCGGGTGCTGGAGAGCGCGACGGAGCTGGCGCCGTAGGTGCCGGGAACGACGGCGAGCGACGGCTGTGCGCCGCCCAGGTCCATCTCGACCACCTCGAGGCCGGTGATGAGGGTGTCGAGCGCGCACCCGTTGCACTCGCGGGCGTAGATGACGGACTGCCCGAGGTACATCACCCGGTTCCGGCTGAGCCACCGCGCCATGGTGACGGTGCCATGGGTGCGGCCGCCGGGGACGGTGTAGGGCAACGGAAGCACCCGTGTGGCCAGGAGCGGGGCCGAGAGCGAGCCGACGTAGACGCCCCCGGTGTTGGGGGCGGTCGCCCCGGGTCGGCTTGCGGTCCGGACGAACAGCAGGCGGTCGTCCCCGAAGAGCGAAGGGGAGTCGAAGGTGTCGGATGAATCCTCGGCGGCGGCGTCCGGGTTGCAGATGGTGCGGAAGGCCGATCCGCCGGTCGCGGGGAGCTGAGCGATGCACCGGTCGCCATCGGGGGTGAGGTACTGCTGGGCGGAGTAGAAGAACGACTTCCCGTCGTCCGCCCAGGAGGGATGCTGGTCGGTCCCGGGATTGTAGGTGAGCCGGGCCGGCGTGCCGGGCGCGAACGGCCGATCGCTCCCCGTCTCTGGTGTCTCGAAGGGCTCCTCGTGACTGCAGGCGGCCAGAGTGGTGGCCAAGCAAAGCAGGACATGCCGGATGGTCATCGAGGTCCTGGGGCCGCTGGTTGGTCAGGGGGATGGCAAATCTGACGCGGGCCCTCGACTTTCGCCAGACTGGCGGCCGGGTCCTCCGCGGCACCAGCAGGAGACGAGCCGGGTTCGAGCCGGAGCACACTCCTTGAGCTTTGTCAAACAAAGTACTTGACGGCACACAGCCTTCGTGTTATCCTCTCCTGTCATGACAGCCGACATCACACCGCCGGATGATCCCACCGCCCTCGGCGACCGGGCGCTCGCAAACCTCTCCTTCATCCGGAACACGATGGAGCGGGCCACCTCGTTCACCGGCGTGCCGGGGTGGGGCGGGGTCGTCATGGGGTGCACGGCGCTCGTCGCCACGGCGGTGGCTGGCCGGACAACCACGCCGCAGGACTGGCTTCGCGTCTGGCTGGTCGAGGGGGTGGTCGCCTTCCTCATCGGCGCCTGGTCCCTCGGCCGGAAGTCGCGACGCCTCCAGGGCACGGCGTTCACCCGGCCCGCGCGTCAGTTCTTCCTCAGCTTTGCCCCGCCGGTCCTGGCCGGCGCCCTCCTCACCGCCGTGCTCTGGCAGGCGGGCCAGGCCCGGCTCCTCCCGGGCACCTGGCTGCTGCTGTACGGCACCGGCGTGGTCACCGGCGGCGCCTTCTCGGTGCGCGCCGTCCCACTCATGGGGGTGGTGTTGATCGCCGTGGGCGCCGCCGCGCTGGTCTGGCCGGCATGGGGGACGGCGGGATTGGCCGTCGGGTTCGGCGCCGTGCAGATCGCCTTCGGTCTCTACATCGCGCGGAGGCACGGTGGCTAGATCCCCGCACGCCCGCAAGCACTCCGCGGACCCGCAGGCCGCCGCACGGCTCGGCGCGGTACGAGGGGGCCGCTCCCGCGCCCCGGCCGAACTCGACGACCTCATCCACGAGCGCAAGCGGCTCGCCATCGTCAGCGCCCTGGCAGGGCATGATTGGCTCTCCTTCGCCGAACTGAAGGCGCTGGTGGAAACGAGCGACGGCAACCTGAGCGTCCATGCGCGCAAGCTGGAGGACGCCGGCTACCTCGAATGCCGGAAGGGGTTCGCCGGCCGCGTGCCCCGCACCGACTACCGCCTCACCGCCCTCGGCCGCCAGGCGCTGGCCGGGTACCTCGACCACATGGAAGCGCTCATCCGCCGGACGCGCGATGCCTGAGACTCCCGCTCCTCCCGGCCTCCACCTCGCGGTCATCCTCGACGGGAACGGCCGGTGGGCCACCCAGCGCGGGCTCCCCCGTTCCGCCGGTCATCAGGCGGGAGTGGCGGCGGTGCGTCGGCTCATCGCGGCCTGCCCGTCCGCCGGCATCGGGACACTGACGCTCTACGCCTTCTCGTCCGACAACTGGACCCGGCCGGAGCGCGAAGTGCGGTGGCTGCTCCGCCTCTTCCGCGAGCAGCTCCGGCGCGAGTCCGAGCGCTGCCAGACCGAGGGGATTCGCCTCTCCGTCATCGGCCGGCGGGATCGCCTCCCCCTGCCGTTGCTGACGGCCATCGACCGCGCCGAGTCGGCCACGAGCGGCGGCCGGCGGCTGCATCTCCGGCTGGCGGTCGATTACTCGGGGCGGGACGCCATCGTGTCCGCGGCCGTGGCGCTGGCCGGGCGGCCGTCGGCGTCGCGCGAGGAGTTCTCGCGCGCCGTCACCGACGGGGGGCGCGGTGGACCGACGGTGCCGCCCGTGGACCTGCTCGTCCGCACCGGCGGCGAGCAGCGGCTCAGCGACTTCCTCCTCTGGGAGGCCGCCTACGCCGAGCTCTACTTCACCCGGACCATGTGGCCCGACTTCGACGAACCGGAACTGCGCGCCGCCCTCCTCGAGTTCCGGGGCCGCGAGCGCCGATTCGGCGGCCTGCCCCTCAGCGCCGCCGGCTGACTTTCCCCTGGAGAACACACCAATGCTTGCCCACTTTCTCGGCGTCCTCGGCCTGATCGCCGCGGCGCTCCTCCTGGTCCTCGGCCTCGGGGTCACGGTCTTCGCGCTGGCGCGCGGCGACCGCGCGCTCGCGCGCCGCACCGGCCTCGCCACGGCGGCGTTCACCGCGGTCTACCTCCTCGGTACCATCATCTCCGCGCGCGTCGCGCCGAGGCGGGCCCTCCCGCTCGGACAGGAACTCTCGTTCTGCGGGTTCGACTGCCACCTCCATGTCTCCATCGTCGCGGTCGAGACCGACGAGGATCGCATCGGCCTGGTGGTGCGTGCCCGAAGCGACGCGAAGGCCGAACCGGAGTTCCCGCGCGAATTGCAGTTCCGGCTGGTGGGAGTGGACGGGTCGGTGCTGGTGCCGTTCCAGGAAGGGAAGACGTTCGAGGAGCCGCTCGGCGCGGGAGCCTCGGCGGTGGACACCGTGACCTTCGTCGCCCCCTTCGCCGGCACCCCGTACTCCCTCCGGGTGGTCTATCGCGGGCTCCCGGAGGCCCTGCTCATCGGCCCGGCCAACAGCCGCGCGGCGGGGAAGACCACGCTTGGCCTGGGAGACTCGCCGACATGAACAGCCGCACTGGACATGCGCTCGCACTCCTTGGGGGGGCGGCGGCGCTCGGCCTCACCGGCGAGGCGCTCCGGGTCTGGTCCCCGGCGCGACTCGACTTCACGCTCTGGTGCGCGGCGGTACTTGTTGCTGTCGTCGCACTCATCCGTGGAGGCGCGCTGACGCCACCACCCCGGGCGGCGTGGCTGGCCGGCGCGGTCGCGCTCGTCCTCTCCTGCATGATCTGGAGGGATTCACCCACCCTCTTCGCGTTCAACATCGTCGCGATCATCGGGCTGCTCGTCCTGGCCACCCCCGCCACCGCAATGCAGTCGCTGGGGCGCCTCGGCGTGTCCGACCTCTTCCGGGGCGGGCTCTGGCTGGGAGCTTCGGTGGCGAGCGGACCGATTCCCGCGGCCGTCGCCGATGTGCGCTGGGCCGAGCTCCCGCTCACGGCCCGGACGCGCCGGCTGACCGCGGTGGCGGCGGGACTCCTCGCCGCCCTGCCGGTGCTCTTCCTCTTCGGCTCCCTGCTGAGCGAGGCGGATCCGCTCTTCGGCCAGACCATGGCGAACATCCTGGCGTTCGACCTCGAGAAGCTCGCACAGCACCTCTTCCTGACCGGCGTCTTCGCGTGGGCGGCGGCCGGCCTGCTGCGCGGCGGATTCTGGCGCGAGGGCTGGCTCCCGCCGGCGACGTTCGAGTTCGACCCGCGGGTGCCTCCAGCTACCGTGCTCACCTTCCTGGGCGCCATCGGCGTGCTGTTCGCGCTGTTCATCGGTTTCCAGGCGAGGGAGCTCTTCCTCGGTCCGGGCGAGTTCCAGGCGCTGACGGGGACGACCATCGCCGAGTACGCCCGGGCCGGCTTTTTCGAACTCGTCGCCGTGACGACACTCACGCTTCCCCTGCTGCTGGCCGCGGACTGGCTGCTATCCCGCCATGAGGCCACCGAAATTCGCCAGCTTCGGCGGCTGACCGTGGCCGTGATCGTCCTGCTCGCCCTCCTGCTCGCCAGCGCCTACAACCGGATGCTGCTCTACCGGTCCTATTACGGCCTGACCGAGGACCGATTCTACACGCTCGCCTTCATGACGTGGTTGGGGGTCGTGCTCGCGTGGTTCGCCGCCACGGTGCTGCGGGGTCAGCGCGCGCGGTTCATGCCCGGCGCGGTGCTCGCCGCGCTCGTGGCGCTCCTCACCCTCAATGTGATCAACCCGGACGCCTTCATCGCGCGAGTGAACCTCGGGCGCGCGCTCGAGGGGGCGTCGCTGGACAAGGAGTATCTCGGCCGGCTGAGCGCCGATGCGGTGCCCGCGATCGTCGATGGCGCCATGCAGCTGGAGGTAACGGAGCGGTGCGCCCTGCTGCGGCAGATGGAAACCCGGTGGAGTGCAGAATTGGAACGGAGCGGACCGACCTCGACGTGGAACCTCGCGCGGCGGAAGGCGCAGGGCAGCGTCGGACCGGCGTGGGAGGCGGCGCGCAGCTGCGCGCCGCCGGTGGAGGGTCAGGGCACCGACGCCAAGTTGTAGAGGGCGCGGAAGGCCCGGAACGTCTCGGCGTAATCGGCGTGCGTCACCCGGACCGTCCGGGCGCCGATCCGCTCGCTGCCCGGCACGAGCTCGGCCATGTCGGCGTGGTGGCTGGAGCAGAAATCCACCTCGATCGTCGAGGGCGACGACACGGTCCACGGCTTCGGCGGCTTCCGCACCGCGGCCGCGACTCCCTCACGGATGAGCCGGCAGGCCTCGGCAGGCGCCAGTGACCGGGCGCCGTGCCGGGCCACCGCGTGCTTCACGACCACCGCGCGGGTGCCCTCGCCGAGCAGCGCCGCGCATTCGGCGGCCAGCGCCTGGTCTCCCGACACGAGGGCCACCGGCACCCCGAAGCGCCCGGCGAGCGCGGCATTAAGGCCAAGTTCCCCGACTGGCTTGCCGTTGAGCCGCACCTGGAAGATCCGGTCGGTGTACGTGTGATCCAGGATCGCGTGCGCGGTCCCCGCCTGCGCGTGGTACCCGATGAAGCAGGCGGCGTCGAAGCCGGCGTCGATCCCTTCCAGCATCGAGCGCGGCTTGGTGGAGCCGCTCGTCAGCTCCGCGGCCGGGTGCAGTTCCTCCGCCAGGATATTCCGCATTTCCCAGTGGCTGTCGTTGACCACGACGCGCGTGGCCCCCGCCGCGAGGGCGCCTTCCACGGCGGCGTTGGCCTCCCCCGTCATGATCCGCCGGAACCGGCCGTACTCGCCGGCGCAGCGCGGATCGATCGGGTTGGTCTGGTCCTCGTGGACCACCCCCGCCACCCCTTCCATGTCCACGGACAGGTAGACTCGCATCGTCGCCTTCCTCAGTAGACCCGGCCGCCGAGCGGCACGGGGCGTTCCGGCTGCAGCAGCACCACCTGCCCGGCCTCGTTGGGCACCCCGAGCACCAGCACTTCCGACACGAATCCCGCGATGCGCCGCGACCCGAGGTTCACCGCGGCGATCACCTGCCGGCCCACCAGTTCCTCCGGCCGGTAGACGTCGGTGAGCTGCGCGCTGGACGTGCGCTCACCGGCCTCGCCGAAGTCCACCCAGAGGCGGTAGGACGGCTTCCGCGCGCCGGTGTTCGGCTCGGCACGGGTAATCCGCCCGACGCGCAGGTCGAGGAGGCCGAAGGCTGCAACGGCCGCGTCGCTCACAGGAGTTCTCCGCGAGACACTGTCACCGCCTTGCCCCCAAGCTTGACCCGGTCACCCTGGACCTCGACCCGCACCACGCCGCCCCGCGCCGATGCCTGGTAGGCCAGGAGCGCAGGTTTGCCGAGCTTTCCCTGCCAGTAGGGCCCGAGAACGCAGTGGGCCGAGCCCGTCACGGGGTCTTCGTCGATGCCCACCGCCGGTCCGAAGAAGCGGGAGACGAAGTCGTACTGCCCTCCGTCGCACGTGGCGGTGACGATGACTCCGCGCGCGTTCACGACGCGGAGGGCGCGGAAGTCCGGCTCCATGGCGCGGACCTCGGCCTCGCTGGCCACCTCAACCAGGAAATCGAACTCCGACTTGAGCGTCGCCACCGGCGTGGCCCCGAGGGCGGCGACCATGCCGGCCGGTGCCGGGGCGCGCACGGCAGGCTGCGCGGGGAAGTCGAGCTCGATCCAGCCGTCCCGCTGCACGGCGGTGAGCAGTCCGCTCTGGGTGTGAAACCGGGCCACGGCGCCCGGCTCGAGGTGCCGATCCGCCCACAGGAAATGCGAACTCGCCAGGGTGGCATGCCCGCAGAGTGCCACTTCGACCTCGGGAGTGAACCACCGGAGGCCGAAGCCGTCGTCGCGGCGCAGGAGGAAGGCGGTCTCGGAGAGGTTCATCTCCTGCGCCACCGCCTGCATCCACGCCGGCTCCATTTCCTTCTCGAGGAGGCAGACGGCGGCGGGGTTGCCCGCGAAGGGACGGTCGGTGAAGGCGTCAATGTGGAAGAGCTGGAGCGGCATGGAGGAAGCTCCGGAATGGAATGTCGGCGTCAGGCGGGGGAGGGTGGCCCGCCGATGACGGCGTCGGCCTCGATTTCCACCAGCATGCGGGGGTCGATGAGGCGGCTCACTTCCACCATGCTCGTGGCGGGGCGGATCGTGCCGAACCGCTCGCCGTGCGCGCGGCCGACGGCCTCCCACTGGCCGATGTCGGTGACGTACATGCGGGTCCGGACCACGTCCGCCAGCGTGGCGCCGGCCTGCGCCAGGGCTCGCTCGATGTTGTCGAGGGTCTGGACCGCCTGGGCATAGGCGTCGCCCTCGCCGACGATGCCGCCCTTGCCATCGGTGGCGGTGGTCCCCGACACGTGCACCCACGGGCCCACCCGCACGGCGCGGGAATAGCCGACGACCGGCTCCCACGGCGCGCCGCTCGAGATGTTCTTTCGCGTCACGGCGCAGCGCCCGCGTGGTGGCACGCCACCTGGGCCGCGCCGATCTGGTGCAGGAGGGGCTGCTCGGTGGTGCAGCGCGCGTCCTTGGCGGGGTGCGGGCACCGAGGATGGAAGGCGCAACCCGTCGGCGGGTTGGACGGGCTCGGCGGGTCGCCTGGCAGCACGATCCGGAGCCGCTGCGTGGCGGGGTCGGGCACCGGCACCGCCGAGAGGAGCGCCGTGGTGTACGGATGCGCCGGCCGGGCCAGTACATCTTCCGTCGGGCCGGTCTCGACGATGCGGCCGAGGTACATCACCGCCACCCGGTGCGCGATCTGCCGGACCACCGCCAGGTCGTGCGCAATGAAGAGATACGAGATGCCGCGCCGGGCCTGGAGGTCCGCCAGGAGATTGAGCACCTGCGCCTGGACCGACACATCGAGCGCCGAGACCGGCTCGTCGCAGACGATGAAGGCGGGCTCCACCGCCAGCGCGCGCGCGATGCCGATCCGCTGGCGCTGGCCGCCGGAGAACTCGTGGGGGTACCGCGTCGAGTAGTCCGGGTCGAGGCCCACCTCCTCGAGGAGCCGGGCCACGCGGGCGGGAATTTCGCCGCGCGGCGCGAGGCGGTGGATCTCCATCCCCTCCGCGATGGCGTCGCCGATCGTCATGCGGGGATTGAGCGAACTGTAGGGGTCCTGGAAGATGATCTGCAGACGCTGGCGTGCCCGGCGGAGCGCCTCCGATTGGAGCGCGAAGAAGTCCCTACCCTCGAAGGAGACGGAGCCGGCCGTGGCCTCCTGCAGGCGGAGGATCGTCCGCCCGACCGTGGACTTGCCGCAGCCCG
>JACDJC010001276.1_pt1 | contig 22818 bp, 15 predicted proteins | sample 7454191 | NCBI WGS metagenome assembly JACDJC01 (sample SAMN14253291, study PRJNA609438) | sludge metagenome | isolation source: sludge after 25d culture with pyrite and EDTA | collected 2018-12-20 | reverse complement strand
GATGATTTCAACAAGAGACCTCAGTTCATTTATCAACGGAATAATTAACAAATGGGAATTTACATAGAACACATAACTGATTTCGTAAGAGTTGTTAACAAAGTTCACGAATTCAACCAATGGTAGCGAAGTTCCCTACAAGTTAAAATAAAAATATTCTTGACGACCTGACGATTTAGGATCTGTACTGAAATAATCCCATTCATGATTTTAAAGAACAACAAAGTTTTCTATTTTTGCAGCCTGATTCAGAAAGTAAATATCCTGGCCCTATAGTTCAATGGATAGAATATCAGATTCCGGTTCTGACGATTTGGGTTCGAGTCCCGATAGGGTCACCTTAAGAAACCAAAGCCTCGTAATTATAGTTATTACGGGGCTTTTGTGTGTTCGAACTAAAATTAAAGACATTTCAATAAAAACGTAATCATCTTAAATATAACTACTTACGGATTCGAGTCCCATAAGGTTAATTTTAAATAATTTGAATTTGAAGAATCTTATTTATGTCGATAAATGAGAATTATTCTCAAATACTTTGATTATTTTATTTTATTTTTGTATATTTGAGAAATATTCTCATAAAAACAAATTTATGTTACTCGAATTTTCTGTAAGTAATTTTCTTTCATTTAAAACAAAAACGACGCTAAGTCTTGCTGCGACCTCAATTAAGGAGCATATTGATACCAATATATTTTCTACCGAACGATTTGACTTATTAAAAGGAGCTGTAGTTTATGGTGCAAATGCCAGTGGTAAAAGCAACTTTATTCGTGCAATGTCCACTATGCGACGTCTTGTGTTACAATCTTTCGATCAATCATCCACGGACGAGTTGAATGTAACTCCCTTTTTACTAAGCACGGAAACAGAAAAAGCTCCATCTTTTTTCGAAGCAATATTTATTATTGACAACGTCCGCTATCGGTATGGCTTCGAAGTAAACAATAAGCAGATACATGCAGAATGGCTGTTTGAAGCGCCCAAAAACGCTGAAAAGCCCTTATTCCTTCGAGAATACGATGGTATAGAAGTGATGAAAAATTTTCCTGAAGGAAAAGACCTGGAAGGTCGAACCCGAGATAATGCACTGTTTCTTACAGTAACAGATCAGTTTAATGGGAAAATTGCAAAAAAAATTATGCTGTGGTTTAATAACTTCATTACCATTTCCGGACTTACGCATGAAGGTTACAAAGGTGTTACATTCGGCATGCTGGAAAATAAGCAAACCAGTCCTAAATTGCTTAACTTTTATAAGAAGCTGGATATGGGATTTGATGACATATCCATTAATAAAAAACCTTTTGATCCAAAAGAACTTCCCAAAGATATGCCGGAAGGCTTTGTTAAGCAATTAATAACTGACTTGGAAGGGGCTTTCAAAATTGATATTAAAACCATCCACAAAAAGTATAACAGCGAGAATAAAATTGTTGGACATGTAGAATTTGATATGCGGAACCAGGAATCTTCCGGCACCAACAAAATCTTTAATATTTCAGGGCCTGTATTTGATGTCCTTAATGACGGAGGGGTATTGGTAATAGATGAGTTGGACGCCAGTTTACATCCGCTATTAACTCTGGCTGTTACCCGGCTCTTTAATTCGAAGCAGTTTAACCCCAATAATGCCCAGCTCATTTTTGCTACACACGATACTAATTTATTGTATTATGGCAACTATCGCAGGGACCAAATCTATTTTATTGAAAAGGATCAGTTTGGCGCTTCCGATATGTACTCTTTGGTAGAATACAAAGAAGAAGGAAAAACTATCCGAAAAGACCGTTCGTTCGAAAAAGATTATATTGAGGGACGTTACGGCGCAATTCCGTTTATTGGTAACCTCTCAGATATTGTAACGGAATGGCACGAAAAATAAAAATCCCCAACGAACGACTAAAGAGGTTCGCACGAGAAGAGCAAAAACGAAAGAAAAATATTCGCAACAAGCGGAAATATTATCTTATCGTATGTGAAGGCGAAGCTACAGAGCCTAACTATTTTGAAGGGCTGAAGCAAGATTTGCCCAAAGGGGTGCTGACCTCCTATCAGATTGATATCGAAGGTAAAGGCATGAACACACAATCGTTATTAAATGAGGCATTACGACTAAAGTCTGAATACGAGAAAAATCAGGGCCGGATTATTGACCGGTTATGGGTAGTTTTTGACCGGGATAGCTTTTCTGCAAACAACTTTAACAATGCCATTCAGCGCTGTATAGAGAATAAACCTGAAATTGGTTGTGCCTGGAGTAACGAAGCATTTGAATTATGGTACTTACTGCATTTTCAATACTATGAGAATGCTATGTCCCGAAAGGATTTTAAGGGATTGATTGAAAATAACCTGAAACCTTTTCTTGGAGAAGGCTTTCACTATGAAAAAAACAGCGAGCAGATGTATGCATGGCTAAAAGAACATGGCAGTCAGGAAGATGCCATCCGAAACGGGAAACGCTTGGCAGAACTATACGGAGAACGTCAAGATTATGCCAACCATAATCCCGGTACGATGGTGTGGGTGCTGGTGGAAGAGTTATTGAAATTGAAATAAAAATGATATGATACGATTTTTACATACCGCTGACTGGCACATTGGGCAATTTTTTCATGAATATGACCGGGCACATGAGCACCAGCAATTTTTGAACTGGTTGCTGGAGACTCTATCGACGGAACAGATAGACGTTCTATTGATAAGTGGTGATGTATTTGACCTATCCAATCCTTCAGCATCATCTATAAAAATGTTTTACTCTTTTCTAAACGAAGCGGTGAAGAAAAATCCGGATTTACAGATTATAGTTACTGCCGGAAACCACGATTCTGCATCACGCCTGGAATCCCCGAAACCTCTTTTAGAATCGTCTAACATCCATATTGTAGGACTTGTCGAAAAAGATGAGCATGGTGTTGTTGACTATAGTAAAATCACCATACCTCTAAAAGACAATGAGGACAACACAAAAGTCTGGTGTATAGCGGCTCCATTTTTACGAATGGGAGATTATCCTTCAATACCGGATTGTGCTAATCCTTATGCCGAAGGTGTTACCTCGTTTTATAAAACGGCTTACGATTATGCTGCATCGCAGAAAGAGCTAGGGCAAGCCATTATAGCCATGGGACATTTGCACGCTCAACAGGCTGAGGTGGGCGATATCGATAAAACGGAAAGATTGATTATGGGCGGTGTGGAATGTATTTCGGCAACTGCATTTAATAGCAATATCCGGTATGTGGCTCTGGGACACATTCACAAAGCCCAACGTGTTGGAGGTAAAGAGCATATTCGTTATTGTGGTAGTCCCTTGCCTATGTCCTTTTCAGAAACAAATTATAAGCATCAAGTCATTGTATTCGACATAGCTGAAGACAATATAGAAGGACTGAAAACAATCGAAATTCCAGTTTCAGTTCCTCTTAAGAGAATTCCTGCCGTACACAGTTCTCTGGCGGAAGTCCTTTCTTCTTTGGAACAATTAGCGGCTTTTGAAGGAGATATCCATACTGCACCATATCTGGAAGTACTTGTATTACTGGATGGGCCGGAGCCTGGCTTGCGGCATAACGTGGAAACCGCGCTTTCCGGTAAGAATTTCAGACTGGCAAAAATAGATGTCCGCTATAATATTTCAACTACGAAACCTGATGAAGATAGATTGGTAGCCCCTGATCAACTTAACGAGCTACAACCACTGGAAGTGCTGCAGAAAGTATATCAAAGTAAATATAACAATCCCATCCCTGAAGACCTGCAAAAGCTTTTTCAACAGGTTAAACAGGAAGTAAACGAATCGGATATATAAGCATGAAGATACAAGCCATACGCATTCAAAATTTAGCATCTCTGGATGGAAATACAGAGATTAATTTTAGTGAGGAACCACTTTCTTCGGCAGGTATCTTTGCTATAACAGGCCCTACTGGTGCGGGAAAATCAACCGTATTAGATGCTTTATGTCTTGCTCTCTATGCCCGGACTCCCCGGTACAGGCTGGCCGAAAATGGTATAGATATCACGGACGTAAAAGGAAGTACCATTAAACAGGATGATGTACGGGGAATTTTAAGAGATGGCACGTCCAGTGGCTATGCCGAAGTAGATTTTGAAGGGATTAATGGACTCTGTTATAAGGCTAACTGGAGTGTAAGAAGAGCACGCAATAAAGCTGATGGCAACCTGCAAGCTTACGAGATGTATTTGAAAAATGTCACCACCAATCAAGATATACCCGGTAGAAAAACGGAGTTGCTGGCAGAAATAGAGCGATTGGTAGGGTTGAACTTTGAACAATTCACTCGCTCTGTTTTATTGGCACAAGGGGATTTTACAGCTTTCCTAAAAGCAGGAAAAGATGAAAAATCATCCTTATTGGAAAAATTGACGGGGACGCATATTTATTCTGAAATCTCTAAAAAGGTTTTTGAACACCATCGGGAAGAACAGCAAAAACTCAGGGAACTGAATGTACAACGGGAAGGAATAGCTACTCTCACTACGGAGGAATTAAGCGCTTTACAAGAGCAAAAACAGACGTTAAAAGCATCCATAGAAACTGACGAAAAGCAACTTGCCGATCTGAATAAGGAATTGAACTGGCATGAACAATGGCTGAAATTTCAGGAAGGCGTTCAGTCTGCGAATGTACTGCATGACCAGGCAATTACAGCGAAAACAGAAGCGAAATCCCGGGAGCAGCAATTTCAACAAATTGTTGGTATCCAACCTGCCAGACCTATTGTTAGTGAACTACAGAATGCTCAAAAACAAATTACTTCTAAGTCAAAACAGGATGAGGAGCTTTCTAATAACCTAAATTCACTAAAAGAACAGAAAAAAATATCTGATGCTACTTTTGAGCAAGCAACGAAGACATTAAATGTTAAGATACAGGAAAAAGAACAGGCTCAGCCTCTGCTGAATACGGCAAAAGCATTGGATGTACAACTCACTGAAAAAGCAGAACAGATAAAACAAACAACCGAAGATATCGCCATTGTTCGTAAAAAAGAAACGCAACAAAAAGAACAATTCTCCCATACGGTTAAAGAACTGGAAGATATAGAAAAGGAAAGAGTAAAACTTGGCCGGTGGAAAGCTGAAAACGAATCTCGTCAGCAAATTGCCGAGCAAGAGAATCTGATTTTATCCAAATTAGGAGATGCCAAAGAAATTTTGGAAAGCCTTCAAAATTATACAATACGTATTCGTACTACGGAAGAAAATATCACAAAAAACCAACTAGAGCAACTGGCCTTGAAGCGGCAACTAAACACTATACAAGCTTCATTACAACAAAGACAAAGTGAATACCAGTCTTTGAATACCGCATTATCGGCTGTTTCTATTCAGGATGTCGAAAATGAAAAGTCGTCTTTAGATACTTCCATAGAAGACCTGATTGCAGCAACGGCTCATTGGAAATTATTGTTTCAGGCTATAACTGAAAAAGATTCGTTACAAAAATCGCTTGAAGAAAGCAGAAAAGCATTAGAACAAAGCACGGCTCAATTCGTGGAAGCCGAAAAGCTTTTGGAAACCAGGACTGCAGAAAGAGCAGCTTCTTTAAAAATGCTTGAAAAAGCGAAATTGGTAGCAGTAGAAAGTGTGGAACGGCTTCGAAATCAATTAGAACCAGAAGAACCTTGCCCGGTTTGCGGCAGTATTGACCATCCGTACGCTTCGCATCATCCGGGACTTGATCTTGTACTTTCCGAACTGGAAACCGGACACGCGCAAGTCGAAGCTTCTTATACACAGCAATTGACTTCCCATACCCGGCTAAAACAGAGCTGCACAGAATTAGAAAAAGTGATTGAGGAATTGGAAGACAAAACTTCACAAAACGATAAATCCTTAAAAGAACTCGAAGCAATATGGGCGAATTTTCAGGTCTATGAAAAATGTAGTGAACATCCTTTTAAGGAAAGAACCACGTGGTTACAACAACAATTACAGCGGCAAAAAACGAAACAGCAGCAATTACAAGCACAAATACAGTCATATACCAAGCAAAAAGAACAACTGGAAGCTCATAAAACACAGCTTACAGCACTGGATAAACAATTAACCCAAATTGAAAATCAAATCAAGGATGCGGAAAGAATCCTGAAATCGTCGGAAGAACAGCAAAAGAGTTACACTACAGAACAGGGCAATATCCGTAAAAAACTGGATGAGATAGCACAAGCTTTGGCTGTCTATTTTTCTTCGGAGCATTGGTTTGAAAACTGGCAGTCCAATCCGAATGCTTTTGTAGCCCGCATCAAGGAATTCACCCGCGAATGGAAAGTCAATATAGCTCAACTTGAAGAGTATATTCGGAAACAAATTATACTGACTGAAAAAAGAAATGGGATGCAGGAGCAACTCAAGAACATTCGGGAAGAAGTACAGTCAAATGAACAGAAACTTTCTAAGCTGCAAAACCAAAACAAAGAATTGTCTGATAAGAGAACGGCTCTTTTTAACGGTACTCCTGTAAAAGAAGTGGAAACAAAGATGAAAGAAGCGATTGATCTGGCAAAACAGATTTTAGAGGAACAAAGAAAAGCCGTGGAAAAGATACAAGGTGATATTACTCGAAACAGAGCGCAGCACGAGCACCTTGAAAAAGATATAAACGGCTTATCCAAACAGGAATCAGAACTAAAAGAGCAACTCATCGAATGGTTTACTAAATATAATCAAAAGAACAAAACAACACTTGCCCAAGAGGAACTATTACCTCTTTTGGCTTTTACCCAGGATTGGATAGAAACAGAAAGAGCCAGCCTGCGTGTTATCGATGATACGGTCACGCAAGCTAAATCCATTTTGGAGGAAAGAACGAAAGCACTGGCAACACATATCGGGCAGCGGCCTTCGGAAAGAACATCGGAAGAATTGACCGAATTACGAACTCAAACGCAGGAATTATTGAAGCAACACACACAACAGGCAAATGAAATTGACTTTAAGATAAAAGAAGACACGTTAAATAAACAGCGTATAGGTACGCTCTTGCGGAATATAGAAAAGCAGGCCGCCATAGAGGAAAATTGGGCAAAGCTGAATGAGATTATTGGTTCAGCCGATGGTAAAAAATTCCGCCAGATTGCACAGGAATACACTTTGGATGTATTGCTAAGCTATGCCAATGTTCACTTAGAAGTGTTGAGTAAAAGATATGTCTTACAACGGATTCCCAATTCCTTAGGGTTACAGGTCATTGACCAGGATATGGGGGATGAAGTCCGTACGGTGTATTCGCTTTCAGGCGGTGAATCCTTTTTAGTCTCACTGGCACTGGCATTAGGATTGGCCTCGCTTTCTTCCAGCCGTATGAAGGTAGAATCATTGTTCATTGATGAAGGCTTTGGATCACTTGATCCGTCAACGCTCAATATAGCTATGGATGCATTAGAGAGACTGCACAATCAGGGTCGTAAGGTTGGCGTGATTTCTCACGTACAGGAAATGACAGAGCGAATACCTGTACAGATCAAGGTAAGTAAACATCAGGGTGGAAAGAGTAAGGTGGAAGTTGTGAACATGTATAATTAAAAACAAATTAGAATATGAAAATAAAATTTCTTCCGGCATTTAATGGTGATTGTATTCTGATTTCGTTTAAATACGAAGGCAGTAACAGAAATATCTTGATAGATGGGGGCATTCCAAGAACTTACCAACGTCACTTGAAACCAGAACTTGACAAACTCATCAATAAAGGCGAAAAAATTGACCTTCTCATTGTGACACATATCGACGATGACCACATTGGAGGTATAAAAGAGTTATACCAAGACACAGCATTTAAAAAGGATTTCATTAATGAAATCTGGTTTAATTCAGGTAACTTGCTTTCGGATCACTATAATTCTGAAAAAGAGAATGATAGAGCGGTGGAAATTATTATGGACGACCAAACTAAGATGAGTGTTGGTCAAGGCGTCACTTTGGAGAAGGCGTTAAAAAACGAAAAAGGAAATTGGGTTCAGGATCTTATTCGTGTTTCCGGCAACAAAATAAATTTTTTAGGTCTACTCATAACAGTTTTGTCTCCTAATGAAGAAAAATTGAAACGTCTACATGAACATTGGGAAATAGAAACAGACAAGAAAGTCAAAATGTCAGAGGATCATGATGACTTTGATATTTCAATCTCTGAACTTATCAAGCGAAGCTTCATAGAAGATAAGTCAGTTCCAAACGGAAGCTCAATAGCTGTTTTAATAGAAGAGCAAAATAAAGCTGTACTTTTACTTGGCGATGCTCACCCAAGTATAGTTATTGATTCCTTGGAAAGAAATGGATTAGCTAGTGAAGAGAACAAATTGAAGTTAGATTTAGTAAAGGTTTCTCACCACGCAAGTAAAGGAAATACAAGTCCTAAACTTTTAGATTTAATAGAAAGTAACAAATTCGTAATATCAACTGATGGAAGCAAACATGGACTGCCAGACAAAGAAGCTATAGCCCGTATCATAGCTTCCCAACCGCATTCTACTATTTACTTTAACTATGATGGAATTTCAAAAGAAATTTTCACTCAAGAGGATAAGAATCTTTATTCCTTCAGTTGCTCACTACTTTCTGAAACTGATTATTCAATTGAACTGTAATTATGCCAACAATAGAAGAGCAGTTGAGATATTTTGCGGTAAAAGTTAACAATGGAAGCGGGTGTTTATTTCAGCCGGATTCCAAAGAATACACGTATGTGCTTACCGTAAAACACAATCTTGAAATTAAAAATGAGAATCAAGAAAACGTTCTTATGCCATTGGAGGAAATTAAAATATTCCGGGGAAATGTTGATGAGAAACCAATTTCAGGTTTAATTACTTACGAAACACACGATATACTGGATTTGGCTTTAATCGTAATTCCATATATAGGCGACAGTGAAATGATTTTGACTCATTCAACTTCAGTTACCGAAGATAAACTTATACTATATGGATATCCGCAGCGATTAAGTGATCTCGAAGAAAAGAGAGAAAATGTACGTTGTATTTGTGATATGCAAAGAGAAGATGAATTAGGCACGGAAATAAGAACCGAGCAGGGGCAGCATACGTGGGATATCAATACCCAAAAAAGCATGCTTGGTTTTTCCGGTTGTGGTGTTTTTGCAGACATCAATGGTACTATAGTTTTAAAAGGTATTTTCCCAGAAATAAAAGATCCATCAGGCGCTAATAATAAACTGGTTTCATTCTACATATCAAATTTTAATTCTATAGCGGATAAGTTAACACGAAAACAACTTCTGCCGTCCAATCTTTTAAGTTTTCAGTCTTATGCAAGCAAGGCTTTCAAAAGAGTTAATCCAGGTCTAAAAGGGATTTTTTATAGTAACATTGAACAGGTTGTTAATGGAGGTATCTCTCCAATAGCGATCGCTGAACGGAATAAAGACACACTAACGATTCCTATCTCAAAAAATTATTTGGACGATCTTTCTCAGTCAAAGCTTTGGGAAGCATGGCTTGAATTATTGACAGTGCTGAATATTGCCATCCCTGAAAAACAAGATTTAGAATGCTGTTGTAGCAAGGTACCGCTATATTTCTCTGCAAATGAGAATCACATCAAAAGGTTAATCAAATTGCTGCTTTCAGACAGCACACTGAGAAGTCAGATTAAAAAAGATTCTCTCATAGCATTTTCAAGCGATGAAACTTCAGGCGGCAAAGAATACTTAAGTAAGGAAGAAGTAAAAAGAATTGTGCCCGATTTAAACCGACCTGATTTCTACAATGATAAAATGATGATCGGAAATGCCACACAGGTTCCAGGATTCTCCTGTATTCACATGGACCATTTTTCTACCAAAATTGATCAGTTAGATGTTGATGATTTGCAACCTGAGCAAATCTTAGACTTAATAAAACAAGAAATCATAAATATCCTGAATTATGCTTCATAAAAGAGACTTGCCACAAAATTTGTTACTGACTGCAAAGAAAGACTATACTGATAGACAACTGGAATATTGGATTTATGATATGGATGCCAAAACTCCTTACTCTTGTCATCTCTTTACACTAGTATGCAATGACTATCTTGTCCTTAATGATATTTGGGAAGATCTTACAGAAAATATCGCCATAAACTTTCAGATAAATCTTCAAGAGGAAATAGAACGATGGAATATTTACTTATTATTCCTGTTGGAAAATGAAGTCCCTAAAGAAATAAAATATAAGGTTGAACAGGATAAATACAGTTGCAGAAAACTGGTAGAAGACAATTTGAAAAAAACTATTTTCTCGGAAGATGATATTTCTCGCTTGATCAGAGAGAAAATTTTCACGGTTCACGCGGAAACAAAGAAAGCCAGCGAGAGTGTGCCTGCGGTTGATAAAAAAATCGAAACAATAATAAAAGAAGCTGACGGTAATATTTTAAAAGCTTTGAAGGGGTTTAAAAGTAACCAGCAAATAGCATCGTTTTATTCAAAATTTAAAGGAAATGAAAACGCAAAATAACAATATTAAGCTAAGCAAAATTGAGTTAGAAGCTTTTAGAGGTTACAGGGATAAAGTAACTTTTGACTTTACTTTAGCCGGTAATAAAATTGCTGATATAGTTGCTATATATGCACCAAATGGTTTCGGAAAAACCTCTTTTTTCGATGGAATTGAATGGAATACAAAAGGTAGCATTGAGCGTTTTGAAGAAAATGCAAAAATTAAGAACTCAGCAGAAGAATTTGGTGGTGCAATTCTGAAAAACCGGGAGTCTGACCTTAAAAACGGAACTGTAAGTTTGATTGATGAAGATAACTTGTATTTTACACGTATAACCTCCAGTAGCGAAAAATGGGATTTGCTTCCGGGAAGAATTGACAGGAATAGCACATCTCCCATCAAAAACATTAATGATTATAAGAAGTTCAAAAAAATAGAAATCCTTCCACAATCAAGAATCGATTCATTTCTTAGTTCGAATACACCCGAAGAAAAATACCAGGCATTATTAGATTTCTGGGACGGAAATGATGAATCAAATTATTTTGTAGGGGTTTCAAAATTCTTTGCAGAAAGTGAAAAAGAGGAAGAAAGTATAAAATCCCAGATTGAGCAAATAACGAAAAAGATAACTGAGTTAACGAATGCGGAAAATAAGATTAGTTTTTTTAACAACTTAGTAAAAGAAATCAACTCAAATAAAATCAAGAGTATTGAAATTAAGGAGTTTACGGAAAAGACTACAGATGCTGAATTTGAGAATATAGTTAGAACGATAAATCGAAACATTGCATCTGTTTCATCTAAACTACTTGAAGCAGAATCAAAAAAGGAGCGTTTGATCGCTTTGGAAGAAGGCTTTGTCGCATACAGTAAGAATAAAGAACTTATTACAAGTCTAAAAAATGAAGTTAACGCGTTTCAGTCTATTATAAATGATTTCTCTCAGATGGAGAACAAACATAGAGAAAAAAAAGAGATAGACTTAAAACTTCAAAAAGAGAGGGTTGATTTGGATAAATTTATGTCAATAACCGCATTAAAAGATGTTTTCTCGTCCATTGTCAACCAAATAAAAGTACTGACAACGGAACGTACGAATATCATTGAGGAGAAGGTAAAACTTGTGCAGCAAAAAAATAATGCAGACAGAAATTTGAAAGCCAAGGAAGAAAGCTTAAAGATCTTGATAACAAATGAAACGAAGTACAATGAGAATTCCGAGCGCCTAGTTAACCTATTTAGCTCTATAAAAGAGGAAGGAAAGCGAAAAGACTTGGCAAATAGTCGCTTATCTCTTTGTAGAAAAATAAAAGATACAAGAAATAATGTTGCGTCGGTACTTAGAACTGATCTAAACACAGTTCAAAGTATTTTATCTCTTAACTTAGAATCATTTTGTAATGCCGAATATATTTATGCAGAATTTGAGACGCTTGCTTCTGAAATAAAAAGGGAATTTAATGAGATCGAATTATTAAAAAAGACGCTCAAAGATTTAAGATCAGATTACGCAAAAAAAGGTACCTTAAACGAAGATCTTCAAAAAATCATAGAACTGGGAAGAAATTTTATTTCTCAAACCGGAACCAAAACCTGCCCGTTATGCAACACAGCCCATGATGATTTTGAGACCTTATTAACCCACGTATCTAAGCAAAAAGATGATGCTTTAAATCTCAATCAAACGTTTGAAAGGATTCAGTCTTTTCAAACTGATATTGAGAAAAGGACAAACAATCTAAATCGGCAGTTTGAATCATTAGGTATCCAATTGAAGCAGAAATCTACTGAACTGTCAGCGAATTTGTCTGTCATTAATGCAAAAATGTTAAGAACCGAAAACCTTATTAATTATTACTCAGGTATTGGCGCTTTACATGAAGATCAAAACAGAAGATTTAGTTTACAATATAGTTCTTTTGAAGCTGAAAATAATCTTTTAAAGTCTCAGTTAGTGGGTGTTGATGAATTAAAGAAGAGTTTACCGCAATTAATAAATGATGTTAAAAAGCAAATCGAAGAAACAGAAAAATTAATGGCACAGAATGATTATAGGGTTCAGGAGATTGGGGCAAAAATTGAACAACTAAGCCAAGGTTCAGAGTATATATCTGTTAGTTCATTTTTGCAGACAAAGTCAATACCCCAACCTGAGTATTTAGAAACAGGATTAGAGAAGATAATATCTGAAACAGAGAAAAATATCCAGCAACTAAATGAACAAATTACAATACTAAATAAGCAGATAAATGAGTTAACCCAAAGTACTGAAGGTAAAAACAAAAATGATATTCAAAAAAATCTGATAGAGCAAACAGCCATATTAAATGGCACCGAGGAAAAAATACTAAGCTATAAAAGTCAGTACAAATCAATTACCGAAAAAGAAGATGTTGAAATTGGAATAATCAAACAAAACTTGTTAAGCAACGACAGTTCCATTCTGGATTTAAAGAATGTTGATGTTAGACTTCGGGAACTGCAAAGTAATATTCAGGTTATGCAGCAGAATTTGGAATTGAATGAGTTTAAAGTAAAATATAGAAAAAAGCAAAAACTTTTGGAGGTTGTACAAGGAACGACTGAGAAACTGAGATTGCTTAAAACAGAATTGTCTGATTTTTTAATCGAAAAAATCAATTCTGTGTTTAATCAGGAGACTATAAATGACATTTATAGAAAAATTGATCCACATCCTGATTTCAGAAAAATAAAGCTTGAACCTCAATTTGACGGTATAAAACCCAAATTGTTTATAAAAGCTGTTGATGATAATAGAAAAGATGAGATTGATCCAATTTTATATTTAAGTTCTGCTCAGGTCAATATACTTTCACTCAGTATTTTTCTGGCAAAAGCAATCCAGAATCAAGGGGTAATGATCAATACCATTTTTATGGATGACCCCATCCAATATTTGGATTCAATAAACATACTGTCTTTTATTGATTTGTTGCGAAGTATCACTACTGATAAAAAAATAAACCGTCAGGTAGTTATTTCAACCCACGATGAAAACTTCTTCAATTTATTGAAAAAGAAATTTGATCCTTGCTTTTACAACTCAAAGTTTATTGAGTTTGAATCCTATGGTAAATTAAAACCTGATTAATGAGCAAAAAAAGTTATCCTACTATAAACTCCAGTCTTATTACAAAAGAAAATTGCACCCATGAATTCTCTTGTATGATTTAAAAAATAATAAAGATGCCATCTCCCAACCTATTCGACTTCAACTATCTGCTTGACCTCCCTAGTCAAGAGGATTTTCCTTTGAATCTGAGAGAGCAAGGGCGTAGGGTAAGAGATATATTGTTTAAAGACATACAAAACTCGGAGGACTATTTAATACTTACTGGGTTTACATCCTTGTCCAATCTGATCGCTGTTTTTGGTGCTACAGATTATCCAAAATTGCAGCAACTTCGTATCGTTATCGGATTTGATCCAGATGAACGAGTAAGTAAACGACTACCTCATTACTCTCTTCCAACAGAGATTAAAAATTATTGGGTAAAACAAAATGTGAGCATTCGGTTATGCGGGCCTATTTTAAATATTATCGAAAAAATAAATAACGGTACTTTTCATTTCAAGGCAAAAGATAAATTACATGCTAAGATTTATGTAGGAGATCAGGCAGCTATACTTGGTTCGTCCAATTTCAGCAAATCAGGTACTGTTTCGCAAACCGAAGCCAACATCAGGGTTGAACTATCATCTTCAAAAACAGAAAGGGAGCAGTATTCTAATATAAAACGTATCGCTGAGTACTACTATAAAGCGGCGGAAGATTATAATGAGCACCTAATCGAACTATTCAGTAAATTATTCAAAGATGCTACCTGGGAAGAAGCGCTGGCAAGAGCTGTTGCAGAAATACTGGAAAGTAAATGGATGCAGGATTACCCTGTTTTGTATCAGGCATTGGTTACCCATAATCTTTGGCCTTCTCAAAAAATGGGAATTGCGCGAGCAATGAAAATAATTCAGGATCAAGGACGTGTTATGGTTGCAGACCCTACAGGAAGTGGCAAAACAAAATTTGCGACAGCGTTGGCATATACTCTTTTTCACTGGTTGTGGGAAAATGGAAGAAAAGACCGTTCAAATGCGCTGATAATATGTCCCAGACAAGTAATGGAAAATTGGGAAAGGGAGCAAGATCATTTTACGTTGTACAATAAAATTGAATCAATGGGGAAATTGAGTCTTGGGTTGGACAAAAACCAACGAACTCTGCAAAAATCCATACAAAGCTCAGACATATTGGTTATTGATGAGGCACATAACTATCTCCATCCTAATTCCAAAAGAAGTAAAGCCATAGCACCCAAAGGTTCCAGCAATGTCATTTTATCTACAGCTACGCCTATTAATAAAAAAGTGGATGATTTGCTAAGACTAATTGAGTTATTAGATATTGATAATCTTAGTGATGTGGATCTGGACACTTACTTTGAGTTAAGAAAGAATCGAAGAAAAGGAATTGACAAAAAACACCTGGAGCAACTGAAAAGATATGTCAATCAGTTTATTGTCCGCAGGACTAAGAAGGAACTGAACAGAATGATAGATCGTGCCCCGGACCAATATAAAAACAGATTTGGACATACTTGTAGATATCCAAAAACAAATTCCATCATATATAAAACCGGAGAAACGGAATCCGATAAAGCAATAGCAAATCAAATTCTGTCATTAACTTCTCAGTTAAAAGGAGTTCATTATTTGCAAAGGCTTAATATTCCCAGCTATCTGAATACCGATGAAGAAAAAGCAAATTACATAAAACAGCGTTTTACTTCTGCAACTGCTTTGGCAGCCTACATGTTAAGGGTTAAGTTACGATCGTCACGTTGTGCCCTTTATGAATATCTATATGGGACTAAAGCCGCTAATGAAAAGTTTGAGCTAAATTCTACAAAAAACTACTCAGGTGACATTCTGGGAAAAATAAAAAAATTGAAAACTGTTGCTCCCAAATGTACCATTGACCAACGGTTACTCTCTGAAGAACATAAGTGGCTTTATAATGAAAGTTTATATCCCAGTATCTGTAATGAAGAAATCAGCATCTATGAAGAAATTGGACAATTGTCTGAAAGGCTAAGCGACATGCGAGAAAAGAGTAAAATTCAGACTCTAATAAACAGTATCAGGCATCATAAAAAAGTACTTGCTTTTGATTCAACAGTAATTACCCTGGACTACTTACACAAACTTCTTCAACAGGAGCAAGTTAAGGCAAAAACTATTGTTGCTGCCGGGCACAATACCCGAGACAGAAATCAGGTTCTGCAATTATTTGCTTTGGGAAACCAAACTGAAGAGAAGCTTATAGCTCTTTGCTCAGATGCAATGTCTGAAGGCATTAACCTTCAGGATGCCAGTTGTCTGTTGTTATTGGATATGCCTAGCGTACTAAGAATAATTGAACAGAGGATAGGTCGCCTGGAACGGATGGATTGCGAAAACAAAGAAATTACCGTTATGTGGCCGGATGATTCAGAAGAATTTTCCTTAAACGGAGATAAGCGGATGATCGATACGTTACTTCTGACCGAAGATTTAATTGGCAATAATGTGGGAATCCCTCAAGCAATTTATGAGAAGCATCTAAAAAATGGTTTTACTACTCAAAATATCATCGATGCATACAATGAATATTCAAACGAAGAATATGGATGGGAAGGAGTGAGAGACAGCACTCAGGATTTGTATAGCCTAATTGAGGGAGAGGGAGCGTTAATTGATCACCAGACTTATGATCTATATAAAGATGTTGATGCTACAGTTAAAACAGCTATCAGCTTTATTGATACCGATAAAAAGTGGAGCTTTTTTGCTTTTAGAGGCAGCACCAGTAAAAGCCCCAAATGGTTGTTAATTGATGAGAAAAATAAAGGTTACACGGATTTTTCAGATATATCAGAGAAGCTGAGACATTACCTATCTAATGGAAATATTATTCAAAGGAAATGGAAAGAGGTTGATACATCCATTACAATCAAAGAAATAATTCTCAAACTTCGAAGACAAGAAAAGGCTTTATTACCATGGAAAAAAAGAAGAGCATTACAGCAAGGTGAAAAAATACTAAAACACTATACTGCCAATGTTTTTAAATCAGGCAAGGATAAGCTTAATGCTGAAAGGCTATTGGCTTTATTTAACCCAGAAACCGAAGATGATAACTATGTAGATTTGGATCAATTTGCCAATTTATGGTTAGATATTCTGATTCCGGAACTGGATAAATTAAAAGCTGAAAAATTGAGACGAAGGAAAATTTTTACTTTAAGAGATCTGTCATATAGAAATGTAAAGCTCAACAGTGAACATCTCGTTTTGTTGTTGGAAAATTGCCAATATTCCAATACGCTGGATGAAATGGTTTCTTCTTGTATTATTGGATTAGGGAAATGAAATATTCGTGTATAAATGCACTCAGAGTACATTTTTATCCAGATAAAATCGTATTTCACCAACACTTTTATCCAGAAAAACTAATCGGTATCAACTGTAAAAAGCTCTCCCAAAAGCTTTAATTCTGCTATTAAATGGTTCGAATTTTGTACCGTAGGGTTCACCTTAAATTTTAAAAGCCTCGTAATTAGTTTTATTACGGGGTTTTTGTGTGTTCGAGCTAAAGTTCATGATTTTTCACATTAGGTATAATCACCAGGAATACAGTACCTTAATGGTTCGAGTCACTTAGGGTCTATTTATAGTCAGTTTTTAGATAACCAGACCAACTCTTCAGTTTGTTCTTTTACCTAAATCGCCATTTTTAAGCCAAATTTTATATAGAAGTAATTACAAATCATTCAGGAGTTTCATTATTCATGATTCGATGTTAACAGAAGGTTGACCAACGGTGTTCGAACCACTAGAATACAAATTTTGGGTTTATATTTTCACCCCTACATGCACTCACATAATATCCCAATCAGACTGGCTTACAGCTGCTGGTATCATTAGACGAGAGCACGATAGCATGCAAAATAACGCTATCGAAGTTCGTTTGCGCAGCTCGCGAAGACTCGCTTAATTCAAATTCCGAAACTCACTTGGCGACATCCCAACACTCTTTTTAAACATGCGGGTAAAATGTTGTGGGTATTTAAAACCCAGTTCGTAAGCTATTTCGCTTACCGGCTTTGTAATATCTAGTATCCTGTCTTTGGCAATGTTCATTACCTTTAACTGAATGTATTCCTGGGCTGACTTGCCCGTTTCTCTTTTTATTAAATCACCAAAATAATTTGCCGACAGGTGAAGTACATCTACAAAATAAGCTACCGAAGTTAAACCTGCTACTTGTGGTTTTTCGGTTTTAAAATATGTATTTAGTTCTGTTTCGAATCTTTCAAGTACCCCTTTATTCAAATGCTCGCGGGTAAGTAACTGACGGTCGTAAAAACGCATACAATAATCAAGAAACAACTGTACATTATTTACAATCAGCTTCCTGCTGTGCTTATCAATAGGCTGACTGATTTCAAACATTATTTTATCGAACAGTTCAAGTATCATTTTACGTTCCCGTTCCGAAATATGCAATGCTTCGCTAATTCAGGGAAGGCTACATATTCAGGGAAAGCTACACTCATAATAATTCCGAAACGATGAGATCGTTGCATTTCTGTAAAATCGTTCTTCAAAAACATCATTATGTTTTCCACAAGAGTATGCTGTACCAATGTAGAAGAACCTCGACTTCTTTGACGCAAATTTTAAAAAAACGCTGATTGAGTTTTTAACTCCTTCGATGTTTGTCGAAAAAATTTCATCAACTGAATTTTTATCATATTTCAGACTGGCTGCAAAATGAAAATAATCCACATTGCCACTAAAAATGCCTGATAAAATATTTTCGTGCATTGCAAAATTCTCTTCCAGCAATGCATAATTATATACTTTGAGGTTCGACAAATCTATTTCAATACCTTCGTTTATATTCGCAAGTGCATCGTTCATCCTGTCTTCCGGATCTTGTTTATTTGCACGAACCAATGCTATAACCTTATAATCTTGTTTTAAGAGGTTACAAATAAAATTTGAAGCGACATATCCATTCGCTCCGTTAATAATTACCGTCTTCATATGTTTTTTTGTTTTTTATTCTATCATTTTTCAGAGAAATATTATCAGGATTGTTGCCGCGCTTAACGGTATGCTCAAATTATCAGAACCGCGCCAGCTAATCAATTCCGCGACCATAGTTACCACAGACAGGAGCATGGCCAGCCAAAATGCTTTAAAATCGAATACTCCCCTGTGAAAATAAAGGGCTATAATGCTGATTACAAAACTTGAGAGAAGGAATGAACCACTTCCGAGCCAGGTTTTTTTTAATTTTTTCCCGAATATTTTGATCCTTCCATTATAGGTTTTAATGTTAATGCCCAGAATGGCAGCCATGGGGTCGCAAACGGCTAAAATAAGCATGGGGAGTATGTAGATAAATTTATTTTCCTGCAAATCGGCAAAAAGAAAAGTAACGTAAATTGCGATTGGCAATAAATAACTTCCTACCGATTTTCGTTCAATATCGTGTATCGATTCGAGCAGCTTACTGTGTTGGGTAATAAATAACACAATTGCAAATAAAAGCGCGAGTACCAGAACATACCAATGCGAAGGAAAAATATAAGGAAACGGTACTGTTGCCAAAACTGAAGAAAAGTGAGCAAATTTTCGCGTTACTTCTCCTGTCGGGCTAAGCCGGCGATACGTTAATTCGTTAAATATCAACAACAAACTAATTCCGATTAAATAAATAAATGATAATACAAGTAAATTCCCCATTTATAATGCCTCTTTAAATTGTCATAGATTGAACATAAGGGTAGCCAGCAGCCCAATGATCAAGTCGATAGTTGGTACGATAAAACAGAAATTTTACCGGCCCATAAATTCAATCATCTACTCCGCTTGTTGATTTTAGTTTCAATTCGACAGCTCTCTCTTAAATTCAAACTATTCATCATGAAAATCTTCGAGTATCATTATTTTATGATCATTCTGATCGCCAATAAAATAGATTTTCTCCTCCCTGGCTAACCATCCAAGTGCCATTAGAACATCCTGTCTTTGCATTGATAATTGTTTTTCAATTTCGAAGGCAGAGCTAAGCTGTACACGATCCAAAAATTGACAGATCTTATTTGCATTATTTCGTATTATTGATTTCATCATGACTTTTAGTTTAAAAATTAGAATCAAAAATTATAACGATATTATAGAGTAGTAGGAGATTAGCCTTACCGGTTAAACAGAAAATTTAAAATTTCCTGAAAACCGGTAAAGGCTTCTCTCTGTCCTTCCCCACAAATATTTAACTTATGTCATTAAGTATCTCACTTAAAAATACATTTCAGAGTAATTGCTCTTCAAAGATTCAACATACAGAGTACCATGCTTTTCTGTAAGAAGTATCTTGTTTTCTTTTAATAGCCATCCCAACGCCATGTAAATGAACTTTTCGTTATAACCGGTAAGCTCTTCTATTTCCTCAATACTTAAAGCATTTACATCTGATAACAGATTCCATATGAGGTCTGAATTAATTTTAATATCCTGTTTATACATTGTTCTATTATATTTTCATGACTTTTCGAATAAAATTCTCGTTAACTATTTTATTTCATAGCAAGAAAAAATGCAGACCACAATAATCAGTCATTCTAAAACTGCTCCGGATCTATTTCGGCAATAGCATTAAAATGCTTCAGGTAATAGATGTTAATCTTTCTGCCCACATCCACGCTCCTGTAAATACGTTCCTGTATATTAATTAACCGGATACTATCGGCAGAATTAACTATTGCTGCTGGGAGTGGCTTTTTAGTTACATATATAGCATCATACCCTTTATTTTCAAACTGTTCTATCCCGGGCCATAGATCAAACTGATTCATTCTCCGCCCCACATTCACACAGTATGTTTGGGGATTTCCATTAACATAAAAAGCCAAAGAGGATGCCATCTGGTAACTATCACTAAAGATAAAAATTGGTGATGAATCCGTTTTCTCCAGTATGTCAGTTACACTTTCGCCAAGCTTGTCCAGTCCAGCCTGTTTGCTATACATATCAATAGAAGGAGGATACAATGCTGTTAAGCCCAATTTATCAAATATCTTAGGCTGCATAACCAGAAAAACCAATAAGGCGGTAATTCCGATATAAAACATGCCTTGTTTTGTATTAAAATAATTAACGATTGAGTAAGCGATTAAAATTGGTATTGAAGAAAAGGCAAAGAATGTCCAGTTAATTTCATTTTTTTGAATTGAAAGAATCAAGAAAAATCCCCAAACAAATAGCAACGGTAACAATAAATAAGTAACCGCAGTGTGTTGTTTGCCAAGTTCCTTATTTTTCCAGCTCTTGTATAATTTAGCCAACGCAGGGAGGAAAAAAGGGGATACACAGAGCAACTGTCCACCCAGAAATTCGAAAACCCGTTCGATGGAACGTTGCCAGTTCCCATGCGATTTATAAGCGCCTGCTAAGCCAAATATATGTTTCGCTCCTACAAAATCTTGTGATACATTCCATAATAAAACCGGTAAACAAATTAAAGAAGCGATAAACAATGTGATATAAAATTCTCGCATTTTCAGCAAGTTCTTTTTTTGCGATTTCGCAATCAACAACCAAATAGGAATCCATAGTATCATCACATATTTACTGATAATTCCTAATCCTAAGGCAATCCCTGAAAATATCCAGTATTTTAATTTGTTCCGTTGAAATGCATATAGACAAAACAGCATATTGGCTGACCAAAACAACAAAAGAAGGGCATCTGTAGTAAAAACTTTATATATGTAGTTGTAGTGAGGCAATACAAAGAGAACTATTGTTGACCAGAAAGCTATTCTTTTATCCTTAAACAAATGCTTTGCCAGTAGGTAATTGATAAACGGTAATATAAATCCTACTATCAGAGAATTAATCCTGATTCCGATAACTGTATCTCCGAGCACCATTGTCGACAAATAATTCATCCAGGCAATAAGAGGCGGTTTTGAATAGTAAGACCAATCGAGATGTTTCGACCAGAGCCAGTACTGTGCCTCTTCACTATTAAGCGGCATTGGATCGTAAAGTATGTCGATAAGATGAAAAAGCAATATTGCAACATTGATTAATGAGAGAATTATAATGGGTGATTCAACTAAAATTTTCTTTTTCGTGGAATTGTTTTTATGTAAAACAACACCAGATGAATCTCTTAGTATATTGAATTTTGATTTAATCATGGCCTTCATATTTTTATTGTGAAAACCCTGAAATTGTAAACAACATATTTCAAAGTTTTTGTGAGTTAGCCTTACCGGTTAAACAGAAAATTCAAAATTTCCTGATAACCGGTTAAGGCTTCCCTCCAGTTTGTTCTCCGAACTGTTCAACTGTTATTGCTAATAGATTTCCATTTTTACTAATCCATTTTTATCTATTTACTGTTATGAAAAATATTTCAGTATAATTCCCCAGATATGATTCAACATTAAGTAAGCGAAATGGCTTCGTTAATAAATGTTCCGCAATGGTGGTTTTATGCAGATACCTATTCTGACCACAGAGATATACCGATTGTACTCCAAAAGACTTTCCCCGTATCCGTTATACCATTGCACAAACAGGTACTGATTGAATTTTGGAGCAAGCTTAAAATTGAGTTCTAACTGTGTATTAAAGCTTGTAAGTTTCTTCCGCGGATTTACGATGCCCGAAATCCACAGGCGGTCGTTCTTGCTTCGGTAATTAACTGCAAGCAGTCCGTACCCCCGGTAGTCCAGCAAGTCCGGATTATCGTCACTAACCCATCCAGCCCACACTTTTGCCTGAATACTGAAATACATGTTGTAAAACCAGGTGCCTGTAAAAACAAAATAATTCCAACTGCGCGATTTCAAGCTATCTCCTATCCCGTTAGATTCGTGTTCAAACGCTAAGATTCCAACACCTCCCAATTTGTTATTGACAACAACAGGTTTTGCCAAAGCCAGTCCCGGATTATAGTTGTTATCGGCAAAGGGATAAGATTCCTGATAAATATCCCAGAATGACTTTTGGGTGTACGTCAGCATCAAAAGAGAATTAAAAGGAAGAACTGTTTTGGTTAACCGCTGACTAATACTAATTTGAAACTTGGCATCAGCCGTATATTGGTCTATCTTTTTATTGGTGGGAACTCCAGTGGTAAAGTAATTATCTTTATACATGCCAAAACTGGGTTGTCTATCCAGAAAATCCAACAGTTGTTGCTCATCAATTTCCAGATACATCGACTTTGTAAAAACAATTCTTCCTGTATCAATTT
>JACDJC010001275.1_pt1 | contig 22891 bp, 20 predicted proteins | sample 7454191 | NCBI WGS metagenome assembly JACDJC01 (sample SAMN14253291, study PRJNA609438) | sludge metagenome | isolation source: sludge after 25d culture with pyrite and EDTA | collected 2018-12-20 | reverse complement strand
GTTTCATGCATGCGCCAGATGATGCCGACCGTGGCCACGATCAGCAGCAGGGCGGCGTCGGCGAGCATGCGTCCATAGTCGCGGGCATCGGGTTCGCCACCAAAGGGCAGCGCCAGTGGCTGCGCTTCGTGACGCCGTCCAAGCAGGTAGGTGCCATACCAGATCGAGGCGGTGAGCAGACCGAACCACAGGAGGTTGGGCAGGCGTGACGCAATGATGGCGGCATCGAGCGGGCTGAAAAACCATTCGAACACCGGACTCGCAGCCCAGATGAAGAAGGCACCGACCCAGGTGATCAAGGGGCCGTTTTGTGCCTGCGCCAGATGACCGACCTGGGGCAGCAGCCAGGCGTGGTCCTGACCCGAGAGCGCCGTGAACATCGTGGCCAGTCCGGTCACGTCATCGGTTTTCCACGGATCGCGGTAGAACAGCCCCGCCAGAATGTAGACCAGGCCGACGCACAGCAGGAACAGCCGGGGAAGTTTGGCGGCGGCGGTGGCTGTCAGGCGGGCGGGAGTCGATCGCAGATCTTCGGGTGGCACCGGCAGGGGTCCAGCGGAAAAGGGAAACGGAGCCCGGATTGGGCGGCTGGGGCCCATGTTAAATGAAAAAGGCAGCCTGGCGGCTGCCTTTTGCGAGGGCGCATGGGCCTGCGGCCCCATACGTCCGGCGCGTGCAGTGGATTATTTCTTGACCGTGCCGGCGGTGCGTGCGAAGCGGGTACGGAATTTTTCCACGCGGCCCGTTTCCACGAGGCGGGTCTGGGCACCTGTATAGAACGGATGTGATTCCGAGGTCACGTCGCATTTGAACAACGGGTAGGTCTTGCCGTCGACCTCGGTCGTCTCGCGCGAGTTCAGGGCCGAGCGCGAAATGAATTTGTTGCCGGTCTGCAGGTCCAGAAACACGACCTCGCGGTATTCAGGGTGAATGCCTTCTTTCATGATGAAATCCGTAAATGATGTGGGGTCGCCAGCCGGATGGATGCCATCGCGCCATGCAGACGCAGCGCCAATCGGGCATCAGGATCCTGACAACGTATCCAGGGTAAGCCGGTCATTCTACTATGCGGCTGTCCGGGGTTCAAGCGGTGGCTCGGGAATGGTTGGTTCGGGAATGGGGTGCGGAAGGCCAACAGAGCCGCCAGGGTGCTTCGCTCCTGACTGGAGCCCGCTCAGACCTGCCCCCGTTCGGCCAGCGAGGTGACCTCCGTGGCGCCCACGATCAGGTGGTCCAGCAGGCGGACATCCACCAGGGCCAGAGCCTGCTTGAGCTGGCGTGTCAGCGTGATGTCCGCCGGGCTGGGTTCGGCCAGCCCGGAGGGATGATTGTGCGCCAGGATCAGCGCAGCCGCGTGATGGCCCAGTGCCGCCTTCACCACTTCGCGCGGATAAATCGAGGCATGCGACAGGGTGCCGCGGGCGAGCTCACTGCAGTCGATCAGCTGCAACTGGGTGTCCAGGAACAGCGCAATGCAGTGTTCCACCCGCAAGTGGGCCAGCCGCATGGCGCAGTACTGCTTCACGCGCTCTGGCTGACTCAGGGCCTGGCCCCGGCGCAGGGGTTCCTCCAGTGCGCGCCGGCCCAGTTCCTGCACGGCCAGCAATTCACAGGTCTTTGCCATGCCCATGCCCGGAAAGGACAACAGCATCTCGGTCTCGGCCGAGAGCAGGCGGCGCAGGCCGCCAAAATGCTCGATGAGCTGGCGCCCCAGATCCACGGCATTGAGCCCGCGGGTGCCCGTGCGCAGCAGCACGGCCAGCAGTTCGGCGGACGTGAGCGTGTGTGCACCATGCCGTATGAGGCGTTCCCGGGGACGTTCCGGGCAGGGGAATTGGCTGTCTTGTGGCATGATAGGCCTTAAAATGAATTGTTTGGCTGACTTTTCACGGTGCCCCATTTTGACTTCTCCGAACCTGGCAGTGCACGTCCGTGCGGACTCTTATGTCACATTGCACTATCGCATCGAACTGCTGACGGGCCCTGCGGCGGGCACCGTTTTCGTCGATACCTTTCTTGACCGGCCCGCCACATTGCAGATGGGGGTGGGGCAATGGGCCCCCGGCCTCGAGGCCCTCATGCAGGATCAGCCCGAAGGCGCCCATTTCACCCGCGATCTGCCGGCGGCCCAGGCTTACGGTGAACGCAATCCCGATCTGCTGCAGTGGATCGCCCGCGACGAAATGACCCGCAACGCGCCGCCGGAAACCACGTTCGAAGCCGGCGACCTGGTCGAATTCGTGGCACCCAACGGGGGGCGCTATTCGGGGGTGCTCAAGGCGCTCGAGCCGGATGCCGCCCTGTTCGATTTCAACCATCCTCTGGCCGGCATCGACTTGCAGCTCGAGGTCCAGATCCTGGGGGTCCTGTGAATCCACCCGCCCTGCCCGATGGGCCTTTTGTTGCGGATGCGCCCGGCGCATCCGTGTCCGCCGAGCCGGATGGCGCAGAAATCGTCCTGGCCCAGCCGCGTGGGTTCTGTGCGGGTGTCGACCGGGCGATCGCCATCGTCGAGCGCGCCCTGGAAATCCACGGGGCGCCCATCTACGTGCGCCACGAGATCGTCCACAACCGCTATGTGGTCGAGGACCTGCGCGCCAAGGGGGCCATCTTCATCGATGAACTGGTCGATGCGCCGTCAGGTGCCATCGTGATCTTTTCGGCGCACGGGGTGTCGCGCGCGGTGCGCGCCGAGGCCGAACAGCGCGGCCAGCGCATTTTCGATGCCACCTGCCCCCTGGTGACCAAGGTCCAGGTCGAGGTCGCGCGCATGCGCGCTGCGGGACGCGAGGTCATCATGATCGGCCACCGCGGCCACCCCGAGGTCGAGGGCACCCTGGGTCAGGCCGATGATGGCATGTATCTGGTCGAATCGGTGCAGGATGTGGCCACCCTGCAGGTCCGCAACCCGGGCAATCTGGGTTTCGTCACCCAGACCACGCTGTCCATCGATGATGCTGCGGACATCGCAGCCGCTTTGCGTGCACGCTTTCCGGGCATCGCGGAACCCAAGAAAAGCGACATCTGCTATGCCACCCAGAACCGTCAGGATGCCGTGCGCATCATGGCGCCCCAATGCGATCTGGTGCTGGTGGTCGGCAGCCCGAACAGCTCGAATTCCAACCGCCTGCACGAAGTCGCCGAACGCAAGGGCGTGACGGCCCATTTGCTGGATCATCCCGATATGATCGATCCTGAATGGGTGCGCGGCGCCCGCCGCGTGGGCGTGACGGCAGGCGCGTCGGCACCGGAAATTCTGGTGCGGCAGGTGATCGACCGGCTGCGGGAACTGGGCGCGCGATCGGTGCGGCCCCTGGAAGGGGTGCGCGAGCAGATCTCGTTCCCCTTGCCGCGCGAACTGTCCCGCAAGATCGGCGAATCCTGAGCGGCAACCCGCCCGCCGTGTGCAGACCAGGATCTGCCGGGTGCATCTGAATCAGGACCTGTCTATGGCATCTGGACCGCAATCTGCCTGCCGCACCGGAACCAGAACCTGTCTGCGACACCTGACTCTGGCTCTGACTCGGAATCTGTCAGCATCGCCGTCTGGCGCTCACGCCGAGGCCTTGCGTGCGGCCCACAGCCGGATGGTGTCGAAGCGGTCGAACCCCCAGAAGGGCTCGTCGTCCACGAACACGAAGGGGGAACCGAACACGCCGCGGCGCATGGCCTCTTCGTTGGCCTGGCGCAGCTGTTGCTTGATCGCGTCCGAGGCAATGGCCCGGGCCGCCTGGTGGCGGTCGACCCCCAGCGCTGCCGCAATGTCCAGCGCTCGATCCGCATCCCCGATGGGCGTATTGTCCACATAATAGGCGCGCAGCGCCTGGCGGGCGTAGGCCTTGGCCAGTTCGGGATCCTGAGCGGTCAGATGCAGCATGAGCCGGGCCGTGGCCACGGTGGCGATCGGAAAGGGATCGGGCAGCCGATACGGGATGTCGTGCAGATCGGCCGTACGCTGCATGTCGTGCACGGCATACGCGCCTTTGGTTGGAATCTGCACCAGCGGCGCGGTCCCGCTGGCCTTGAACATGGGCCCCAGCAGAATCGGGTGCCAGCGGGCCTCGCGCCCCAGGTCGCGCGCCAGGGATTCGATGCGGGTGCTGGCAAAATAGCCGTAGGGCGAGGAAAAGTCGAAATAAAAATCGATGGCCGACGGGATGGCTGATGACATGGGACGCGCTCCATTCCTCAAGTTAAGATGTGCGTTCCAGCATAACGCATGGCCGCCGCGGCGCAGACAGCCGCAACTGGCGGCAAGCATTCCTGTCGGGGGCAGACGCGTGAAGATCGGATTTTGCGGGCTTGGGCGCATGGGGGTTCCGATGGTGCGCCGCCTCTTGCAGGCAGGCCATCAGGTTTGGGTCTGGAACCGCTCGCCGGCACCGGCCCGGGCGCTGGCGGCCGAAGGGGCGCACGTCTGTGCCACGCCGCGCGCCGTGGCAAGGCACTGCCCCTGGGTGGTGCTGTGCCTGTTCGATGCGGCGGCCGTCGAGGCGGTGGTGTTCGGCGATGACGGGCTTGCCCAGGCTGCCGACCTGCAGGTGCTGATCGATCACTCCTCCATCCCGCCGGGTGCCACGCGCAGCTTTGCACAGCGGCTGGCCCGCGCCAACCGCGCCGTCTGGCTGGATGCCCCGGTCTCGGGGGGAACGGGCGGTGCCGCGGCCGGCACGCTGGCCATCATGGTCGGTGGCGAGGCTGAGGTCTGTGAACAGGTGCGAGCCACCCTCATGGCGTACGCACAGCGCGTCACGCACATGGGGCCGGTGGGTGCTGGCCAGGTCAGCAAGCTGTGCAATCAAACCATCGTGGCCACCACCATCGCCGCGATCGCCGAAGCCGTGGCGCTGGCGCGGGATGCCGGCATGGACGCCTCGCTCCTGTCCGAAGCGCTGGCCGGAGGCTGGGCGGATTCCGTCCTGCTGCAGCTCTTCGTGCCGCGCATGACCCAGGCGCCCGCAGCAGCGCAGGCCAGCCTGGACACCGTGCTGAAGGATCTGGATGCCGTGGCCGAGTTGGCACGCAGTCAGGGGTCGGCGGTGCCGGTGGCGGCAGCGGCCGCGCAGGGCTATCGCCTGGCCAGCCGCCAGGGCCTGGGGGCCGCCGATGTGTCCCAACTGATCCGGTTGTATGACAAATGCGACAGCAAGGCCGTCACATGAGCCGTCGCCGCAAGCGCGCCGCAGGCCGCGTGTGCCGCATGGCCTGAACCACACCGGAGATCCGCATGAACCGTCGCCTGAAAATCGCTGTTGGCCTGCTGGTCGCCCTGGGAGTCATCCATGCCGGCGCCTCCTGGTACGCCGGCCGCCTGGCGCGTCACTACCTGGAATCCGCCGTCGAGCAAGCCAACCAGGCCTTGCGCGAGGAATGGCACGCCAGTGACCCGCGGCCGGTGCTGCGCCTGGAGGATTATCGGCAGGGCGTGTTCACTTCAGACATGCGCTATACCTTCGATTTCCACGATGCACAGGGCCGACCCCGCACGCTCAGCGTGCACAACGCCTTGCAGCATGGCCCCTGGCCATGGGCAACGCTGCGCACCGGCATCTGGCAGGCCGTGGCTGCTTACAGCCAGGTCGAACCCTTGCCAGGCGGGTTGCAACAGGCCTGGTTCGACGCCATGCCCCAGGGCACGCTGCCCTGGGTGATGCAGGCCCGCATCGGGTTCGACGGCAAGGTGGTGTCTGTCTGGCACTTCATGCCGGTACCGACGCACGCCGCGGGCTGGAGCAGCAGTGGCGGTACGCTTCGGGCCAGCCATGACCCGCACACCGGGCGCACGCTGGTGTCTGGCCAGGTCGATTTCCTGGCCCTGCAAAACCCGGAAACCGGCGTTCAATCCCGGCTGGAAGGCCTGGCCATCGAGGCCGAGGTCACACGCCCGAACGACTCGGTGCTGCAGTCCCGCTTCAAGCTGCATCTGGCCAGGATGCGGCTTCTGGGTGCCGGCCTGCCGGAACTCACGCTGGTGCAGCCGACCGTCTCCGTTCTGGCAGCTCGCACGGGCAGCCTGCTGGACACGCGCGTCGAGTATTCGCACCAGGCGCTGCAGACCGGCCAGCAGGATCAGGGGCAGATGCAGGTGACCCTGAGTACGGAACATGTCGACACGCAGGCCTTGCAGGCACTGTCGCTGGCGCTGGATCAGGTCGAACTCGACGCGGATGGAGCGCCCGTGCTCTCCGATGAGGCCGAACGGCACCTGCTGGTGCTGGCCATGCCGGTGCTGGCTTCATCCCCTCGGGTGACGCTGAACACGCTGCGCTGGACCAATGCGAAGGGTTCCTCCGAACTGAAGGCGCAAGCCGAATTCCAGCCGGTCGCGGATCCACTGCCGCAAAGCATGGACGAACTGCTTGAACGCGGCTTGCGCCAGGTCGTGGCGCAATTGCGGATTTCCAGACCCATGCTGGTGCAGGTCCTGGTGCAGGGCCAGTCGCCGGCCGATCCGGACACGGCTGCCGCGCTCTTCAACATGCTGCTCAATCACTACGCGGGCCGCCTGCAGCGGCTGGGGCTAATCCGCCAGGAGGGCAAGGACCTGCTGGCGGACTTTCGCTATGGCGGCGGCCAGCTGACGGTCAACGGCTCCCCGATGTCGCCCGCAGAGCTGTCCCGGCGCATCGGCAGCGTGCTCGGGTCCCTGCCGGCTGCGGCGGGCCCGACGGGTTCCGACAGTGCGGCCGATTCAGGGGATTCGAACGGCGCGGCCGATTGATGCCGGGTCAAAACGTAAACCATCTCGACGGAGAGCACGCACATGGATACCGTTTTCACACGCATACTTGCCGGCGACCTCCCGGGCGCGATCGTCCATCGCGGCGAACGCGTCTTCGCATTCATGGACGCCGGCCAGCTCAATCCCGGACACGTGCTGGTGGCGCCCTGCGCGCCGGATGCCACCCTGCTCGACATGGACGAGGATCTGGCGGCCGAATTGATGCGCCTGGCGTGGCGGGTGGCACGGGCCGTCCAGGACGCTTTTCAGCCCGCAGGCCTGACGCTGCTGCAGGCCAATCGACCGGCAGGTTGGCAGTCGGTGCCGCATGCGCACATCCATGTGCTGCCACGTCATGAAAATGACGGGGTCGGCCTGATCTGGCCGCGCAAGAATCCGGGGATCGAAGTCCTGCGCGGCTATGCGGCGCGCATTGTGATCGACTGATGGCGGCGATTCACGAGGCAGGTTCCCGGGGCGCGATGCACATCCGGGCGGGGTGGCCCGTGAGCTGAATGGAAAATCATTTTCGACTTGAATCATCAGAGCCTCGTGGCTCCTTTTTTTGCGCTGCAATATGAATCGAAGTGCGTTTGCCGGATGCATTTCATTTTGCGGTGCAATATCAGGCCTGAATGATCATTGCGGTTTTCCCTTAAGCATAAACCCTGATATCGGCTTGTCATCCGCCCCCGCGACTCAATGAAAAATCCTTGAGAATCAATCAGATATGAGACCAATGTACGAGTCGACACAGGCATGCGGCGCGTCGACCTTGAAGCGTTTGAGCCGAAGCATCGAGGCACGTAAGTTTTACGTAAGCTTCAAATCTTACTAATAGCGCTACGCGGAAAACCGGCAGCACCGGGATCTGCATGAATAACGACAAAGTGATGTCAGACACAGAAACAGTTCGCGGGGGCAGTTGCTGGAATGCAGTCTTTCAGCCGGGCGCATCGGGCATCCGGAACCATTCAATTCAGGAGACAACTCAATGATTGACAGGAAAACTTTGGGTCAGGCCACGCAGAGACAGGTTCGGCGCCGTTCCGTGCTGAAGGCGGGCGCAGCCGGTGTCGCCGGTGCCATGATGTTGCCGGGCACTGCCCGGGTGGCACTGGCCGAAGACAAGAAACCGCTGGGGTCCTGGCCTGCCGGCGTCGAGGGTGATTCAGTGGTCGTCGGCCTGACGGTGGACCTGACCGGCCCGTATTCGGCTCAGGGTGCCGAGCAGAAGAATGGCTATGAACTGGCCGCCGAGCAGCTCAATGCGGGGGCGGCCGAGGTCAGGAAGATCTCGCCGCTGACCAAAAAGGGCGTGCTCGGCAAAGCGGTGAAACTGGTATCGGCCGACGCCGAAACCAAGCCCAATACCGCCGTGCAGGCCGCCACGCGCTTCATCCACGACAACAAGGCCATGATGATCACCGGCAGCACCAGCAGTGCGGTGGCCATCGCCTTGCAGAAGGTCTGCAACCGCGAACACACCCTCTATCTGCCGGCCATTTCAGGATCCAACGAAACCACCGGGGTGGATTGCCAGCGCTACGGATTTCGCCTGTGCTATTACGCCTACATGGCCTGCAAGGCCATTGCTCCGGTGGTGGCCAAGGAGCTGGGCAAGGACCGCAAGGCGGCCTACCTGACGCCCGACTATACCTATGGGCACACCACCACGGAATCCATGCGGGAGTTCACCGAGAAGGAGGGCTGGAAAACCATCACCAACCAGGTGCACCCGCTGGGGGCGAAGGACTACAGCTCCTATCTCATCAACATCGCCAACACGGATGCCGACACCCTGGTGGTGGTGGCTTATGGTGCCGACGCGGTCAACGCCATCAAGCAGGCCAAGCAGTTCGGCCTGCTCGACAAGATGAAGATCGTGGTGCCCTACATGTCGGCCTTCCTGGAAAAGGAAGTGGGCGCGGAAGTCATGCAGGGCGTCTATGCCGGCAACGGATTCTGGTGGACCCTGGAAGACCAGTACCCGGTGGCCAAGGACTTCGTGGCGGCCTACGAGAAGAAGTACGGCGCCAAGCCGCGCGATTCGGCCTACATCGCCTATCTGCAGCTGGTGCTCTGGGCCGATGCCGTGGAACGTGCAGGCAGCTTCTACCCGGTCGACGTCATCAAGGCCTACGAGGCGGGTGAAGTGCGCCAGGGCCCGATCGGCGATGTGACTTTTCGGGCGGAAGACCACCAGGGAATCATCAATTTCCCGATTCTGCGTGGCAAGAAGCCGGCCGACATGAAGAACCCGGACGATTTCTTCGAAGTGGTCGAGGTCGTGCAAGGCAAGGACGTGTTGCCGAAACTGGGCCTGTTGGGCTGCAAGCTCGGCGACTACGTGTAAGCGCCGAAGCCCCGCTGCGCGCACCCTGCGGGGTGCATGCGGCGGGGCGCGGATTTTGGAATTGTCCCAGGAGGCCTCTCGATGCCGAGCATGTCTTTGTTTTTGTCGCAATTGTTCAACGGGCTTGCAGTCGGCCTGTTGCTTGCCCTCATCAGTACCGGCCTGACCATCATTTACGGCACGCTTGGCGTCATCAATTTTGCCCATGGGGCATTGTTCGTGGTGGGCGCCTACGCCGGGTATTCCACCTATGAGCTGACGGGCTCGTTCGTGCTGGCCGTGGCCGGTGGCGCTGCCGTGGCGCTGGCCGTGGGGCTGGCCATGGAGCGCGGCCTGATGCGCAAATACTACGACCGTCCACCGGAAGACCAGATTCTGGTCACATTTGGCCTGGGCATCATTCTCGTGGAAATCGTGCGCGGCCTGTACGGTGGCGTCAGCCTGTCGGTGACCGCACCGGGCTGGGGCCAGGGCATTGCCCACATCGGTTCGCTGATCTATCCCTTGTACCGGCTGGAAACACTGGGCATCTCGGCCGCGACGCTGCTGCTGCTGTACTTCGTGCTGTATCGCACCAGCCTGGGCCTGATCGTGCGGGCAGGCATCGAGGATGCGCAGATGGTCAATGCGCTGGGCATCAACGTCAAGCGCACCTTCCTGCTGGTCTTCGGCATTGGTGCCATGGCGGCCGGTTTCGCCGGGGTGATCAATTCGCCGATTGTTGCGCTCACGCCGGACATGGGCTTTCGCTATCTGGTGGACTCCTTCGTGGTGGTGGTGATCGGTGGGGTGGGTTCATTTCCCGGCGCCGTGCTCGGCGGCATCATCGCCGGCGAGATCCTCAGCCTGACTTCGATGGTAGACCCGCAATATTCTGAAGTGATGCTGTTTGTCGTGATGGCACTGGTGCTGATCTTTCGCCCGCAAGGCCTCATGGGACAGGAGGGACGGGAATGAATTCTGTTCAATCATCGACGGCGCCGCATGATTCGGCGCCACGCCAGGGTGTCTCTGCCGCAGCACCCGGTGAAGGATCTGCGCCGGGCGCCCTGGGCAGCCGGCTGCGCAGGCAGCTGCCGGAACTGTTCGTCGGGCTGGGCCTGGTGGTGGCACCGTTCGTGCTGCCTGCCCTGGGCATGAGCCCGGATCTGCTGACGCGGATCCTGATCTGGGGGCTGTTCGGCCTGGGGCTGGACCTGCTGTTCGGCTACACGGGCCTGCTGTCCTTCGGTCAGGCGGCCTTTTATGGCACGGGCGGGTTCGTGACGGCGTATCTGCTGACGGTGGGCCTGGTGCCCAACATTCTGATCGCACTGCTGATCGGCACGATCGTGGCGGCCTTTGCGGGCCTGGTGATCGGCTACCTGACGCTGCGGCGCACGGGCATCTATTTCGCCATGAGCACCCTGGCCTTTGGTGAAATGTTCTATTTCCTGCAGAACTCCTCGTTCAAGGAATACACGGGCGGCGAAAATGGCATCGCCGGGGTGCCGCCTCCGGAATTGTCCCTGGGTTTCGTGGACCTGCACATCTCCAGCGGCTGGCCCATGTACTGGTTCGTGGCGCTGTTCTTCTTCGTCGGCTACCTGATTGCGCGGCGCATCGTGCGCTCGCCCTTCGGTGCCGTGCTCAAGGCCATTCGCGGCAACCCGAAGCGCGCCACCGCGCTGGGGCATTCGATCCAGTCCTACAAGCTGATGGTCTTTGTGGTGGCAGCCGCCTATGGTGGCCTGGCCGGTGGCCTGCTGGGCATTTTCCAGTCCTACATGCCGCCCGATGCCTTTGCGCTGGATACCTCTGCACAGCTGATCATCCAGACCGTGATGGGCGGTGCGGGCACCTTGCTGGGGCCGTTGCTGGGGGCCACCATCTGGCTCTATCTGTATGAAAGCCTGCAGCACATAGGCGATATCGGTGCCTACTGGAAACTGATCCTGGGGGTGGTCTTCGTGGTGCTGGTCACGGTGTTTCGCCATGGCGTGGCGGGTGGCATCGTGGACTTCGTGCGCCACCGGCGGGCGCGCATGCCGGCCGATCCGGACCAGGGCGCCGGCAATCGCGTGACGGCCCCGCTGGCCATTGTGGCGCCGCTGGCGTCCACCCGGCCGGGCGCGCCCGTCCTGGAAGCGCGCGGCATCAGCAAGCATTACGGCGGCCTGAAGGCCAATACCGACATCGACTTCACCTTGCGGGACGGGGAGCTTCACGGGGTGATCGGCCCCAATGGCGCAGGCAAATCCACGTTCTTCGCCATGCTGGCCGGAGAATTGCCGACGACGTCGGGCAAGGTCTTCTTCCGCGGCCAGGAAATCACCGGCATCGGCGTGACCGCCGTCTGTCAGCTCGGCATGAGCAAGAGCTATCAGATCAACCAGCTGTTCGAGCAGCTGACCGTGCGTCAGAACATCATGATCCCCGTGCTGGCCCGTCTGCGCGGGCGCTATCGTTCCGACATGCTGCGCGGCCTGCATTCCGATGCGCTCGATACCCAGGTCAACGCGGCCCTGGCGATGGTGGATCTGACTGAGCAGGCCGACATTCTGGTGGCGGAATTGCCCTATGGTGAAAAGCGCCGCCTGGAAATCGGCCTGGCCCTGGCGACAGGTGCCAATGTGCTGCTGTTCGACGAACCGCTGGCCGGGCTGGGCCCCGAAGAACGTGTACTGGTGGTGGCGCTGCTGAAGTCGATCCGCGGCGGGCGCAGCATGGTCATCGTCGAGCACGACATGGATGCCATGTTCGAGCTGGCAGAGCGCATCACCGTGCTGTACGAAGGCCGCAAGCTGGCCGAAGGCACACCGGATGAAATTCGTCAGAATCGGGACGTCCAGGCGGCCTACCTTGGAGGAATGGAAGATGAGCCTGCTTGAAGTCGACAAGATCAACAGTTACTACGGTGACTCACACATCCTCTTTGACGTGTCGATGACCATCAATGAGCACGAGGTGGTGGCGTTGCTTGGGCGCAACGGCGCCGGGAAAAGCACCACCCTGAAATCCCTGATGGGGATGGTCAGCGTGAAATCGGGCACCATACGCCACCGCGGTGTGGAGATCCAGCATTTGCCGCCGTATGCCCGGGCGGCCTTGGGCATTCAGCTGGTGCCGGAAGAACGCCGCGTGTTCGGCTCGATCTCGGTTCAGGAAAACCTGCAGCTGGCTGCCATGACGGCTGAAAAGCCGCGCACCCTGGACGAGATCTATGACGCCTTCCCGCGCCTGGCCGAGCGCAAGCGCCATCGCGGCAAGCAGCTCTCCGGGGGCGAGCAGCAGATGCTCGCGATCGCACGGGCGATGATCCGTGATGCGGACATCATTTTCCTGGATGAACCCTTCGAGGGCCTGGCGCCCCTGATCGTGCGCGATCTGATCGGCGTCTGCCGCAAACTGGCGGACGCAGGACATACCATCGTGATCGTGGAACAGAACGTGCGGGCGGCCCTGTCGCTGGCCGATCGCTGTTACCTCATCAACAACGGGCACATGGTCTACGAGGGCACTCCCCGGGACCTGCATGAGAACGGCGAAATCATAGAACGCTATCTGGGGGTCAAGGCCTGAGGGTGTCACGGCCTGATGCTTGCAAGCCCTGCGAGCAGGCCCGGTGTTAATCTATAGGCCGTTGCATCTCTCCCGTGCCTGTCTGGTCATGCCCACCCCTGCCGATTCTGCGCCTGTCGCAGTCGGCGACATGCTGCAGCATGTCGCGTCCAGCCAACTGCCCACGCCATGGGCAGTTTTCCGCATCCATGCCTTCGTCGAAACGGCCACGGGCAAGGAGCACGTTGCCCTGGCACTGGGCGATCCGGGCGGTGACGCCCCGGTGCTGACGCGCATCCATTCCGAATGCCTGACGGGTGATGCCCTGTTCAGCCAGCGCTGTGACTGCGGCGCCCAGCTGGAAGCCGCCATGCAGCGCATCGCCGAGGAAGGACGCGGCATCATCCTGTATCTGCGTCAGGAAGGCCGCGGGATCGGCCTGCTGAACAAGATTCGCGCGTATCAGCTGCAGGACCAGGGGGCTGACACGGTCGAGGCCAATGAGCGCCTGGGGTTTCCGGCTGACATGCGTCGCTACGATCTGTGCCTGCCCATGCTGGCGCACTTCGGCATCCGCAGCGTGCGGCTGATGACCAACAATCCCCGCAAGGAGCGCGTTCTGGCCGACATGGGCATCGAGATCGCAGAGCACATCCCGCTGCAGGTGAATCGCAATCCCTACAACGAGCAGTACCTGCGCACCAAGGCGCGCAAACTGGGTCATCAGTTCAAGGAATACTTCGGCGAGGCCCCCTGACGCTTGCCCTGGCAGGCGCGCGGGTCATGGCATCGTGTTCTGGCAAGCCGAGGAAAACACCGATGGCGCACCCCGAAGGGGTGCTCTAAAAGATCAACGGCAATCATTCTGTTCGTCAGCCTCCGCCCATTCCTGTCCATGTGATGTCTCGTCCCCTCGAACCGCTCCCGCTTTCCAGCTCCCGATATTCGGGGGTTCAGGAAGTGCCGCTGACGCGTCCGGGGCCCGTGGATGCCTCACACGATGCCTCACCCCTGCTGGCGCTGCTGCACCTGGCCGATTTTGCGCGGGATGCCTGCCTGGCAACGGATGTCCATGGCGTGCTGGCTTACATGAATCGCAGCGCCGAGCGCTTGTTCCGTTACGGCCGCAATCAGGCTGTCGGTCTGCCGCTCGAGCGCCTGTTGCCGGACATCATGGGCGTGCGCAATCGCCTGAACATGGCGGGTTCGCACCGCACCCTGGCATGGCGCGGCGCCGGCCTGGACTACAAGCGGCAAAGTCTGCCTCTGGTGGGGGTGGCGACGCATGTCGTGACCCCGCTGGGGCAAGGGCAGCTGCTTGTCGTGCGGCGGCGTCGCGTGCGCGCGCGCGGCACGCCAGGCGCGACACGACAGACCGAACTGGCTGCCCTGGTGTATCAAAATACCAGCGAAGGCATGCTGGTGCTGGACCCCAAGGGTTTCATCCTGGACGTCAATCCGGCCTTTGTGAAGCTGCGCGGTCGACCGCAATCCGATGTGGTCGGGCGTCATGTGCGCTGCCTGAACTCGCCTTGCCATGACCGGGAATTCTATCGGGCCATCTGGCACACGGTGCTGGAAACCGGCAGCTGGCAGGGCGAACACTGGGGCCAGCATGCCAACGGCGAACTCTTTCCTGAATGGCTCAGCATCAACACATCGTACTCGGCCGATGGCGTCGTCCACCGGCGGGTGATGATCTTCTCGAACATCGCCGAAATCAAGCAGGCCGAGGCCATCATCTGGAAGCAGGCCAATTTCGACCGCCTGACCGACCTGCCCAATCGCCAGATGTTTCAGGACCGGCTCGAACAGAGCATCAGGAAATCCCGCCGCACCGGCAACCGCACGGGGCTGCTGTTCCTGGATCTGGACCGTTTCAAGGAAATCAATGACACTCTGGGGCACGCGGTCGGTGACGAGCTTCTGAAGGAAGCGGCCCGTCGTCTGAGCCACTGCGTGCGCCAGAGCGATACGGTTGCGCGCCTGGGAGGTGACGAGTTCACGGTGCTGCTCGACGATATCCGCGAACGCCGCGATGTCGAGCGGCTGACGCGCACTATCCTGCGCAAGTTTGCCGAACCCTTCCGTCTGGGGGTCGAGACGGTGTTTCTTTCCACCAGCATCGGCGTGACGTTTTATCCTGACGACGCCCTGGATGCCGAAACACTGCTGAACAATGCCGATCAGGCCATGTACGCGGCCAAGGCCGAAGGTCGCAACCGCAGCTGTCATTTCACCGCGTCCATGCAGCAGCTGGCCCAGACCCGCATGCGCACGGCCAACGACCTGCACCTGGCCCTGGATCAGCACCAATTCGCCTTGCATTACCAGCCGATCGTCGACCTGGCCAGCGGCAGGATCGTCAAGGCGGAAACGCTGCTGCGCTGGCATCATCCGATCCGCGGGCTGGTTCCGCCCGGCGAATTCATTCCTCTGGCCGAAGAAACCGGCATCATTCGCAGCGTGGGCGATTGGGTGTTCTGCGAGGCCACCCGCCAGGTGGCCGAATGGCGCAGCCGCTTCGGCCAGGATATTCAGGTCAGCGTGAACATTTCGCCTGCCCAGTTGCGCCATGAAGGGCTCGACCACGCCTTCTGGCGCAGCCACCTGGATACCCTGGGGCTGTCGCCCCGTCAGGTCATCGTGGAAATTACCGAAGGCCTGCTGGTCGACCCGGGTGACGATCGCATCCACAGGCAGTTGCAGGCCTTTCGGGATGCCGGCATGCAGATCGCGCTGGATGATTTTGGTACCGGCTATTCCTCTCTGTCGTATCTGCGCAAATTCGACATCGATCTGGTGAAGATCGACCAGTCCTTTGTGGCCAACCTGAGTCCCGGCGGGCCGGATCTCGCCCTGTGCGAAGCCATCATCCTGCTGGCACACCGGCTGGGTCTGCGCGTGATTGCCGAAGGCATCGAGCAGGTGCAGCAGCACCGGCTCCTGACGGCTGCCGGCTGTGACTACGGCCAGGGCTACGTGTTTTCCCGCCCGGTGCCACCGCACGATTTCGAGACCTTGCTGGCCACTGGCGCCGACCTGAGGCCGGCGCCGGCTGCGGCTGTCAAAGACCCCGCCGTGCCCGCCGGCCGGGCTCCTTCGATGCGCAATGCGGTCTGTGACAGCGGCTGAGCCTCTGCAGGTCGTCGGGGCTGGCCCGCCGGGCACGCGCTGCGTCAGCGCGAAAGAGGTGTCGGGCGCTGGTCTTTCAGGCATTCGGGCGTGGCGGGCAGCACGGCCCAGTGCAGATCGATGACGGGCCCGCGTGGCCCCGACCAGGGGACGCTGTCCACGCCCTTCCAGGGCGCCGCATCATACAGTTGCTGCACCGCGGGGGTCGGCGCGGCCCGTCCGCTCCGACTGAACGCGACCACGGCCCCGCACTGCAGCGCCGTGCCAGGGGCGAACCAGGGGGATTCGGCATCGCTGGCATCGATGTACACCTGGGTCAGCGCACCGGCATGCACGGCGATGTTGCCCCCCAGCCAGGTGTTCGACACGACCACGCGCAACGGTCGGCCCGGCTGATGAGCCTGCCAGTGCTGCGTGGCCAGGGCGGCCAGTTCGGGCCCCGGATACGTGGAACGCGCGGGGTAGCCCATGGCCCGGGCCAGCGGCCCGCGTGCCGTGGCATAGCCCGCCGCCATCACGACATGCATCAGGCCGACGATGATCAGGACGCGCCGCAGCTGCACGGCATCCGGACCGCGCAGCCACCAGACGCCGTAAAAACCGCTCAGCACAAAAAACGTGCTGGCCCAGGAGGCCTCGAGCCGGCTTCCCAATACAGCCGCCACCAGCAGCGTACTGACGAAGGGAGCCAGGCCGACCCACAGCAGAAACTGGCGGTCGCTGGTGCGATAGCCGTGAAAGTAGCGGACTGCAGCCGTGTCGGCATGGAAATTTTCGTCATTGGCGGCATGGCCAGGTGCGCGGTCACCGCGGCGCCGGCGCCACAGGGCCCAGGCCGCCAGGGCCAGCACCATGGGTGACAGGCGCCCGGCCTGATCCAGGGTGAAATTCAGCGAATCACGCAATGCCGCGAGCCAACCGCCCACCCGCAGGGACGCGTCAGCGTAGTACAGCGGCTCAAAATCGTGCCGGGCCAGCCACCACACATGCGGGCTCAGCACGGCCAGGAAGACGAGGGTTGCCAGCGCCACGCCGCGCCAGGTCTGTGCCGATCGCCAGGCCCCGGAGCGCAGCAGGTACAGGAAAAACGCGGCGAACTGGATCAGGGCACTGTACTTCGTCAGCATGGCCAGCCCGCTGACGACGCCCAGCAGCATCCAGTCGCGCATGCGGCCGTCGCGCAGCGCCCTGTAGAACAGCCAGATCGAAGCCGTGATGGACCAGAGCTGCGCCGTGTTGTGGTTGTAGATCGTGCCGCGCAGCGAAAAATACGCCGTGATCGACACCAGCAGGGTGGCCATCAGCGCCTGGCGCCGGGTGGTGATCTCGCAGCCGAGCTTCCAGACGAACCACAGTCCGAGCGCAGAGAAGATCTGCCCCATCAGGAAGGGCAGCCAGATCTCGCGCCCCAGGGCCAGGGTGGCGAAGTGCATGAACCAGGATGGCAACGGCGGATGCTTGGTATAGCCCAGTTCCAGGCTGGCGGCCCAGACCAGCTCTTCCATGCCGTCCAGATCGGGCGCCTGGTGGCTGATGGCGCACAGCAGCGTCCACAGCGTGACCATGCCCAGCAAGCAGAGCAGCACCAGGCCCGCACCGGGCGGGCGTGCAAGCGGGGGGAGTCTCAGGGGGATGGCCGGCATGGCGGCAAGTATAACGATCCGCAGGCCTGCTGCGCAGCGACTGCACCACTGAAGGCGGCCTGGTGGATCCCGGTCCGTTCCCAAGGCTGCATGGTATGATCGCAACGATGGATGCCTGGTGCACCGTTTGGCTAATCCGAATATAAGCGCACAGACCAATCAAACGGGATGCTGGTGTGCCGTTTGGCTAATTCGAATACACGAACCAACCAAACGGCACACTAGTGACATGCGTCCGTTTTTTTCCATTCGCAGGTTTCGCATGACTACCGAAGTCCCCATGATCCGTGCCCGCTCCGGGTCGAAATTCGTCAGCCCCCAGGGCACCCGGGCCGTCAAGGACGGCATGCGCCCCAGCGAACTTTCCGAGATCCCCGATTCCGCCCCCAAGCCTGCCTGGTTGCGCGTGCGCATTCCGTCGGGCGAGCGCTATCAGGAAGTGCGCGAGATCGTCCAGACACATAAGCTGAACACGGTGTGTGCCGAATCCAAGTGCCCCAACATCGCAGAGTGCTGGGGGCGGGGCACCGCCACGCTGATGCTGATGGGCTCGGTGTGCACACGCGCCTGCAGATTCTGTGCGGTCAGCACGGGCAACCCGCATGGCTGGCTGGATCACAACGAACCGGCCAGCGTGGCCGATGCCGTGGTGCTGATGCGCTTGAAATACGTGGTGCTGACGTCGGTCGACCGCGACGATCTGATCGACGGCGGGGCCGGCCATTACGCCGCCTGCATCCGTGCCATCCATGAGCGCTCTCCGGAGACGGCGGTCGAGGCGCTCACGCCGGATTTCCAGGGCAACCAGGGCTGTGTGGAAAAAATACTGGACGCCGGCCTGACGACTTTTGCCCAGAACATCGAGACGGTGGAACGCCTCACCCACGAGGTGCGCGATGTCCGCGCCGGCTATCAGCAGACGCTCGCCGTGCTGGCCCATGCCAAGCGGTACGCACCCCAGACCCTGACCAAGACCAGCATGATGCTGGGCCTGGGTGAAACGGATCAGGAAATCGAGCAGGCCATGGATGACATCCGCGCGGCCAACGTGGATATCCTGACTTTCGGTCAATACATGCGGCCCACGGCAAATCACCTGCCGGTACGGCGCTTCGTCACGCCCGAACAATTCCGTGCCTATCGCGATCTGGGTTTGTCCAAGGGCTTTCGCGAGGTCGTCTCCGGTGCGCTGGTGCGCTCCAGCTACCGCGCCGAACAGGTCCTGCAAAAGGAAAACGTGGGGCTCTGACGTCTGGTCCGTCGTACTCGAAGGAACCGATCATGTCGCATCGTGTCGTCACCCGCATTTTGCCGGCCCAGGCCACTCGGGACGGCGCCGGCGTGCGCCTGCTGCGCGCCCTGGGGCACCAGCCGCAATACCGCATGGACCCCTTCTTGCTGCTGGATGCATTTTCGTCGGACGATCCGGACGATTACATCGCGGGCTTCCCGCCCCATCCGCACCGCGGCTTCGAGACCATCACCTACATCGTCGATGGCCACATGCGCCATCGCGACCACCTGGGCAATGAAGGCGATTTGCGCGCGGGCGGGGTGCAGTGGATGACCGCGGGCAGCGGCATCATCCACGAGGAAATGCCTCAGCAGGAAAACGGCTTGCTGCGCGGGTTTCAGATCTGGCTCAATCTGCCCGCTGCCGACAAGATGCAGCCCGCACACTACCGTGATATCCCGGCCGAATCCATCACGACCGCCGATCTGCCCGAAGGCGGCTTCATCAAGCTGATTGCCGGCACGATTCCCTGGGCCACATGCCCTCTGCAGGGACCGGGCCAGGGTGCCAGCCGTTCCGTCACGCAGCCGCTGATTGCCGACATCTGCGTCATGGCGGGCCGGTCCGTGGATATCCCCGTGCCGGCAGGCCACCAGGCGCTGCTGTATGTGTTCGAAGGGCAACTGGCCGCCGGAGATCAGGCGGTGGCTTCAGGCCATACCGTCTGGTTTGGTGCACAAGGCGACGTGCTGCACATCGCAGCGGCTGCAGGTGCCGACACCGGCATGCGCGTGCTGCTGCTGGCCGGCAAACCGCTGAATGAACCCATCGCGCAATACGGCCCCTTCGTCATGAACACGCAGCAGGAAATCGAACAGGCGCTGCGTGATTATCGAGACGGCTCGCTGGTGAATTGATCCGCCGCGCGCCGCTGGCTCGCCTCGCCGCATGTGGCTCGGCTCTCTTGCAAGAGCGCAATCCACGATACAGGAGACGGGCCACCGTCGCCCTGCGCGCGACCATCATGTCTAATCATCATCCCAGCCGCGGCCATGGCCGTAGTGGCCTCCACGGGATTTCCAGGAATTGTCCCAGTGCTTGCGGTCACGGTGATCCCAGTGTCCGCGACCGTTCCACCCCGGCTGGCCGTAATAGTAGCGGGGGGCAGGGACGACCACGCGCTCTGGCACGACAATGACGCGCGGGCGCTGGTAGTACGGGCGGTAATAGTAGCGTGGTGGTGGCGGTGGATAGTAGGCCGGGCCGCCCAGAATGATGCCGGGGATGCCGATCGAGATGCCGATGTCCACACCGCCCGCGTGGGCGGCTGGTGCCATCGCCAGAAAACCGGTCAGCAGCGCTGCCGCCATGATGCTCTTGTTCATCAGGTGCTCCGTAATGTACTGACCATCGGGTGCTGCGCAGTGCGCCGACCGTCGGGTCAGTCATTGATGGGCGTGCATCCGCTGATGCATGCCGACACCCTGCATTGTGCGGCATGACGTCCGCAGGATTGTGGTGGCATGGCGAGCACTCGCATCAAAAGGCTACTGTCCCGCAACAGGAACCGGCGCTTGGAACAAGTGCTCACGTTTGTTGCCCGGACTGTGGCAATCGCACGACTGTCCGGCATACCGGCGAGGCCGTCCGGAGTGTCCGAGTCCGGAGTGCCCGAGTCCCGAGCCCGGAGTGCCCGAGTGCCCGAGCCCGGAGTGCCCGAGCCCGGAGTGCCCGAGTCCCGAGTCTCCGAGTCCCGAGTTCCAGAATCGCCAGGCATGCCGGAATCGCCAGGCATGCTGCGATGGGGCGTGGGCGGCCACCCCGTGCGTCCTGTCAACTGTGTTCGGCGAAGAATGCCAGTGTGCGTTGCCAGGCCAGGGCGGCCGATTCCGGATGGTGCGCAGGGGTACCGTCGCGCCCGAACGCGTGGCCCGCTTCGGGGTAGACGTGGATCGGCAGCGTGGGCTGGGCCGCCCGGATGGTTTCGACATCGGACATCGGAATGGATGTGTCCCGGCCGCCGAAGTGCATCTGCACCGGGATGCGGGGAGTGTCATGGCAGTGGCGCACGATGCCGCCCCCATACCAGCAGGACGCGGCGGCGAAGTGGTCGCTCAGGCAGGCCGTGCGCCACGTCAGGTATCCGCCCCAGCAATAGCCCGTCACCAGGCGCACCGCCTGCCCCTGCAGCGCGGCCGCAGCGGCCTCGATATCCAGCAGGGCGTCCTCGTCACGGATCGTCTTGCGCAGGGTCAGGCCGTGCTGAATGGCGGCCGGGTCGTATTGCAGCTGCAGGCCGCGTTCGCTGCCGGCCGCCCGGTCGAACAGGGACGGGCTGATCGCACGGTATCCCTGGGCGGCGAAGCGGTCCGCCATCTGGCGGATGTGCGCATTGATGCCGAAGATTTCCGGCAGGACCACGACTCCGGCGCGGGCGTTTTCCGGGCCGCACACATAGGCTGAAAGCTTGTGGCCGTCGCTGGCCGTAAGAGTGATGTCCATAGTCAGACTCCTGATTCGGGTGGGGTGGCGCGCTTGCGCCCGCTGGGCAGGGCCCGCAAGGGGTGTCCTGCCTCAGGAGGCCTCCAGGCGCCGCAAGGGATCTTGTCGATAATACCGCGCCAGCAGCCGGTACCAGTCGGGCCAGGCCCGGGCCATGGCCCGGGGTGCGATGAAAAAGCGCTCTGAACTGACGGCGAAAAACTCCGCCGGGTCCTGAGCGCCATACGGATCCAGGGGCAGTTCAGCATACCAGGCCCGGGCGGCGTCGCTTTCCGGGTCCACATCCGTCGGGATCGCAGTCTCGACGGCATCCAGCCGGGCGTTGAAGTCTTCGAACGTGTGCTGCAGCACGTCTTGCCAGTGATGCGGGTCCAGTCCGCGATGAGCCTGCAGCCCAGGCATGCCGTCCGCGCCCCCTGCGCGCTGATCGAGTTTGTGGGCGAATTCGTGGATGACCACGTTGGTGTCGTCCCGGATGCCGGGGCGCGCGTCTTCCCAGGACAGGATGACCGGTCCCCCCTGCCAGGATTCACCCGAAGATTCCATGACATACTCGTGCACCACGCCGGCGTCATCGACCTCGACGCGGGGAATCAGGAAGCCGCCCGGATACACGACGATCTGCGTCCAGTCATGGTAGAGCGAGGTGTCCAGCCCCAGAATGGGCAAGGCCGCCTGGATGGCGATCGAGCGCCGCATCGCGTCCGTGACAGGCAGGCCGTGGGCTCCGTAAAAGGATTTGCTGGCCAGAATCCAGGCCGTGCGCTGGCGCAGGGCGTCCTGCTCGGCGCCCGAGAGCCCGCGCAAAAACGGGTGCCTGGCCAGCAAGCGCTGCCAGACGGGCGGTGCGAGCGCATCCAGTTCCCGGCGAATGGCGGCGCTGCGCGCGCCACGCCCGGTCAGCCAGCGAAACATGGTGATCGGTGTCCGGTTGGACCTTGAAGTGCGCAGACGGGGCCGAGGAGCCGTCTGCAGCGGGGCAGTCGATCGGCCAGTCTGCCGGGCTGGCGGCCTGGCTGGCGCCTGGGCTGGCCGCCGGGCCGGGTGCTTGCGGGCCGGCATGCCGAGGCGGTGGTGTGGTATAAAGTGCTCATCGACCGTCATTGTAATTTCATTATGTGGAAAATTCCCGTATAATGACGTTCATGGGGCCGACTTGGCTTCGACGTGGGTCGCAAAACAGGATAGTGCATACCGAGCACCAGTTCGCTCGTAAATCCACTGGAAAACTACAAACGCCAACGACGAGCGTTTCGCTCTGGCCGCTTAAGCGGTGAGCCGCTGCACCGATCTGTCCCTGGTTCGGGTGGGGTAAAACCCACAGCAGCGTCATCTACAGGGAATCGGATTTGGCCAGGTCACTGGGCCACCTCTTAAATCAGTGTGAATCGCCAAGGTAGGGCCTGTCGTCCGGCATGCACCAAGGTTAAATCTTTAAAAAATAGGCCGACTAAGTATGTAGAGCTACCTGCGGAGGGCTTGCGGACGGGGGTTCAATTCCCCCCGGCTCCACCATTTAGAAAAGACAAACCCGTCTCTCTGGGGTCATTCTCCGGGGTGACGGGTTTTCTTTTTCCCCTTGTTTCTAAAGGGTTTGCGCCCGTTTCACATCTTTCCAAAGCACCTCTCCACACCATCGATTCTCCCCATCCTCCAGCCTTTCTTTCTCTGTTTGGCCCCTGATTCTCTGTTTTCTCCGGACGAAGTCCGAAGCGCGTCCGGAAAGCTACATCCTTGATTGATATGGGTTTGTGGCTGAC
>JACDJC010001273.1_pt1 | contig 22910 bp, 16 predicted proteins | sample 7454191 | NCBI WGS metagenome assembly JACDJC01 (sample SAMN14253291, study PRJNA609438) | sludge metagenome | isolation source: sludge after 25d culture with pyrite and EDTA | collected 2018-12-20 | reverse complement strand
CCCGGGAAGAGTGTCAAATAAGCTGTCAGTTACGTAAGTGACTCAGGTCACATATCTTGGCAGATGGCGACCAAAATCGTATGATTATTTGACGATTTTGGTCGTTTTTTTACGCCAGCACACACACCATAACTGATTTATTAACAAGCAGTTATCTCTTTGTACAACGTGGCACGATCGGTGCTTTAGTAAGAGACCAGGAAGGGGCGTCCTCCGCTCCTGGAAAAAGTGGTAGGTCGAAGAAGGGTTGGAGCGGGCACATCCGCCCGTCTCCGTATAACTCAGGGGGCGATCTACCACTCCTCTACGCGAACGGCCCGCCGATATCGGCGGGCCGTTTGCATTTCCGTCTGCGCCGTCGCTAGCGGCGCGCGTGCAGTCGCGTCTTGAGCCGCTCGACCTCGGCGCGGAGCTCGGCGAGGTCGGCATCCATCCGCTCCAGGGAGCGGAGCAGGTCCACCTCGAATGGAACGCCGGACGGACTCTCGAGTGCGGGCGGGGCCTCGCGATCCGCGGGGGTCGGCTCCACCGGATCCGGCACCAGCTCCTGGGTGACGCGAAGCCGACGCGGCTCCAGGTAGAACGTCCACACCAGCGCGCCGAGCAGCAGGACGAGCAGGACTCCCTGCGCCGCGAGCGACTCCACCGTCCGGTAGATCCCCAGCCGCTCGATCTGCGGCGCCCACGACACCACCGTGATCGGCACCACCCCGCCGCCCTGCAGCTCGGCGATCCCCTTCCCCATGAACACGAAGGCCATGTAGTAGAGGAAGGCGCTGGTCACGCCGAAGAACGGCTTGAGCGGCAGGCGGACCCCGAACCGGTTGATCAGGATGTACACGACCCCGAGCACTCCGGAGGCGGCGGCGATGCCAAGCACCACCGGCATCACGGCGCCCGACGCCGGCCCCGCCACCAGCAGCGCCTTGTAGAAGAGGACCGTCTCCACGCCCTCCCGGTACACCGCCAGGAACGCGACGGACGGGAGCGCGAAGGCCGAGCCCGACACGAGCGCGTCCTGCACCTTTCCCTTCACGAACCGGTTCCACTTGGCCACTTCCATCTTCGAGAGCAGCCAGTAGCTCACGTAGAACAGCGCCGCGGTGGCCACCAGCATCGTGACCCCCTCGAGCACCTCCTGGCTGGCGGCCGAGATCCGGAACACGGTCTCGAACGCCACCGCGGTGAGGAGGCTGACCACGATGGCCGCGCCCACGCCGAAGTGGATGTCGCGGCGGCGTCGAGCGTTCCCGGTCTTGACCAGGAAGGCGATGAGCGCACCGATGACGAGGATCGCCTCGAGGCCCTCACGCAGCAGGATGACGAACGACTGGACGAAGAGCTCCGTCCGCGTCATCGGCTTGCCGAGGACCCGTTCGGCACGCGCGAGACCAGTGGCCAGCTCCGCGCGCAGGGTGCTGAGTTCCTCTGCGGTTGCGCCGCCTCCCGCGCGGCCCCGGAGCGTGGCGAACTCCGCCTCGAGCTCGGCGGCGAGCGCGGGATCCACGGCGCGCACCCCGGATTCGACCTGCTCGAAGGTGAGGTACGCCTCGAAGGCCTCGCCGCTCGCCTCGGCCCGCTGCCCGGCGGCGGCGAGCGTCAGCACCGAATCGAGCCGCCGATTCACGTCCGCGAACACCACCGCCGCCTCGGCACCCGCCTCCTGGCCGTGGAAACTCCGGACGGCGGCGATGACCGCGGACGCGCGCTCCATGGGGACGCCGAGCGCCTCGGCCACCTGGATGTCGGACATCCTGGCAGTGGTGCCGAAGCTGCGCAGTCCGGGCGGCACCTCGCCCGCCGGGGCCGGATATCGAAGGAGGGTCGCGTACGCCGCGGCCGCCCAGCGGTCCGCCGCGCTGAGCCGCGTCTCATAGGCAGGCATCGCGGTCCCGGCAACGCCGATGGTGATGCGCCTGTAGAAGTCGAGGGGCGACACATCCACCAGCCGCACGCCGTCCGACAGCGCGCCTGGCGGAGGAGTGAGGCCGAGTCCGTCCGGGCCGTCGCCGCGGCCGGCGAGGCCGTGGCAGCCGGCGCAGTTCTGCTGGTACACCTGCGCGCCACGCGCGAGCGGTGGGGCTGAAGTGGGAACCTGGTCCACATCCACGCCGTAGCGCTCGGCCAGGCCGCTCGTGAGGGTGCGCGCGGCGGCCGCGAGGGAGTCGGGGTCGGCGGTGCGGTTGACCGCGGCGATCATCTCATCGAGCGCGCCGATGGTGGCGCGGGAAGATTCCGGCGGCAGCCGCTCGGCGGTGCGGCGCGCCTCTGCGAGGAAGAGGCCGGCCTCCTCCACCTCGGCGGCCATGATGACCCGGCCCCCCGAGACGCCGATCCGGTATTCCTGCGCCGCGAGCTGGACCGTCGTCGCGATCCGCTGGACGACCGGCGCCATGTCGCCAGAGGACGCGGGCGACTGCACCCCCTGCTGGGGGGAGGCGAGCAGCAGGAATGAAGAGACCGCAGAGATGAGAATCATTATCAGGTCGTTTGGTCAGCGAAGATGGAAAGTAGAGCGCGGCAGTCGGATTGGCTAGGGCTGGGTTCGGGAGAGAATGGCGACCGCGCCCGCCACCCCGTGGGTGTGGGTCAGCGAGAGGAGCAGCGAAAGTCCAGGCGGGACGGTCGCCGCGAGACCGTGAAGCTTGAGGTAAGGCCGCCCGTCGTCCTGGCGGGACACCTCGAGGTCGTGCCATCCGACCGCGCGCATGCCGGCCAGCGACTGGAGCGCCTTGTAGGCCGCCTCCTTCGCGGCCACCCGCACCGCGAAGTGCGGCGCGGGGTCGGGTTGCCGAAGCACATACTCGCGCTCGTCTTCCGTCAGGAAGCGCACCATCGCGCGCTCCCCGTGCCGGGCAAGGATCGAGCGCGCACGCTCCACCTCCACCACGTCCATTCCCACCCCGACCACGCTCACAAGAGCCCCCAGAGCCGTTCCGCCACCGGCGCCAGCGCCGCCGGCACCGGGAGGTAGCCCCCCAGCACCAGCCCCGCCCACAGCGCCGCGGCGAGGAGAACTGCGGTGAACGTCCAGAGCGGCCATCGGGCGCGGCGCCAGGATGCCACGGACTGGATGTCCGGTTCCCACTCCGACAGCTCCTTCTCCGCGGCGGCCGTCAGCGCGAGCCACGCACTCTCCACCCGCCGCGCCGTGGCGAGCACCTGTGGCGCCCAGCGCGGCCCCGCCGCGTGGTCGATCTCTCCCGCCGCGCGGAGCAGCGCGCCAGCGCCCGACCCGAGCCGGGCGTGGATGGCGCGATGCTCGGCCTCGGTCACCCGATGGCGTTCGGCGCGCCACGCCGGCATCCGCGCCGCCACCGCCGCCGCCGTGATCCGCTCATCGAGCCGCCGGATCAGGAGCGCCGCGGCCTCCTCGGCGGCCTTGTCCCAGAGCGCCGCCCAGACCCGCGCGCCGAGCGCCTGGCGCGCCGCGGCTTCATCCCCCGCCGCCAGTGCCTCACGCGCCTCGCCCGCGGCCGCGAGCACCCGGGTGACAAGTGCCATCCGCACCGGTGCAAGGAGGGCGTCGATCCCGCCGGCGGCGCCGGGATGCACCAGCCGTCCGAGCGCCGGGCCGAGCTCGGGCAGGCCGCGCGGCGGGCTCACCGGCGCTCCCATTGCGGGCGCCCTCCCTTCAGGTCGGCCACCGCGAGCGCCGCCGTCTCGCCGGAGCGCGCCTCGAACCGGCGCACGAATTCCACGAGAGGTTCGGGCTCGAACGCCGTGCGCGGCAGGCCGGTGACGCCGAGCGCCGCTTCGATGGCGGCGGACGTTCCCTCCACCTCGACCAGGACGTCCATCCTCGGATACCACTCGATCCGCACCTCGGCGCCGTGCACCCGGTACACCTCCACGAAGCGGTCCACCGATTTCGTCACCGTGTACCCGAGGGCGCCGAGCACGGCGGCCGCCGTGGCGCCGTTCCCTTCGATGGAGAACTCGAGCTCGTCGCGCAGCTTGTACCCCTCGGGAGACCTCCGGGTCGGACCCTTCCACGCCATCTGCGCACGGGCCGGGGCGGCATCGGGCCTCCACGTGCGGATGCGGAGCACCTCGTCTCGCTCCTTCAGCGTCCCCTCCCGGTCGAAGATCCGGTCCTCCATCAACCCGCGGAACGTCGCTTCGGCGCCCGACTCGACGAGATGCCGCCGGAGAAGCGTGGCGTCCGGCACCACCGCCTTGAGCTCGAGCTCGGGATGTACGCCGGTGATGCCGCTCATGCGAGGATCGCCTCGAGGACGGCGGCGGTATCGGAGAGATCGTCGAACGCGGCGCGCGCCCCCGCCTCGCGCAGGACGGACACTGTGAAGCTCCCCGTCGCCACCGCGACGGAGCGGGCGCCGATCCCCTGCCCGCAGGTCACGTCGGAGGGAGTGTCGCCCACGATGACTACCGTCTCGCCGGCGGGCACCCGCCCGAAGATCGGCGCGGCGCGTTCGGCGGCGATGGCGGGGAGGTCGGGCCGGTGCGGCGAGTCGGAGCCGTAGGCGCCGACCCGGAAGCGCGCCGGGTCGAGTCCGCCGGAGCGGAGCTTGAGCCCCGCGCCCCGCGCGAGGTTGCCGGTCAGGAGCCCGAGGACCACGTCGCTCCGCGCCGACAGGTCATCGAGCAGCGGCACCACGCCCGGCAGGAGCCGGGTGGCCCCCGGCGACCGATCGAGCTCCTCTTCGAGGAGCGAGATGTACCGCTCGCAGATCTCTGCGATCGTGTCGGGATCACCCGCGGCCGCGTCCCCAGCCGCCTCGAGCAGTTCGCGCACGATCTGCGGGTCGGTCTTGCCGTCGAAGGTGATGCGCTGCCACGCGTCGCTGGTCCCGATCCGGTCGGCCAGCGCGCTGGTGATGGCGCGGCGACCCGCGCCCGCGGTCAGGAGGAGGGTGCCGTCGATGTCGAAGAGGACCAGGACACGCGTCATCGGGACGTTGGGGCTCCCGCGATGCGGCGGGCAGTCACGAACTGGGCGCGGAGCTGCGCCGCGCGGTGCCCCGGCGTCCACGGCTCGGTGAGCACTCCGCCGCACGACACGGTCGAGTGGGTGAGGCAATCATCCGCCGCGGCGAACGCCACGTGGCTCACGCTCCGCCCGTTCTCGCTGAAGAAAAGGAGATCGCCGGGTCGGACATCCCCGAGCGGAACTTCGAGCCCCTCGCGCGCCTGCGCCGAGGAGTCCCGCGGGAGCCGGACGCCGCGCGCGGCGAAGGTCGTCTGCACCAGGCCGGAGCAGTCCACGCCGAACTCCGTCACGCCGCCCCACTCGTACCGCGTGCCGGCGAACACCTGCGCGGCCCACTGTTCCGGCGGGACGGCGCCCGCCTCCCGAATGAGTTCATCGGCCGGGAGGACGTGCCCCGTCACGAGCGGGCCCGCCTGGCCGTCGGGGAGCCGGACCCGGCCGTGCTCCAGCGCCGCGCGCGCGCGCACCGGCAGCCGGCGGCGGCCGGTGGCCGTCTCCACCTCCGCCCCAACGGACCACCCGTCGGCCTCGGCCCGCCAGCGGGCGGCGGCGGCATCGTCCACCTCGAGGAGGTACCCGGCGTGGATCCACCCCTCGTACCCGTCGGTGGCCGTCCGCACGCGGTGCCACGTGCCGGAGGTCTCCAGCACCTCGGCCGTCTCCCCGAGCACCAGCTGCGATACCTGTTCGGTCCGGAGGGAGGCCGCCGCGAAGAGGGGCGCCACCGCCGAGCGCGCGATGACCGCGCTCACGCGAGGTCGGTCTTCGGCCGCTTGGCCTGGCACGTCGCGCAGCGGTCCACGCCGCGGAAGAAGCAGATGAGGCAGATGAAGGTGCCGCAGTCGGCGCAGGGATACCCCTCCGACGCGCGCTCCTCCCGCCCGCAGGCGCGGTACTTCATCGCGTCGTGTTCGTGGATCTCCGCCATGCGGCCTCCGCTCAGATGTCCAGGTTCCAGCGCTTGATCTTGTTGATCAGCGTGGCGCGCGAGATGCCGAGCTCCTGCGCGGAGCGGGTGCGGTTCCCGCCGTGGTGCCGCAGCGTGCGCTCGATGTGCTGGCGCTCGAGTTCCTCGAGCGCCAGGGGCGTGTGTCGCCGGTCGCCCGGCCCCGGCCGGGCGCGGAACTCGCCCGGCAGGTGCTCGACCCCCACCGCCGACTGCCCCCGCCCCAGGATCAGCGCCCGCTCGAGCACGTTGCGCATCTCGCGCACGTTGCCGGGCCAGCTGTAGCCGAGCAGGCGCTCCAGCGACTCCGCGCCGACTTCCGGCGGGCCGTCCGGCAGCTCGGTGCGGAGGTCGTTGAAGATCCGGGTGATGAGCGCCAGCCGGTCGTCGCGCGACCGCTCGCGCACCGCCGGCACCTTCACCGGCATGACGCTGAGCCGGTAGTAGAGATCTTCCCGGAACCGCCCCGCCTCGACTTCGGCCGCCAGGTCCTTGTTGGTGGCCGCCACCAGCCGGACGTCCACGGTGATCTCGCGCGTGCCGCCCAGCCGCCGGAAGGTCTTCGTCTCCAGCACCTTGAGCAGCTTCGGCTGGAGCTCGAGCGCCAGATCCCCGATCTCGTCGAGAAAGATGGTGCCGCGGTCGGCGATCTCGAAGAGCCCCTGCTTCCGGTCCTTCGCGTCGGTGAACGCCCCCTTCTCGTGGCCGAACAGCTCGGAGTCGAGGAAGGTGGGGCTGAGCCCGGCGCAGTTGACCTCGACGAACGGCATCCGCGCGCGCGGGCCGAGGTTGTGGATCATCCGTGCCACCCACCCCTTGCCGCTTCCGCTTTCGCCGAGCAGCAGGACGGTGGTCCGTTCGCTCTGGGCCAGCAGCGAGATCTGGTGGGCGAAGGCCTTCATGGTCGGCGACCCGCCGAGCGAGTCGAGTCCGTGGCCGGCGGCGCCCTGGTGGACCAGCGCCTCGTTGACCCGGCGGAGGCGCGCCTTGTCGGCCACCCGCGCGGCGGCGGCGGAGAGGTGCGTCATGTCCACCGGCTTCGACAGAAAGTTCTCGGCGCCGAGCTGCATGGCGCGCACGGCGGTGGGGACGTCGCTGTTCCCCGTGAGCAGGATGACGCCGGCATCGCGCTCCCGCAGCTTCTCGAGCACCTCCAGGCCGTCCATCCCCGGCAGGTGGAGGTCGAGCATGACCACGTCCGGATGGAGGCGGTCGTAGGTGGCGAGTCCCGCCTCCCCGCTCAGCTCGCGGGTGACCTCCCAGCCGAGCTGCTCGAAATAATTGCCGATGGCGCGGAGGACGTCCGTGTCGTCATCGATCAGGAGGACGGAGCCGATCATCGTGTCACCTCGCGCCGCGGCCGGGGTGCCGCGGGAGTTCGAACCAGATGCGCGCCCCGCCCCCCGGGCGGTTCTCGGCGAGGATCTCGCCGCCGTGGGCGCGGATGATGCCGTGCGAAATGGAGAGCCCGAGCCCGGTGCCCTCGCCGGCCGGCTTGGTGGTGAAGAAGGGTTCGAAGATACGCGCCATGACGTCGGGCGGAATACCGGGGCCCGCGTCCAGCACCTCGAGCACCACGACGTCGTCGCGGGCCGCCACCCGCACCGTGCCTGCCCCGCCGGTGGCCCGCATCGCGTGGCCGCCGTTGGCCAGCAGGTTGACCACCACCTGCCGCAGCTGGTCCGGATCGGCGTGGACGGCGGGCAGGTCCGCCTGGCACTCCACCGTCCAGCGGCCCAGCCGGTCGCCGGCGGAGTCGACGACGTCCCGGACGAGCGCGCCGAGATCGATGTCGGCGCGGCGAAGAGGGCGCTGCCGGGCGAAGGCCAGGAGGTCGGTCACGATCTGCGCGGCGCGCGTGGCCTCGCTGCGGATGCTCTCCACCACTCGGCGGCTGCCGACGTCGAGCGGCTCGTCGAGGATGAGCGCCTGCGCCAGCGCGCTGATGCCGGCCAGCGGGTTGTTGAGCTCGTGGGCGACGCCGCTGACCAGGCGGCCGAGCGCCGCCAGCTTCTCGGTGTGCCCCAGCTGTTCGCGCAGCCGCTGCTCGTCGGTCACGTCGCGTGCGATGGCGAGCACCAGCGGCGTGCCGGCGTCCTCGCCGGCGGCGGGGACGGCCACCACCGCCGCCTCCCGCACGGCGCCGTCGGGGCGCCGGAGGTGCATCAGGAACTCGCGCCGCTCCCCGCCCCGCACGGCGGCCATCTGCGCGTCCACGTACGGTATTTCCGCCGGGAGGAGAAAGTCGGCGAGGCGTGGCGCCGTCTCCCCAAACCCGGCCAGGGCGCGCGCCGCCGGATTGACCGAGCGGAGTGCGCCCCCCTCGTCCAGCGTGAAGATGGCGACCGGAACGGTGGCGAACAATGCCCGGAACCGCTGCTCGAGGCGCAACACCTGGCTGACGTCGTCCACCGCCACCACGTGCCCGCCCTCGGGTAGCGGCGTCGCCGTGACGATGAGCGAGCGCCGGTCTCCCGCCTCGAGGAGCACCGTCACCCCGGAGCCGGCCGCCGTCGAGAGGGCCAGCGGGTCCTCGCGGGTCTCGCCGACGTGGGCGAACAGTTCGCCGAATGGCCGGCCCGCGATCTCGGTGACGGGCACCCCCGCCAGGTCCGCGATGAACCGGTTGGCGCGCGCGATCCGCCCCTGGGCATCGAGGATGGCGAGGCCGGTGGCGGCGGCGTCGAAGGCCGTCTGCCACTCCCGCCGGCTCCGGCTCACCTGGTCGAAGAGCCGGCTCTTCCCGATGGCCAGCGCCGCCTGGTCGGAGAACGCCACCGCGAGCCGCCGCTCCTCCGGGGTGTACTCGTGCGGCCGGTCGTGGAAGAACGCCAGGATGCCGATCGTCTCGTTGGCGAAGACCAGCGGCAGCAGCGCGGCCGAGGCATACCCCTCCGCCTGCACCGCTGCCGCCATCGGGGACGCGAAGTCGCGCCGCGCATGTTCCAGGAACACCGGCCGCCCCTCCCGGAGCCCCTGCGCAGAGGTCAGCGCGTGGAACTGGCGCTCGAACGCCTGGGCGTAGTCGGCGGAGAGCCCGATGCGTGCCAGGCAGGAGGCCGACGGCGGCGCCTTGTTGAGGAGGAACACCGCGCTCCGCTCCGCGCCGAACACCCGCATCCCCTCCTCGGCCAGGAAGTGCGTCGTGCGGTCGGCGTCCTCCACCCCAGTCAGCGCATGCGCCACCCGGCCGAGCGCGTCGATCTGGTCGAGCCGCGTCAGGAGCTCGCCGCGGAGCCGGAGGCCGCTGACGGCGGCGGCCACCTGGTCGGCGACGGCCTGCAGCAGCAGGAGGGTGTCCGGCGACGGCGCCGGCCAGGCGGCATCGGGGCCCGAGACCGTCAGCACCCCGGTCACGACCGACCCGAACCGCATCGGGACCATCGCCCCGGGCCGGTGCACACGCGGCCGCCGCGGGTCGTGTGGAGCCTCCGACTCGCCCTCGAGGTCGCCGGTCGCTCGCGCTTCCCCGCTCCGGGCCACCGACACCTGGGGGTCCCGCTCCCGCAGCACATCCCCCACCCGGTAGAACTTGGCTTCCCGACCCAGGGCGCCGAGCACGACGAGCCCGGACAGTTGTTCACCGGGACGACCGGCGATCATGGCGCCCGCGGCCTGGGCCACGGTCAGCGCGGCCTGCAGCCCCCGCTCGACCGTCGCGTCGAGGGTGCCGAGCGTGGAGAGGTCGTGCGCCAGGGCGCGGAGGGCGTCGCTCCCGGCGAGCGCCTGCCGCGTGGCGTCCGCGGCGGCCCGGATGGCGTCGGCCGCGAGGGGCTCGTCTGGCGCAGGCCCTCTCATGGCGACTCCGGCACCATCACCCGGATCGCCCCGGGAACGACCGTGGCCGTGAACGGCGTCAACCCGCCGATGTCCCCGTCCATCTCCACCGGCACGGCAGCGTCGGTTTCCACGTGGATCTCGCGGCCCCGCACGTGGCCGATCCGGGAGTCCGGTCCCTCTGCACGTCGGAGGAAATGCCAGATGGCCTGCACCCCGTCCGCCAGGCTGTCGGCCCGCAGCACGACGACGTCGAGGAAGCCGTCGTCCGGCCGGACGCCGTCGCCGAAGCGGAGGATGGGGGGAAGCACCTCGGCACAGTTGGCCACCAGCACCACCGCCGCGTTGGCCTCGTACTCGACGCCGTCCACCCGGATGTGGTACAGGTGGCTGCGGATCTCGCTGATGAGCCGGAGCGACGTCGCGATGTACGCCCCGACCCCCCACCGCTGCTTCAGGCTGCTCGGCGTCTCCGCCATGATCCGGGCGTCGAAGCCGGCCCCGCACGCCACGGCGAAGTAGTGATGCGCCCCCGAGGCGTCGAGCCGCCCGAGGTCGAGGCGGCGGGAGACGCCGCGCACCAGGATCTCCGCGGCGCGACTCGGCGAAAAGGGAATCCGGAGGTTGCCCGCGAGGAGGTTGCCGGTGCCGCCGGGAATGAGGCCGAGCGCCACGTCGGTGCCCACCAGCGACGAGGCCGCCTGCATCGTGGTCCCGTCGCCGCCGAAGACGGCCACCGCGTCCATGCCCGCGGCGACGGCCTCGGTGGCCAGCCGCCGCGCGTCTCCCGGCCCGCCGGTCGCGACGATCTCCGCCTGCCAGCCGCCACGCCGCAGCACATCGCGCACCTCGCGCACCGTCCTTGGCTTGGTGCGCGCGGCAGCGGGATTCGTGATGACGAGCGCACGTGGCACGCTAGAACTCCTGCTCCCAGAGGACGTCGAGGCCCGCCTGGTACCGGTCATTCGTGGTGAGCGGGGCCGTCTGCTGGTCGGCGGTGCAGGACGCCGACGGCTCGAAGCTCGCCAGGAACCGGAAGCCCCGGGCGAAGCGGTACTCGAAGCTCGCCCCGATGTTCTTGTAGCTCGTGGCTCCGCCGGTGGTGCAGATGCCGGCGCTGAACGTCAGGAACGTCTTTCGGCCGATCTGCCATCCCGCGGCGAGCTGCGTGGCCGTGGAGGAGCCGTAGGCGCCGCCCGCGGTCCCGGGCCGAAGCTCAATGTAGTCCACCGGGACGCGAAGGTCGGTGACGAGGGCGCGCTGCAGTTCGCTCGTCACTGCGCTCGAGAGATACGCGAGCCCCAGGTTCAGCGCCTGCTGCTGGTCGCCCGCCGCGCCGCCGAGGGTCTGGAGGTTGGACGCGGGGCGCCGGAACATCAGGTACGACATCAGGTTCGTCTCAGAGATCGGCGGCAGGATCGTGGAGCTCAGCGCCAGCTTCGGCTCGAGCAGCGTGCCCGTGATCTTGGCGGTGACCGGCACGTCCTGGGAGCCGTCGAGCGGGTGCACGGTGTGCTCCGCCTCGATGTCGAGGTCGGCGTTGAGGTCCGGCGTGCCGAGGAACCGCACCTGCCCCTTCTGCACCTTGAAGTCCCGGCGGACCGGGCCGATCACCAGCGCGAAGTTCCCGCGGAGGGCGTCCATCCGGCCGTCCACGCGGTAGTCGCGGCGCAGCTTGTCCACGCGCACCTGCCCGCCGAGTTGGATGTTCGCTTCGTTCGACCGGAGCCAGAAGGCGTCGCCGACCCGCACCGTCAGGTTCTCCACCCGCAGTGAATCGATGAACCGGTTCCGCGTGGTGTACCCGCGCTGCAGCATCCGCTGGAACCGCTGGTCGAGCAGGTCCCGGAACTCGGGGTCGTCGAGGTCCACCACGTCCTTGGTGACGAGGTCCGCAAAGTACAGCGCCCCGCGATTGGCGGTCATCGAGCCGGTCAGGCTGGGCGCGGTGAACGGCCCGGTCAGCCGCATCCGGCCGCTCACGTCGAGCGTGAGGAAGTCTCGCATGTCGCTGGCGAGGAAGTCGGTCGCCACGAGGCGCAGGTCGAGGAGGGGATTGGTCAGCGTGGTGAACCGTACGCTGCCCGCCGCTCGCAGCGACCCGTCGGCGGGCGCGCTGCGGAGCGCGAGCGAGTCGAGCACCAGCGAGTCCCCCAGGAACCGCGCGTGTCCCTCGATGCTGGAGTACCGGACGCCGAGCGCGGGCACCGTGCCGCTTCCGCCCCGGATGTCGAGGAATCCCGCCAGGCGCGGCGCCTCCCAGGTCCCTTCGACGCGGACGTCGGCGCTCAGCACGCCCGACATCCGGCGCACGCGTGTGGTGAAGGCCTCGAAGGTCCCGAGGTCGAGGCTGTCGGCCCGCGCGCGGATCGCCAGCGGCCCCGCCACCTGCCGCCGGGGGACCGCGGCGAGGGCCAGGTCCAGCGGCAGCGCCACTTCGATGCCGAGGATGCGCTGCCCGGTCTTCCATATGGAGAGGTTGCCCTCGAGCAGCCGGTCTTCGTAGTGCAGGATGCCCTGGATGAACGGGGCGCGGAAGTCGCCGAACACGGCGTCGCCCAGCGAGGCCGTGCCTTCGATGACGGGCGCCTGGCGAGTACCGGAAATTTCGAGGTCCGCCCCGACGAACCCGGACATTCCCGTGGTGTCGCCGCGAAGGACGCCCGCGACGTCGCGCAGGTCCAGTCCGTAGGCGTCCAGTCGGAGCCTCCCCGGCGCCACCCCCGGAAGGGTGCCCGCCACGGTGATGGCGCCCGAGCCGTCCACCGACTCCAGGCGGAGCGGCGAGAGGACCGTGCCGGAGTCGGTCGTCTCCGCGACGGCCGGCGCGAGGAGACGCCAGAGATGCCCGCTCAACGCCATCGAGAGGGAGTCAACGGCGAACCGTCGGGTGGAGCCCTCCCGGTCGAAGCGCCCGATTGCGCCGAAGGCCGCGCCATCCCCGCTTTCGAAGGAGCCGGACCACTCGAGCGAATCGCTCCAGCCGCGGGACCCGACCCGGACGTTGGTAGCGGCAAGCGACCCGGAGGCGATGGTGTCCGCCAGCATCTGGAGGCTCAGCTGCGGCCGGCTCCCGCCCGCCCAGCCGAAGGTGGCGGAGAGGGAGTTGAGCCGCGCGCCCCTAAACCTCAGCCGGCTCGCGTCCGCGAAGCCGGAAACCACGAGGGAGTCGAGCGACCCCGCGAGCGACAGGTCGAGCCGCCCCTCGCCCTGGAGCTCGGTCCCCGCCGTGTCCGGGCCCAGTTCGAGCCTCGCCACCAGCAGCGAGTCGAATGCGTGGAGGCTGTCGAAGCGGGCGGTCAGCTCCATCTGGCCCTCGTGCGGGACGGCCCAGCCGAGGGTGCCGTGCCCGCCCAGCATCCCGCCCCGCCAGTCCGCGCCGATGGTATCCACCGTGACGACGCTGTCGTGAACCGAGATCCGCGCCTCCGCCGTGTCGAGCCGGAAGGCGTCCAGCCGGCCAGGGCCCAGCGCCCCGCGGATCGACCCTTCGGGGGCGCGGAGCGTGTCGATGGAGCCGACCACGAAGACGTTGCCGGTCAGGTCCGAGGTCGGCCCGGTGCCGCGGAGCGCCCGCAGATCCAGGTTGCGGAAATCGATCCGCAGGGAATCACCGCCCCAGCGTGGCGGCATCACGACCGCGGGCCCGCGCACCCGGAGCGAGCCGATCTCGCCGCGGACGTCGGCGTCGAGGTCCATCCGCTCCATCGTGCCCGCGAGCCGGACCTGTCCGGTGATCGAGCCGAGGCTGGGCAGCGTCGGGTACCCGGCGCGGATGCCCTCGAATGACAGGGAATCGAGGTGCAGGTCGCCGTCGAACGAGGTGACCAGCCGCCGAGTGTCCAGCCGGATCCATCCGTCCACCACGCTCACCGGACGCCCGCCGTCCTGGTGCCGTGCCGTGCCGGTGAACAGCACGTTGCGCCACGGGCCGTCGAGCGTGCCGGCCAGGGCAGCCCTGCCCTGGAGCGTCACCGTCGGCGTGAGCAGCTGCACCGTGCGCAGGTCCACGTCCGACGATGAGAGCGTGAAGTTGCGGAACGTCAGGCCGTCGGCCTCGCCGGTGAGGATGCGGCCCCCGCCCGCGAAGCGGCTCGTGGCGCCGCCCGGAACGCTGATGTCGGTCATCTGGACGTCCGTCGTGAGCTGCAAGTCCGAAAGCAGCCCGTTGCCCGCCACCTGGCCGGTGATGCTTCCCCGGAGCGGCAGCGTGTCGAGGTAGGGACGCGCCGCCTCGAGGTCGAGCCGCTCGATCCGGAGGTCCATGTCCCGGACGCCCAGGCCGCGCCGGACGTCGGTGAGCACGACCAGCTGGCCGTCAATCCGCGTGGTGTCGTTCTCGAGATGGAACTCCGACAGCGCGTAGCTGGCGCGCTCGGCGTCCTGCGATTTCCCGATGACCACCGAGCGGCCATGCAGCGCGGGAAAGTCGGGGGAGATCCACCGCAGGTCCACCAGGTCGAGCACACTGAAGCGCAATCCGAAGTCGAGGAGGAGGGGCCCCTCCGGGAAGGTCACGACGCCGGCGCCCTGGAACTCCGAGTTCGGCAAGGCGCCGCGCGTGATCTCGAACGAGAGGCTGTCCCCCTTGATCCGCGCACGGCCGCGCGCCTGCTGCACCCGGACGCCCGGATCGCTTACCCGCACGCCCAGCGTGTCGATCACCATCGAGAGCGGGTCCCGGTCGGGAGTGCTGATCGTCAGCCGCTCGAGCCCCAGGTCCAGGCTGTCGAACCGCCGGACCAGTTCCAGCCCCTCCAGTCCCTGCACGATGACCCGGCCCGGGAGCGCGCGCTCCGCCGCCAGCGCGGAGTCGCGCCGGCCAGGGGGGACCCACGGCGCGGGATGCCAGGGCAGCCTGAGGGTGAGCGTCCCCCCGTGGATCTCGAGGTTGTGGATCTCGATGAGCGGCGGCCGGCCGGTCCCCGTGCCCTCGCCGATGTGGAGCACTTCTTCGTAGTTCATCCGGCCGTTCTTGCGACGGACCAGGTCGATCACCGGCGCCTCGGCACGCACCGCCGCGAAATCGAACCGGCCCGCCAGCAGGTTGGGCAGGTGGTACCGGACGTCGAGACGGGGAAACTCGGCCACCACGGCGCCGCTGCTGTCCGTCAGCACCACGCCGGTCAGGGAGAGCGTGCTGAGGAAGTTGCCCGACACCTCACCGATGGTCAGGTGGCCCCGGAACACGCGGTCGGAGAGGGTGGTGACGGTGCGCGCCAGCAGCCTCCGCCCCGGGGGCGCCACCGTGAGCGCCGCCAGCAGCCCGACGACCAGCGCCACCGTGCCGAAGCCGGTGACGAAGACGACGTGGGCCAGGCGCCGGCGCATCAGAACGGCTGTCCCACGGCGAAGTGAAAGACGAAACGATCGGGATTGCCACTCGGTGTGTACGTGTCGCGGATCTTGTACACCGCGTCGTTCTGGCTCAGGTACAACGCCCCGGGCTGCTGCGAGTACCCGTTGTACCCGACGTCGAGCCGCACCGGGCCCAGCGGCGTGACGAGCCGGAGGCCCATCCCCGGCGTCACGCGGATTTCAGGAGTGTTCTGGTACCGGTCCCAGAGGACGCCCGCGTCCACGAAGGCCACCCAGCGCAGGAACCGGCCCCAGACCGGCGAGGGGAGTCGGAATTCGACGTTGCCCACGCCGAGCATGTTGCCGCCGATCGGGGAGTAGCGCACGGCGCCGGGCGGGATCGGCATGTTGAGGAGGTCGGTGGTGTCCACCGGGACGCTGTCGTTGTCGATCAGGTAGTTGGTCGGGCCGAGGCCGTTGAGCTGGTAGCCGCGCACGTCGTTGGGCCCGCCGGCGTAGAACCGGTTCGCCGGCGGGATATAGTTTGTCGGCTGGTTCTCGTCGCTGAAGGTGGTGAGCGGCGCCCACATTGCCCCGGCGCGGAGCCGGAAGCTCAGGATGGTCTGGCGCGAGAGGGTCCGGTACCAGGCCCGGTCGGCCACCAGCTGGATGAACTGCTGCGTCTCGCTGGAGCCGAGGATCTGCGCGCTCACCAGGGCCTGCACCGTCGTCCGCTCGCCCCGCGTCGGGTCGAGGGGGTTGTTCACCTTCGGGAACGAGGCGGACGCGCCCAGCGCGCCCAGCCCCTGGTCCGCGCTCAGCCGCGCGATATCCTCCGCGCTGCAGACGTCGAGCGAAACGCAGAAGCTCGCGGGGCTCGCCTGCGTGCTGCCGTAGGTGTAGGCGTAGTTCAGCGCGAGCCGCGCCTGCCGGCGCGTCTCGCGGTTGAGGCTGAGCCCGGCGCCGATTTCCTGGCGCAGGTACACGAGGTAGTCGGAGCGCCGGTCGGCGAACACCGTCGTGGTCAGGGTGTTGTGCGGCGAGAGGAACGCGGGGCGCCGGAGCGACACGGCCAGGCGATAGTTGACCTCGCCCGAGCCGAGGGTGTCCGGCTTCAGCTGCGAGCAGAGAAACCCGTCTTCCATCCCCCAGTCGGTCGGGGAGCCGACGCCGATCTTCGAGAGCCGCCCGCTCACGTCCAGGATCTGCCCGTGTCCGGCGAAGTCCCGGAAGGTGATGCCGGCGCCCAGGCGGAGGCAGTCCTCCGTGGCGTATCCGATGCTCCCGCGTGCCCGCCTCGGCTTGCTCTCCGTGACGCGCACCGTGAGCGGCACCGAGTCCGAGGCGGGGTCGTACGCCGCGCTGTCGATGCTCACCGCGGCGAAGTTGAAGAGCTCGGACCGGTAGAGATTACGCTGGCTTCGGTAGAGGTCCTCCTGCGAGAACTGCTGGCCCGGGCGGGTGGCGAGCAGCGACCGCACCACCTCAGGAGAAATCCGCTTCGTGCCGGAAATGCCGATCCCGCTCACGTCGGAGAGCGGGCCGGTCTGCAGCTCGATGGCCGCGGAGGCGGCGAGCTCGGTCTTGTCGCGCTCGAAGCTCTGGAACGCGATCGCGTCCGGGTATCCGCGGTCCCGGAGCCGGCGGACCAGGGTGTCGGAGGTGGCATCGAGGAGGATGCGGTTGAAGGGGTCGCCCAGCCGCAGCGGAAGGTCCTGCGTCACCGCGCCCGGTTTCGCCACCGAATCGAGACCGAGGATCGTGAGCGAGTCCAGCCGGACGGGCGGCCCTTCCGTGATCAGGAAGGTGATGTAGATGTCCTTGGGCGTGCGCCGCACCAGGGTGTCCACGACGACGCTCATGTAGCCGCTCTTCTTGTACAGGAGCGTCACACGGAGGACGTCGCGCTCGAACTCGACCTGGTCGAACACGCGCTTCTCGCCGAGCCCCATCCAGCGGACCATGCCCGACCGGGCGAACCACGACGAATTGGTGGTGGCAATGGCCGTCGACAGCTGGGTCGCGTCGAGGGCGTGATTGCCCTTGAAGCGCAGCCCGCGCACGATGAGCGGCGCGTCCTGCGCACGGAGCGGCGCGACGGCCAGGAGCGTGGCGACGACCGCGAGGAGCGCGCCCCGCGGCAGCCTCACGCGACATCCCCCTCGAGGCCGGAGGCACCCGTAATTGACGGCATGCTGTAAGATGCCTAGTTTCTTCACCTTACGCCACAGCGGAGGAGCCTCCCGCTCCCCCTCCTTCCGGTGCGCGGAACACCCGTCTCCAACCCGCACGGGTCACCTGCCGATGACGCGCTTCTTGCCCGCCGCCGTGATGTTGCTGACCGCCTGCGGCGGCGGCGGGGGACCCCGCTCGATCACGTACTATTTCACCGCCGACCCCCGGTCGCTCGACCCCGCCTTCTCGACCGACGTACCGAGCGGCGAGGTGATCGCAACGCTGTTCGATAACCTGACCCAGTTCGACGCCGACGGGCGCCTCGTGCCGGGGATCGCCACCCGGTGGGAGGCGGACACGAGCGGCGCCGTGTACACCTTCCACCTCAGGCGCGACGCCGCCTTCCACGACGGCCGCCCGATCTCCGCCGCCACGGTGGCGGCGTCGTTCCGGCGGGTGCTCTCCCTCGCCTCCAAGGGCTCGCGCACCTGGACCCTCACCCCCATCCGGGGGGCTGCGGCGTTCGCGGCGGGGGAGGCCGGCGACATCGCAGGCCTCACCGTGCCCGACGACTCGACCATCGTCATCACCCTCGAGGAACCGCTGAACGTCTTCCCCAAGCTGCTCGCCATGCCCGCATCGGCGATCGTCCCCGAGTCGGTCGGCCCCGACTTCAGCGAGCGCCCGGTCGGCAGCGGCCCGTGGCGGCTCGTGGAGTGGTCGCACGACGACGTCCTCCTCCTCGCCGCCAACGAGGGGTACTGGGGCGGACGGCCCGCCTCCGACACGCTCCGGATCCGGATCATCCCCGAGCCGCTGACCCAGGCGGCGGAGTTCGAGTTCGGGCAGCTGGCGGTGGTGGAAGTCCCCTTCAGCGAAACGGCACGGTGGGAAGCGGAGCACGGGACCGAGTTGCAGCGGCGCCCGGCGCTCCGGGCGCTGTACGTGGCCATCAACACCCGGCGCGGGCCGCTGCAGGACGTGCGCGTGCGGCGCGCGCTGAACATGTCGGTGGACGCCGGGACGATGATGCGGACCATCATGGCGGGTCGCGGCGTCCGCGCGGCCGGCGCCATTCCGCCCGGCCTCGAGGGATACGACAGCACGCGGGCCCCGTATCCCTACGACCCCGCCGCCGCGCGGGCGCTGCTCGCCGAGGCGGGATACGCCGACGGCCTCACCCTCAAGCTCTGGCGCACGCAGCGGGCCGAACTCGCGCGGATCGCGCAGGCCATCCAGCAGAGCCTGGCCCAGGCGGGGGTGACGGTCGAGATCATCGAGCGCGACGCCTCAAGCGCGCGGGCCGCCTCGTCGAAAGGAGAGGCGGACCTCTTCCTCACCGACTGGTACGCCGATTATCCCGACCCCGAGAGCTTCAACTACCCGACCTTCTACTCGAAGAACGCGGGGGGCGGCGGCAACCGCGCCTTCTACTCGGACCCGGTCACCGACCGGATGATCATGCTGGCCCGCGGCACGCCCGACCAGGCGCTGAAGGACAGCCTGAGCCGCGCCATCGACCAGCGGATCTTCGAGGCGGCGCCGTGGATCTTCCTCTGGTTTCCCGTGGACCTCTGGGCGCAGCGCGCCGACGTGACCGGGTGGGAAGTGCCGGCCATCTTCAACGGCCAGCGCTGGCAGACCGTGCGGCGCATCCCGTGACACGCTTCCTCGCCTGGCGCCTCGTCGTCGTCCTCCCGACCCTCTTCGGCGTCCTCGTGGTCGCGTTCCTCCTCCTGCACGTGGCCCCGGGCGACCCGGTGCAGGCGATGGTGGGCGAGCGCGCCGACTCCGCCACGATGGTCCGCCTGCGGGCCGAGCTCAACCTCGACGAGCCGCTCCCGAAGCGCTTCGTGCTCTACACCGCGGGCGTCCTGAAGGGCGACCTCGGCAAGAGCTACATCACCGGCCGCCCCATCCTCGGCGAACTGCTGCACCGCTTCCCGTACACGCTCCGCCTGGCGCTCGCGGCGATGCTCTTCGCGGTCAGCACCGGCCTGGTCGTCGGCATCTTCGGGGCGTGGCGCCCCGGAAGCTGGTTCGACCGCGTCATGACCCTCGGCGCCTACCTCGGCGTCTCCTTCCCGGTGTATTGGGTCGGACTCCTCCTGATTCTCGTCTTCGCGGTGCAGCTTCACTGGCTCCCGCCCTCCGGATCGGGGGGGCTGGCATTCCTGGTGCTGCCGGCGCTGACGCTGGGGATGCGCTCGGTGGCGGTCATCGCGCGCATGACGCGCGCCGCCATGCAGGAGGTCCTGCAGGCGGATTACATCCGCTCGGCGCGCGCGATCGGACTTGGGGAGGGCCGGGTGGTGCTGCGCCACGGACTCCGCAACGCGCTGCTGCCGGTCATCACGGTCGTCGGGCTCGACTTCGGCAGCTACTTGACGGGCTCCATCCTCACGGAGACCATTTTCTCCTGGCCGGGCGTGGGCCGCTTCGTGCTGAACGCCATCAGCAAGCGCGACCTGCCCGCCGTCCAGGGCAGCATCCTCTTTCTCAGCGTCGTCTTCGTGCTCGTCAACCTCATCACCGACCTGGTCTATGCCAAAGCCGACCCTCGGGTCTCGTATGACTGATGCCGCCCGCCGCGTGATCCTCCTCCTCGCGGCGGCCGCCGTGGTCGGGGCCGGGCCCGCCGCCGCCCAGGCACTCCAGAAGCGAATCGACACGCGGCTCGCGGCACCGCCGCTCGACCGCAGCCTCTTCGGCGTAGTGCTCCAGGGCCCGGACGGGAAGCAGCTCTACGGCAGGAACGCCGACCGGATGTTCATCCCGGCCAGCAACACCAAGCTCGTGGTGAGTGCCGTCGCCGCCGCGCTCCTCCCTCCGGACTGGACCGTGAAGACGAGCGTCTACGCCAACGGCCCGGTCCGCGACGGCGTGGTCGAAGGGGACCTGATCCTGTACGGTCGCGGCGACCCGACGATGGGGAAGCGCTGCTACGCCGTGGACACCACCACCGCCGGCGCCTGCGACGCCGACGCCTTCCTGCGCCTCCGCGAGCTCGCAGGCCAGTTGCGGGCCCGCGGCGTCACCGCCGTCAGCGGCGACCTCGTCGGCGACGGGAGCTGGTTTGACGGCGACCTGGTGCACGGCGACTGGGAGATCTACGACCTCAACTGGTGGTACGCGGCGCCGGTCTCGGGACTCGGCTTCAACGACAACAGCATCGACTTCACCTACGCGCCGGGCCCGGCGATCGGGGCGCCCGCCACCATCAGCTTCACGCCCGACTTCGGGATGGTGTCGTTCGAGAACCGCACGCGAACGGTGGCGGCGGGTCAGCCGACCACCATCGACTTCTTCCGGGAACCGGGCACCCTCCGGGTGTGGGCCGAGGGCGACGTGCCCCTGAACGGGCGCGGAGGCAAGGAGTACTTCGCACTCCCCGACCCCGACCTCTTCACCGCCTGGGCGCTCCGTTCGGTCCTTGCGGATAGCGGCATCGCGGTCCTCGGCGCCACGCGATCCACCACCGATTCGCTGCAGAACCTCGCCGCGCGCCAGGGAGCCGCCCTCGCGGAAGTGTCCTCGCGGCCCGTGAGGGACTGGATCTTCCCCGTGCTCAACACCAGCCAGAACTGGTACGCCGAGATGCTCCTCAAGCAGCTCGGGCGGCAGTTCGGTGGCGCCGGCTCCTGGAAGGCCGGGCTCGAGGTCGAGCGCCGCTTCCTGATCGACTCGATGAAGGTGGACTCCACGCAGTTCGCGCTGCGCGACGGCTCCGGGCTGTCGAGCAGCAACCTCGTCTCACCGAAGGCGTTCGCCACTCTCCTCACCTGGATGCGGGCGCACCCCCGGTTCGAGTCGTTCGCCGCTGGGCTCCCTCAGTCCGGCCAGCGCGGCTCGCTGAAGTCCCGGTTCGTCGGGACACCGCTCGAGGGAAAGGTGCGCGCCAAGACCGGCAGCATCAGCCGCGTCAACACCCTCGCCGGATACATCGAGCTCCCGGGGCGCACCCTCACCTTCGCGGTGGAGGCCAACAACCACACCCTCGGCAGCCGGGTGATGATCCCGCAGATCGACAGCCTCGTCGTGCAAATGGGAAAGAAGTAGCGTGAGCGCCGCCCCGCTCCGGGTCGCGATCGTAGGCGCCGGTCCCTCCGGCTTCTACGCCGCCGAGCACCTCCTCAAGCAGGACCGGCCGGTTGCGGTGGACCTCTTCGACCGCCTGCCCACGCCGTTCGGGCTGGTGCGAGGGGGCGTGGCGCCGGACCACCCGAAGATCAAGTCGGTCACCAGGATCTACGACAAGGTGGCCGCGCACCCGGCGTTCCGGTTCTTCGGGAACGTGACCGCCGGGCGCGACATCACCGCCGAAGAACTCCTCGGCCACTACCACGCGGTGGTCTGGTCGGTGGGTGCAGAGGCGGACCGTGCGCTGGACATCCCGGGGGAGTCGCTCCCCGGGAGCCACACCGCCACCGAGTTCGTCGGTTGGTACAACGGGCACCCCGATTTCCAGGATCGCCGGTTCGACCTCGGCCAGGAGGCGGCCGCCGTGGTGGGCGTCGGCAACGTGGCGATGGACGTGACGCGAATCCTCGCCAGCGATCCCGACGACCTCGCGACGACCGACATCGCCGCCCACGCCCTCGACGCGCTGCGCGCCAGCCGCGTGCGCACCATCTACCTTCTCGGACGCCGCGGGCCGGCACAGGCCGCCTTCACCAACCCCGAGCTCAAGGAGCTCGGCGAGCTGCCGCTGGCCGACGTGATCGTGCGGCCCGAGGACCTCGAGCTGGATGCCGCCACGAAAGCGTCGCTGGAGGCCACGCCCGACCGGGAGGCGGAGAAGAACCTCAAGACCCTGCACTCCTTCCTCGAGCGCGGCGTGATGGGCCGCCCCCGGCGAATCGAGCTGCTCTTCTCGACGTCCCCCGTGCGGATCGAGGGAGAGGCGCGCGTCGAACGGCTCGTCGTCGGGGCCAACCGGCTCGAGGCCGGCGCCCGCGGGGTCCAGGCGGTCCCCACCGGCCAGGAGGCGACGTTGCCAGTCGGGCTCGTGTTCCGCTCGGTGGGATACCGGGCCCTGCCGGTGGCGGGCGTGCCGTTCGACGAGCGCCGCGCCGTCATCCCCAACGAACGGGGTCGCGTCACGGCCGACGGGGCGGCGGTGCCCGGCAGCTACGTGGCGGGGTGGATCAAGCGGGGACCGAGCGGCGTGATCGGGACGAACAAGCCGGACGCCGTCGAGACGGTCGCCGCCCTCCTCGAGGACGCCGACGCGGAAAGGCTGCCTACCCCCGCCGATCCCGATCCCGGGGCGGTGCCGGCACTCCTGGAAGGGCGCGGGGTAGAGGTCGTGACCTGGCGCGACTGGCAGGCGCTCGACGCGCACGAGAGCGCCGCCGGCGCCGCCCGCGGAGCCCCGAGGGAAAAAGTCACCGACACCGGCGAGATGCTCGCCGTCATTCGACGCGCAAGGCAGGCTTCATGAAGATCTACACCCGGACCGGGGACGAGGGAGAGACCGGCCTCTTCGGCGGCGGCCGTGTCCCGAAGGACCACCCGCGCGTCTCGGCGTACGGCGACGTGGACGAGCTCAACGCGGCGCTCGGGGTCGCACGGGCTGCGGCGCCCGGGGGCGCGCACGACGCACTCCTGGAGCAGATGCAGCGCGACCTGTTCAGCATCGGCGGCTACCTCGCGACGCCGGACCCCGCCAGGGTGGCCGCCGCGCTCGCCAAGGCGGAGCTGCCCCCCGATCGGATCGAGGAGTTCGAGCGGGCCATGGACGCGATGGACACCGAGCTG
>JACDJC010001269.1_pt1 | contig 22947 bp, 22 predicted proteins | sample 7454191 | NCBI WGS metagenome assembly JACDJC01 (sample SAMN14253291, study PRJNA609438) | sludge metagenome | isolation source: sludge after 25d culture with pyrite and EDTA | collected 2018-12-20 | reverse complement strand
GGCTCTCGAGGGTGTAATTGCCGCCGGGCCGCAGCCCCGCCTCGGAGGTCAGGTGCCCGCCGACCGTTTCCATGCGGCCGCGATCGAGGCCGGCGAGCTGCGCAGTCGCCGCGCCGCTGACCGTGCTGAGCGAGGCGTCGGTCACGCTGCCGCGCAGTACGACAGTCCCGCCCGCGCTCTTGAGGCGGACCAGCGACGCGTTGACCTGCACGTCGATCCCTCCATCCATCGCTTCCGCCGAGAGCTGGGCCACGTCTCCCGTCACCACGATCCGGCCGCTCACGCTCGACAGGTCCGCGGAAGAGGTGAGGCCCGACACCAGGATCTCGGCGCTCTCGGTCTTGATCCACACGCGAGCCCGCGCCGGCACCCGCACCTCGAACAGCGAACCGGGGTAGACCGCCTCTCCCACCGGCGGGTTGATTCCCATCTTCACGCCGCCGCTCCCGCCGCCGAACATGAACTCGCCCGCTCCCTTCGGGACGACCGCGGTCACGTCCACACTGTCGCGGTCCCATCCGGTGACGCGCACGGTGCCCGCGATGTTGAAGATCCGGACCGCCGCGTCCGGCGCGATCAGGCGCCCGCGGTGGATCGGGGACTGCGCCGTCGCTGTGCCGGTGGCGGCGGCAGCGAGCAGGAAGAGGATGAACATCTGGCGTCGCATCGTTCAGCTCCGTGTCAGGCGCGTGGCCCGGTCCAGCAGGTCGAGTTTCTGTCGATGGGCGCCCCACAGCAGGGCGCGCAGGTCGGCGTTGGCGGGGTCGGCTTCCAGTGCCGCGCGGGCTTCGAGAATCGCGGCGTCGATCAGAGCCAGGTTCCGCTCGAGCACCGCCACGGTGGCGGGCGTGAGGCGGTCCCGGCCCTCCGCCAGCACGCGCTCGAGGTCCTCGGCGGCCAGCACGTACTCCCGGTCGGCGGCGAATCCCTCGATGTGCTGCTGGTCCGGCGGCGCCGTGACGGCGACCGGCGCCTCCGGTCGGGAGAGCAGGACGGTCACGATCGCGGTCACGGCGATGAGCAGTACCGCGGCTGCCGCGAGCGGCGCCCAGCTGCGCCACGGGATCGAACGGAAGGGCGGTCGTGTCGTCCGGCTTGCCAGCCGATCCGCGATGTCCGGCCAGAGGTCGCGCGGAGGCCGGATGCTCCTCGGAAGGGCGGCCGCCGAGGCCAGCACGCCGCGCATCTGCAGGGTGAGGGTTTGGCACGAGTCGCAGCACGCGAGGTGGGCCTCGAACTCCGCGCGGCGACTCCCCTCGAGGGTCCCCTCGAGATAGCGATCGAGCAGCTGGTCCAGTTCGGTGCAGGTCATCGGTTCAATGCCTCCCGGAGCAGGCGCCGGGCGCGAAAGAGTTGGGCCTTGGAGGTTCCCTCGGCGATACCGGTCATCTCGGCGATTTCGGCATGCTGGTAGCCCTCGACGTCATACAGGAGGAAGACCGCGCGGGCGTGGGGCGGAAGCCCGGCGATGGCCTGCTCCATGTCCAGCTGCGCCCCCGGGTCAGGCGAGCGGCTGGCGGTGGGGAGCAGCTCCGGTTCGGCCGTGAGCCCGATTCGGGATTCGCGCCGACCGGTGGCGCGCCGCTCGGCCAGCGCCACGTTGACCGCGATCCGGAAGAGCCAGGTCCCGAAGGCGCTCTCCCCTCGAAAGCCTGGCAGCTTCTCCCATGCCTTCACGAAGGTGTCCTGCACCAGTTCCTCCGCATGCGCCGGGTCCCGGGCAAGCCGGAGGCAGAGCGCGTAGATGCGCCCGACATGCTCCTCGTAAAGGACGCGGAAGGCGTCGGGGTCGCCCTCGCGGGCGCGCTGGGTCGGGTCGCTCACTGGAGGATCAGATGCCGCTCGAGTGCCGGGGGTTTGGATGCGGTCTTAAGGTGGGCTCCGGCAGCTCGGCTGTCGACGGGTATTGACAGCCGGGGGATAAAGTCCTAGTGTATTGCAACACCAACACACTAGGGTCATGTTCGAACACCTCGATCCCGCGTCGCCGACACCGTTGTACGCCCAGCTCGCGGAGCGGCTCCGCGCCGCCATCGCGGCCGGCGACCTCGCGCCAGGAGAGTTGCTCCCGTCGGTGCGGCAGCTGGCGGTCCGCCTCCGGCTGAATCCGGGCACGGTGGCGCAGGCCTACCGCGACCTCGAGGCGGGGGGGCTGGTCGAACTGCGGCAGGGCTCGGGAACCTACGTGCGCGAGCTGACGCCGAACCGGCGCGCGGCGGAGCAGGCTGCGGTCAGCAGTCGCCTGGCCAACGAGATGCTGGCGCGGGCCGTCGGGCTGGGATTGTCGGGAGAGGACCTGCTCAACGCGCTTCGAACAGCGCTGGGGGAGAAACGGCGATGAGTGAAGCCATCCAGATCCGCGGTCTGTCCTACCAGGTAGGCGGCTTCGCGCTCCGCGACGTGAACCTCTCCGTGCCCACCGGCGCAGTCTACGGCTTCCTCGGCCCCAACGGGGCGGGGAAGACCACGACCATCCGGCTCCTCCTCGGACTGCTGCGTCCCGCCGGCGGATCAATGAAGGTCTTCGGCGAGGAAGTGCCGAGGGACATCGTCTCGATTCTCGGCCGGGTCGGATATGTCCCCGAGCGGCCGCATCTCTACCCCGACATGACCGTCGCCGAGGCGATCCGGTTCCATGCGGCGTTCCATTCGCGGTACGATCACGCGGCGTCGAGAGAGCTCGCGTCCCGCTTTGACCTGCCGATGAAGCGCGCCCTCTCCCGGCTCTCGAAGGGCGAGATGGGCAAGGTGATGATCCTGCTGGCGCTGGCGCAGCGGCCCGATCTCCTGGTGCTCGACGAGCCGACCGACGGGCTCGACCCGGTGGTCCGCCGCGAAGCGCTGCACGCCATCCTCGACTACGTGACTGGGTCTGGCGCCACCGTGCTCATCTCGAGCCATCTGGTCCACGAACTCGAGCGGTTCTGCGACTGGATCGGCGTGCTCGACCAGGGCACCATCGTGGCCGAGCTGCCCATGCAGGAGTTCAAGTCCGGGCTCAAGCGTCTCCGGGTGGGCCCCGGGGCGCCTTCGGCCGGCGCGCCCTTCGCGTTGCTGGCGCGGGGCGCTGCGGGAATCGGCGGCGAGGTGTGGACGGTTCGGGGGTGGCAGCCGGACATGGCGTCGTGGTTCGGCGAGTCGCATCCGCTCCGCGAGGTCGTGGATCTCGACCTCGAGGAGGCATTCGTGGAGCTCCTGCGCAGCGCGCGCAACCCCAGCGGGCAGGAGGCATGATGTTTCGAGTCATCCTTCAAAACCAGTGGCGTGAGAGCAGGCTGGCTGTGTACCTGCTCGCCGGTGTCGCGTTCACCGCGCCATTCCTGTCCTTGCGGGGCGCGCGGACGGACACCGACCCGTGGACCGCATGGAATCTCCTGGGCGCCGCCGCCCGATGGAGCGCCGCGTACCCGGTCATCGCGCTTGCCGCGGCGCTTGCCCTCGCCGCGGGCTCGTGGTGGCCGGACCATCGCACGAAGCATGTCTACGCGCTTACGCTACCCGTGGCGCGGACGCGATATCTGTCGTTCCGCTTCCTTGCGGGGCTGGTTCTCCTCCTCGCCATCGGGGCGGTCCTGGGTCTGGGGGCGGTGCTCGCCACCGGGCGAGTGTCGCTCCCGCCGTTGTTGCATGCGTATCCGGTCGGCCTGGCGTTGCGATTCTGCCTTGCGGGGCTGTCGGCGTACACGCTGCTCTTCGCACTGAGCGGGCTGACGCCACGCATGGCGCGGCTCATCGCGGCCGCCTGCTGCCTCCTCGTCATCGTGGCAGTCGCGGCCGACTTGCTTGGACTCGCCTGGAATCCGATCGCGGCAGTGGTGGATGCGCTCATCGGGCCGTACAGTCCGCTCGCGGTGTTCCGTGCGCGGTGGATGTTGATCGATGTCTAGGCTGGCAGCCATCGCGGTTGGAATGACCCTTCTGGGGGCCGCCCCGGTGGCCGCACAGGATTCCCTCGCGTTGCTCACGCAGATGGAGGCGCGTCTCGACTCCCTCCGCCGGGCGGCCGCCCTGGCCGACAGCCTCGCCGCTCCGTCGGTCGTCACTGACACCGTCATCGCGGGCGGACTGCGCGTTGCCACCTCGCCCGGGCTTCGGCCCTTCGTGGAAGCCGCGGCCGCCGAGGCGTGGGATAGCCTGGAAGCGAGGTTCGGCACCTCGGCCCTCGCCGCCCAAGCGCTGCCAGTAATCCTGTTCGGTGGCCCAAGCACGGTCATTCCGGAGTCGATGGACAGGCACGAGTTGGCGCGTGGTCTCGAGGGCGCGATCGCTCAGTCCATTTGGCGGCGGCAGGATCCGCTGCTCACCTCCTGGCTCTTGGGAAGCTTCCCGACCGGGAACGTCCTGGAAGAGGATCTGCAATCCATCGCCAGCGAACTTGCACGGAGGCCCGCCCGGCCGAACGCCCGGTGTCTTCGCGGAGAGGCGTCGGCCTGCGCCGTTGCGCTCGGCCTTCGGGTGGGGCCGGACCCCTTGTCAGAGTGGTACGCCGAGAATATCTGGCCGCGTCTGGCTGAGATGTCAGAATCGTCCCTCACCGGCCGCGACGCCCTCTTGCGAGACCGCTGCTCCGCCAGGCAAGACATGACGGCCTGCCGAGAGGTCCTCACGCCGCACCGCATTGCGCCACCCGTCAGTACGAGGGGACGGCGGCTCCTGGTCGAACTCGCGCTCGAGGCAGGCGGGGCGGGCGCATTCGATCGGCTGACCGCCGATACCGGTGGGACGCTCGAGCAGAGGCTGGAGGCTGCGGCCGTCATGCCCGCCGATACGCTGCTCTCCAGGTGGACCGCCTCGGTCGCGGCCGCCATCCCGGGTAGCCCCGCCCCGGGTCGAGGCGAATTCCTTCTAGTTCTGGCTTGGTCCGCCACCGTGATGATGATGACAATCCGGGGAAGCCGATGGAGGTAAGCAAGCGCGCCCTGGGGCTGCTGGCCACGATGGCCATCGTCCTGACCGTCTGGCTGGTCGCACGCGATAGCGCCGCCGGCAACCCGCGTCTCCGCGCACGGTCGCCGGAGCGCATCGCCGCGAGCGCGTTGGCCGACAGCGTGCTCAAGATGGGCCGGTTGGTGCAGGCGCGTGCAGTACGCCGTCTGGTGGAAGCATCGATCCAGAGGCAACCGCAGGCCGGGGGCGCGTCGGTCCTGGTGATCGGCGGAGGATTGGCCGACAGTCTTGCCCCGCTGGCGGACAGCCTGCTCGCCACGCTGAACCTGCCCGTCACACCGTATGTCCCTGTCAGGTTAGTCCTGGTTGAAGCGCCGCTGCGGTGGCCTGCTCATCGGACTTACGTGCGGACTTTCACGTTGCTCCCTGACTCGACACCGAACTCCGGCTGTACCGCGGTACGCATCGTTTGGTCGGACAGGATCGAGGGCGGGGGGGAGCGCCTCAGCTGGCGGCGCCTGCCCTGGGATGGGGCTGTTGGGCCGTGTTGGTACCTGGCGACCTTTGGGATGCCCGGGCCGGGGATCCGCGAATGGCTCGACGCACGGTACTGGGACGTGGCCGGCGTTGTTCCACCCCACCCCGGGCGCGGAAACTTCGGTGCTAACCTCGACTACTCACCTGGACTGATACGCCAGATCTTCGGTGATCTTGGTTCGGGCTACTTCGGTGGCTCCGCAACGATCGTGAGTTGCGCCTCCGACAGGCCGGCGCTGTGTCAGGCTGCGCTCTTCGACAGCCCCTATCGCCAAGGATTGCTTCCGGAGGGGATCGTCGGGGCCGGAGGGTGGCTGGGTGCTTTCGCCCGCCAGCCGTACAGTTGGCTGATCGACGTGCCTTCGTGGGCGTCGCAGGAGCTGCTGTCGATGATGGTGGAGGACTTGGGGCCCACCCGCTTCGCCTCGTTCTGGGGGAGCCACGCCCCAGTGATGGAGGCGTTCGCGGCGGCGGCGGGGATGCCGTTCGCCGAGTGGTACCGGAATCAGCTGCGGCGGGAGATGAAGCAGGCCGGCTTCGCCCCTCCGGGCGAGCGAACATCGTGGCCCTCGGTCATCGGCATCCTGGCCCTCACGCTCGGCGGCTCGCTCTGGCACGCAAAGCGCCGGCAGGTGCGGTAGGCCTACTTCGGCGCGGGGTGGCTCAGCGTCCAGACGTACGCCGCCACGTCCTTCACCTGCGCCTCGCTGATGCCGCTCCCGCCCCGGGGCGGCATCGGGATGCCGCTCTTCGACTGCTTGGTCGGAACGCCCGTCGTGATCTGCTGGACGATCTCGCCATAGCTGCCCTTGGAGTGGATCCACGTGCCGTCGGTCAGGTTCGGTCCGACGCCGCCCTTGCCGTCGATGCCGTGGCACACCGTGCACATCCCGGATCCCTTGAAGATCGAGCCGCCCGCGGTGACCATGGCGGGGGTCACCCCTTCCGGGAGGGCGGCGTCCGCCTGCGCCTGGACATCGCCCGCGGCTCCGCACAGGAGGATCGCCAATGCTGCGCTGACTGCATGGTGGACCGACATGGTCATTGCCCTCAGAACGCCGTCGTGAAACCGGCGGTCAGCCGGTTCAGTTCGTTGCGGAAGTCATATCCATACTCGCCGTACAGCCGAAAGTTCCGGTAGACGAGATACCCGCCGCCGACCGCGATGGACTCGTACTCGTCCACGCCGACCGGCACCCCCATCTTGACGTTCAGCACCGGCTCGCTCGCCTCGATGTAGTTGTACAGCCCGTACCCGTACCACCGCTTGCCGGCGGGCCGCACCAGGACCTCCGCGAACCCGCCGTCGGTCTCCACGGTCGGCTCGCCTGGCACGAAGTCCGCCTCGGTGTCCGTCCGGCCGACGTACTGCAGGTTGAGCTGGACCGGGCCGGCGCCGAAGGTGGCGTCCGCTCCCCACATCGTGACAGCGTTGTCCTGATCGGGGAACCCGTACGCGTCGCCGTTCTGCCGGCCAGTGTAGCCCATGAGCCCCAGGCGGGCGTGCTCGCCGAGGTCGCGCGTGAGGTGCCCGAAGAGGTTCTTGTTCGCGTCGTTGTCGTAGCGGAACATCTCGTTGGCCGCCGGAATCCCGTCCCCGTTCAACACGGATGCGGTGAACGTGAATCCCGCGAAGTCGGCCGAGGCCATGAGGCCGCGGTCATAGGTCAGGTTGGCGGGTTGCAGGCCGACCAGGACCTTGTAGACGGCGTAGTCCAGCACCTCGAGCCGCAGCTCCCGCTTGAAGATCGGGTCGGACACCTGGAACTGCCCGACGGCCAGGTCCACCGGCGCGCCGGCGATGTCGTTCCAGTAGATGAACGCGTCCTCGATGCCCGCCACCTCGCCCCGCTCCGCCAGCAGGAAGTAGATGTAGTACGAGAGCTTCTTCCCCAGCGTGCCGCCGGAGAGGAGCTTCAGGTTGAACGGCAGCTGAAAGTCGGTGGCTGCCTTGCCGTCGGAATAGAGTTGCGCGTAGGCGTCGAGCCGGAGCGCCAGCGGCACGCTTGCAGGCAGCGTGAGGAGGTCGTCACCGGTGGCGATCGTGTCCCTCGGCTCCTCGTCGATGGCCATCCGGAACCCGTTGCCGGCAAACTGCTCCCCGAACGGGGTGAGTGCGGGGAAGGGGTTGTGGCAGAGGCTGCAACTGACCCGGTATTTCCGCGCGAAGGCGGGAATGGCCGCGGCGTCGGTCGGAAGCGAAATCACGAGCATAGATACGACGAGGGCACCACCCGCCAAGCGTAGGAACGACATCGATCCTCCCCTGATGTTCCCGGGGCCGACGGTCGTGCCCCGTTCGCCGGGAATCATGGCCCGATCATAATGAAGAAAGCCCGAAGAGGTGTTGAAGAATTGTGAGGGCTTGGACGCCCGCCGCACCGCTCAGTCGAGGCGACGGAGCTCGACCCGCCGATTGAGTTCCCGGCCCGCCGGGGTGGCGTTGCTGGCGACGGGGTCGGCGGGCCCGTAGCCGCGCGCGGTCAGGCGGTCGCCCGGGACACCGGCCGACACAAGGAACGCGCGGACCGCTTCCGCGCGCCTCAGGGAAAGTCTTTCGTTCACCTGGCGTGAACCGGTGGCATCGGTGTAGCCGGCCACCTCGAGCCGGATCGCTGGTTCGGTAAGCACGCTGGCCGCGGTGCCCCGAAGCGACGCCTCTGCCTCGGCCGTCAGCGTCGCGCTCCCGGTGGCGAACGTGACGTCACGCAGGACGAGCCGTGGCGGGGGGGCCATCGCCCGGACCGGTTGCGGGCAACCGAGCGCATCGACCGACCCGCCGATGGGCGTCCCGGGGCAGCGATCACGCTCGTCAGGGACTCCGTCCCCATCGGAGTCGGAGGGTTGGCGTGGGGGCGGGCAACCGAACGGGTCTACCTCAGCTCCCGGTGGGGAACCGGGACACCGGTCGACGGTGTTCGGTACGCCGTCGCCGTCGAGGTCGGCGTTGCATCCCGAGATATCCACGCGCTGCCGTGCCGGCGTGCCGGGGCACCGGTCGCCGCCGTCGAGGACTCCATCGTTGTCCGAGTCGCGGGGGAGGTTGCATCCGGTCGGGTCGACGGGCAGGCCCGCGGGCGTACCGGGGCACCGGTCCTCCCGGTTCGGGACCCCGTCGCGATCGCTGTCCCGCGGGCCGAGCGGCCCCGCGTATATGGAGAGCCCGGCCTGCACGCCGACGTCCCACTGCGGGTCGGTGCCGCTCCCCGGGGGGGCCATGTAGTCCGCGGTCCCCTCGAGGCGGAGGCCCAGGCGGGGGCCAAACCCGAAGCGGAGCCCGACGAGTCCGCCCGGTCCCGACTCGTCCGCATCGAGCGCCCGCCCGTAACGAACGCTCGTATATCCGATGCCGAAGAGCGCAGTCGAGCGGCCGCGCAGGGGCAGGTGGACCAGGAAGCGGCCGGTCAGCCGGCTCACGCTCACCGAGGCCGAATCGGGCAGGGTCGTGAGCGCATAGCTCCCGGCCGCCTCGAGGCTGAGCTTCCGGGTCACGAACAGCCCGAGTTCCCCGCCGATTCCAAATCCGTTCGTGAGCGTGAGCGAATCGGGATAGAACGCGTAGCGGCCGACCGGCACGATTTCGACGGTGCCGCCGCGCTGGGCCGAGAGCGGCGCTCCGGTGAGCGACGTCAGCAGGAGGAGGGCGAGGAGGGGCCTCGCTGCGGCCTGGGTCATGCGCGAAACATACCGACCCACCTGCCGGGCGGGCTACGCGGTGGCTCGCTAGATTACGGCCTTCCGCCGCCGATTCCCGGGAGCGCCGACATGATCAACGTGAACACCCGCCAGGGGCGCGCCGCCGTCCTGATTCTCCTCCTCGGGCTTGGCCTGCTGATGGCGCTGGCCCCGTTCGCCTCCGGGCTCCTGGCGGCGCCGGTCCTGTACGTGGTGTTCGGTCCGATCCATGCGCGGCTGGCGAAGCGGCTGCGTCCGTCCGCGGCCGCAGGCCTCACGGTCACCGCGGGAATTCTCCTGATCCTCGTGCCCGGCTCGTGGCTGCTCGCGCTCATCGTCGGGCAGGCGCAGGACGTGATCGCAAACCTCGTGCAGAATCCCATCCTGAGCAGGCTGCAGACGCTCACGATCGCCGGTTACGCGGTCGGTCCGGAGCTGGTCAAGTTCGGCCAGACGGTCGTCGGCGGCATCGGGCGCGGCGCCTTCGCCGCCGTCGGGACCGTCACCCTGATCGGCTTCAACCTGGCCATCGCCTTCTTCGTGCTCTACTTCATGCTCGTGACCGAGGGGAGCGCCTGGCTCGCCATCCGGCCGTACATCCCCTTCAGCACCGCCAGCGCGGAGCGGCTTCGGGAGCGCTTCCGGGCGGTCACCATCTCGACGGTCATCGGCACCGGACTCACGGCCCTGATCCAGGGGCTGATGGTCGGTGGCGCATTCGTGGCCACGGGGCTGCCGAACGCCGTCTTCTGGGGCGTGGTGACCATGGTCTTCGCCATTCTCCCCGTGGTGGGAAGCGGCCTCATCTGGATCCCCGCGGCCCTCGTACTCTACGTGCAGGGCTCCACTGCTGCCGCGATCGGCATGGCGGCCTTCGGCGCGCTCGTGGTCGGCAACATCGACAACGTCATCCGCCCGATCGTCTTCCGCCGCTGGGCCCAGACCCATCCGCTCATCACCGTGCTCGGCGCCTTCGCCGGCGTGCGCTACCTCGGGCTCCTCGGACTCCTGATCGGACCGCTGGCGCTGTCGTACTTCTTCGAGCTGGTTCGGATGTACAACGACGAGTACGTCGATCTCGGTGGCGAGGACGCCACGATGCAGTCCCGCTCCGCTTGACCGAACCGGAGCGACCGCCGACCCTCCACCTGGTCCTGGCGTGGGCGGCCGTCTACCTGATCTGGGGCTCGACCTACCTCGGCATCCGTGTCGCGATCGAGTCCATCCCGCCTTTCCTCATGGCGGGCTCGCGCCACCTCCTGGCCGGCCTCCTTCTCTACGCCTGGAGCAGGCTCCAGCAACAGGCGCCGGCTCCCTCCCGCCAGGACTGGCTCCGTGCGGCCGCACTTGGTGTGCTCATGCTCGTCACCGCCAACGGCGCCACGACCTGGGCCGAACAGCTGGTACCCAGCGGGCTCACCGCCCTCATCGTCTGCACCTCGGCACTCTGGCTGGTGCTGCTGAACTGGCTCTGGCTGGGGGCGGCGCGCCCCGGCGCCCGCACGGTGGCCGGGATCGTGGCAGGCTTCGGCGGCGTGGCGTTGCTCGTCGTCCCGGGCAATTTCGGAGGCAGCGAGCACGTGAACCCCGTCGGCGCCCTCGTCCTGACCGGCGCCGCCCTGAGCTGGTCCGTCGGGTCGATCTACGCGATCAAGCACTCCCGTCCGGCGCACCCGACGCTCTTCGTCTCGCAGCAGATGATCGCCGCCGGCATCGTCCTCCTCGCGACCTCGACGCTCACGGGGGAGGCGCGCACCTTCTCCTGGGGAGAGCTCTCGACGGCCTCGGCCGCGGCGTACCTCTACCTCGCCTTCTTCGGGTCGCTCATTTCCTACTCGGCCTACTTCTGGCTGATCCGCCACACCACCCCCGACAGGCTCGCCACCATCTCTTACGTCAACCCGCTGGTGGCCGTCATCCTGGGCTGGGCACTGGCCGGCGAATCGCTCAGCGTCCGGACCCTTCTCGCCGCCGCGGTCATCCTCGTCGCCGTCGGGCTCATCAGCACGACGCGGATGCGGCAGCGGGCCTGACCGCCGCTTGCATCGCGGCGGATCCGGTGCACCCTTCAGGTGGCGGTGCCTTCGCCGCCCGGTACTTCAGGAGAGGACGGCGCCATGCCATCTCCCCGGCTGCAGATCGAGCTCCCCCCGTGGGTCGAAGGCTTCGTGGACTGGCAGCGGCACTACCCGCGGCTCGAAGACCGCATGGCGCTCGTCCTTGAGCTGGGGCACGAACAGGTGCGGCGTGCCACCGGCGGGCCCTTCACGGCGGCGGTCTTCGAACGTGACAGCGGCCTGCTCGTGGCGGTCGGGGTGAACATGGCGGTCCCCGCCCACAACTGCGTCCTCCACGCGGAGGTGGTGGCCGTGATGATGGCTTGCGCCCGGCTGCACAGCCATTCCCTCGGAGTGGACGGGATGCCCCGGCATGAGCTGGTGTCCTCGTGCGAGCCCTGCGCGATGTGCCTCGGGGCCACCCTGTGGAGCGGCGTGGCGCGGCTGGTGACCGGCGCGACGAAAGCCGATGCGGAGGCCATCGGCTACGACGAAGGCCCCGTCTTCCCCGAGTCGTACGCCTACCTCGAACGGAGAGGCGTGGCCGTGGTGCGCCAGGTGCTGCGCGAGCAGGCTCGGACGCTGTTCGCCGAATACCAGGCTGCGGGGGGAGTTATCTACTGATGAGCCAGCTGCCGCGCCGCCGACTCGGCGGCACCGATCTCGACATCACGCCGCTGGGCCTCGGGACCTGGGCGATCGGCGGGCCATGGGCCTTCGGCTGGGGCCCGCAGGACGACGCCGCCTCGGTGGAGGCCATCCACCGAGCCGTCGCACTTGGCATCAACTGGCTTGATACGGCGGCAGTCTACGGGTTGGGGCATTCGGAGGTGATCGTCGGCAAGGCGGTGGCGGCGCTGCCCGTCGCCGAGCGGCCGTTCATCTTCACGAAGTGCGGACTGGTCTGGGACGAGAAGGACCGAATGGAGGAGCCGCGGCGCGTCCTGCAACCCGCGTCCATCCGGCAGGAATGCGAGGCCTCGCTCAGGCGCCTCGGCGTCGAGCGGATTGACCTCTACCAGTTCCATTGGCCCGATGATACCGGGGCCGCGGTGGAGGACTCGTGGGACGCGATGCTCCGTCTTGTGGAGGAGGGCAAGGTGCGCTGGGGCGGCGTCTGCAACTTCGACGTCGGCTTGCTCGGCCGGTGCGCTGTCCGGGGAGGGCTCCACTCGCTCCAGCCCCCCTTCTCCCTGATCCGCCGGAAGGTGGCCGGGGCGGAACTTCCCTGGTGCAGCGCCCACGGTGTCGGGGTCATCGCGTACAGCCCGATGCAGTCGGGCCTCCTCACCGACGGTTTCTCGGCGGCTCGCCTCGCCTCGCTCCCGCCCGACGACTACCGCCACCGCGGCTCGGAGTTCACGCCGCCGCGGTTCGCCCCCAATCTCGCGCTCCGCGACGGGCTCGCTCCCGTGGCCAGGCGCCACGGATGCTCGATCGGGGAGATCGCCATCGCCTGGGTGCTGGCGTGGCCCGCGGTCACGGGCGCCATCGTCGGCGCGAGGTCGGCGGCACAGGTGGATGGGTGGATCGGGGCGGCCGCGGTGCGGCTGACGCCGGCGGACCTCGATGAGATCGCGGTCCTCATCGAGCGGACCGGCGCGGGGGAGGGGCCGCGTCGTCCCTGAAGGGGCGGGAGAACTACCGTCCGGGCGGAAAGATCGAGATCGCCGATCCGACGGCGAGGTACGCGGAACCAGGTTGCCGGCCGTTGAGGACCGCCCATTCAGGGCCGTACAGCGCGCCGTAGTCGACCTCGAAGTCGAGGGTGCGGACCCGCCGGAGCGCCCAGTCGGGGTGCTCGACCCGGAGCACGATCGGCTCGCCACGTCGGCTGCGTCCATAGGCCCAGCGCCGCCCGAAGAGGTCGCGGGCCTGCCCCTCGGTCGCCGTGGCCGAACTCTGGTCGGCCGTCATCCGCAGGAAGTAGTGCTGGTCCTTCCACCGCCACCGGTGTTCCACCAGCAACTCATCGCCCATGCTGGCCGTCCGGCTCTCGATCGGTGTGGCCCGGAACGGTTCGTTGAAGCGGAGCCGCCCGATGGCGGCCGCAAGGGGGCTGGGCACCAACTCGCGGATGGCCACGACGCCCCGCCGGTCTCCCTGCCGCACATAGGTCCGAAAGTTGATTTCCGGAAAGTCCACGAAGCCGGGAATCCGGCGCCCCCGCACCCGCGTGTCCACGAAGTCGAACGCGATCAGCGACACCTGCGCGCTGCCCCCGACCAGGTCCGGCTCGACGCCGTCGGGAAGCCACGGGGCCACGAGGGAGGGGTCCACCTCGTGCGTGAGGAGGATGAGGTTGCTCCAGCGCGCCGTGAGGGAGGGGCGCCGTCGCTCTGGCAGGCCGGGGGGAGGGGCTGAGGTCATGGGCGGTCTCAATAGTATACTCCGGTCGTGGCCGGGGAGTCGGCGGTGGCGGCGCCGGCTTGGCATTCGGGATCCCTGAGCGACCAGGAGGAACATCGGGTGAGCGGGCCGGGCATGATCTCCGTGGGCAGGCGGATGGGCCGATGGGTGTGGGGCGCGATCCGGCGCAGCCTCCGCCCCTCGGGGCTTCTCCTGGTCTATGACCCCCGTTACGTCGTCCAGGTGGGTTCGATCCCGATGGACCCGCTCCGGGCGGAGATGGTCCTCGCCTTCCTCACCGACGAGGGGCTCATCCGACGCCGGGAGTTGCTGCGCCCGCAGGCTGCCTCGATGAAGAACCTCCGCCGAGTCCACACCGACAAGTACCTCGAGTCGCTGGAGCACACCGAGGTCGTGGAACAGGTCGTCGGAGCCCAGCTCACCGACGCGGAGGCGCAGGGCCTCGTCGAGTTCCAGCGACTGGCAGCGGGCGGCACGGTGCTGGCCACCGCCGCTGCGCTGCGGACCGGGCTGGTGACGGTCAACCTCGGGGGCGGATTCCACCACGCCGCCTCCAACCGGGGCATGGGGTTCTGCGCCTTCAACGACCTGGCCATCGCCATCGCCCGACTCCGCGCGAGAGGGTTCGAGGCGCCGATCCTCGTCGTGGACCTCGACATCCACGACGGCAACGGCACCCGGCTCCTCTTCGAGGATGACCCGACCGTTCATACCTTCACCATCCACAATCAGGACTGGGCGCCGCGGGACGCGGTCGCCGCGACCGTCATCGCGCTCGGGACCGCGGTGAACGATGCGACCTACCTCAAGGCGCTTCGCGAGGCGCTCCCCCCGGTGATCCAGCAGACGCGCCCCGGACTGGTCCTCTACGTGGCAGGCGTCGATCCTGCGTCCGACGACATGATCGGGGACTGGAACATCACGGCCGACGGGATGCTCGCCCGGGACCAGTTCGTCTTCGAGCAGGTGCGGCCGAAAGGTGCCGAGATTCCGCTGGCGATCGTCCTCGGGGGCGGCTACGGCGGGAACGCCTGGCGCTACACCGCGCGATTCCTCGGGTGGGTGGCGGCGGGCCGCGTCGTGGAGCCGCCCACCAACACGGACATGCTCATCCGGCGGGCCAAGGAGCTCAACCAGCTGCTGCGCGACGGCGCGCGGCGGCTTCCCCCCGCGGCGGATTGGGCCCTCACGGCGGAGGACGTGGCTGCCTTCCACCCGGGCGGGGCCGCGGCGCCGCGCCGACTGCTCGGCCGCTACACCGCGCAGGGCGTCGAACTCCTGCTTGAGCGCCTCGGGGTCCTCTCACAGGTGCGGGCCCTCGGCTTCGCGCAGCCGACCCTCGAGCTCGATTTCCATCTGGACGATTCCGACACCGTGCGCCTCTTCGGCGACGGGGCGCGCACCGAACTCCTGATGGAGATTCGCTTCCGCCGCGACGCGGCCAGCCTGCCCGGGCTGGAGGTCCTCTTCCTGGAATGGGTCCTGCTCCAGAACCCGCGGCGTGAGTTCCCGTCCGGCAGGCACTCCATTCCAGGGCAGAAGCACCCCGGGCTGGGCCTGCTGCGGGATGTGATGGCCTGGCTGGTGGTGCTCTGCGGTGAGCTTCGCCTCGACGGGCTGATGTTCATGCCCGCCGGATATTTCGTGGCCACCTTCGGCAGTCGGTTCCTCGATCCCCTCCGTCAGGCCCGGCTCGAGGCGATGCGGAGGGCGCTCTCCAGCCTGCGGCTCGTCGAGGCCACGCGGGCCGTGGAGGAAGGGCGGGTCGTCAACGCCGCCACCGGAGCGGTCGTCCCGTGGGAACCCGCGCCGATGGTCATCCCCGTGTCGCCGCGGCTGCGCGACCGGGTGGAGGGCGCGGACTACGAGGCGGCCCTCGAGGCGGGGCTCACCACCCTCTCGTATCGACTTCGGCTCCCCGGCGAAATGGATCGTCCTCCGTCTTCGGGCCGCGCCGCCGGCGCTGTGCCGTGAAGCGGCTCTCGGCGATCGCACTCCTCCTGCTTTGCGCCCTGCTCCTGGTGGCCGCGCTGGCCCCCGGGATCGCCTGGCGGCTGGCCGCGCCACGGCCGCTCGGAGTGGTCATCGTCGACAAGACGGTTCCCGACACGTCCTATCGCAGCCACCGCGCGGTCGTGTGGCTTCTGAATCACTTGAAGCTGGTCCATCCCGGCTCCCATACCCCGTACGATGCCGCCGGGGATTACGTCGGGTTCGTCCCCCTCACCAACCGGGCCTGGTCGGTGCGACCCTTCCCGACGCCGCTCGGCCAGAACCGGGTGGTCTACATCGCGGACACGTACGGGGTCACCGCGTCCGATCTCGGCATGCCCCCCTCGGTCGACTCGGGACGGATGCTCTACGGCGGGCTGACCGCCGCGGATTTGGACGCGCTGGAAGGGGCGGTGCGCTCCGGCGCCACCCTGATCGGCGAGTTCAACACGGCAGCGGAGCCCACCGTCGACTCCGTGCGCCTCCGCGCCGAGCGGCTCTTTGGCTTCCGGTGGACCGGATGGACCGGGCGCCGCACCGGGGACCTCCGGCGCGACATCCCCCCCTGGGCCGGGGCCGCCTGGGAACGGCAGTCGGGGAGGCCGTGGACCTTCGAGGGGGCTGGGTTCCTTCTCGTCCATCGCGATGGGCGGATGGTGGTGCTGACCGGGCGCGATGTCCTGGGGTGGGGCCTCGACATCGTGCCGACCCCGGCCGGCGAGTCGCTCGGCCTGCGCGAGGCGCCGACGCCCCAGGGATGGTTTGATGTCGTCGAGACGACCGGGGCGGCGGTCCTCGCCGATTATGCCTGGCGCCTTACCCCGCGCGGTGATTCGCTGGTCGCTGCCGCGGGGATCCCGACGCGCGCGAGCGCCGTCCTCGCGCACAAGGTGGGCGCGGCCCGGACCTATTACCTGGCGGGCGACTTCTCCAACCTCGGTCGGGTCCCCGCCTGGACACGCCTGCGCTGGGGAGCGTCGCTCCACCGTGCCGTGCCGGGATGGTGGCTTCCCCCGGAGGAGTCGTTCTTCTGGCGCGGGTACGTTCCGCTGCTGACCGGGATCCTGGACTGGGCGTCGGGCACCTCGGGATCTTGAGGGGCGGGCCGGCGGCTTGCGCCCGGCCGGACGCCAAGTGCATATTTACCCATTATGCATACTTCATCCGGCGTAGTCGCCCTGGCCTTCTCGGGCGGACTCGATACGTCCTACTGCGTTCCCCGTCTCGCCGAGCAGGGCTGGACGGTCCACACCGTCTACGTCAACACCGGTGGAGCCACGCCCGAGGAGCGGGCCGCCATCCGGCGCCAGGCCGAGGCGGTCGGGTCGGTCGCGCACCACGAGGTGGATGCGCGAGGCCTGGTGTTCGAGCGGTTCGTCCGGTTCCTGATCCAGGGGAACGTGCTGCGCGGCGGCGTCTATCCGTTGAGCGTGGCCGCCGAGCGTACCCAGCAGGCGATTTCGGTGCTCGAAGTGGCGCGTGCCGTCGGCGCGGTCGCCGTAGCGCACGGTTCGACCGGCGCCGGCAACGACCAGGTCCGCTTCGACGTGACCCTGCGGGTGCTCGCCGCCGATCTCGCCATCCTCACCCCCATCCGCGATGAGGGACTTTCGCGCGGCCAGGCCATCGCGTACCTCGAGGCCCGGCGCCTTCCGGTGCCGGCCAAGGCCGGCGCCTACTCGATCAACGCCGGGCTCTGGGGCACCACGTGGGGCGGCGGCTGGACCCACGACACCTGGGCCGGTCCGCCGGCGGAACTCCTCGACCCGCCGGCCGATGCCCCTTCCGCCCGGGAAATCATCATCGGATGGGAGGCCGGGCTGCCGGTGTCGCTGGACGGCCGGCGACTGGCGGGCGTGGACATCATCCAGGCGCTGAACGAACTCGCCGCCGCCTACGGCTTCGGGCGCGGCATTCACGTCGGGGAGACGGCGCTCGGCATCAAGGGTCGCATCGGGTTCGAGGCCGGCGCCGCGGTGCTGCTGATTGCGGCGCACCGCGAGCTCGAGAAGCTGGTGCTCACGAAGTGGCAGGCGTTCTGGAAGGACCAGCTCTCCACGTTCTACGGCGACCGGCTGCACGAGGGCCAGTACTTCGATCCCGCCCTCCGCGATATCGAGGCGCTGCTGGCGCACTCGCAGGCGCGGGTCGTCGGCGAGACGCGCGTCCGGCTGGCGCCGGGGCGGTTCCAGGTCGTGGCCGCGCGGAGTCCGCACTCGATGATGGATCCGCGCGTGGCGACGTACGGCGAGGAGAACATCCTCTGGACCGGCGACGAGGCGCGAGCCTTCGCGCGCGTGTCGGCGATTCCGGCGCTGCTCGCCTCGCGCGCCGCCGGGAAGGGCTGATGGTCACCACCACGCGGGTCCGGCTCGACCGGATCAGCTCCTCGACGCGGAACGCCCACCTGGCCCCGGAAGTGATCGTGGGCCAGGACATCATCGCAGCCGAGGGGTACGTGCTGGCCGTCCGGCTGCTGACGGACAAGTCGACGTACAACACCGTGGAGGACCTGGCCGGGCGACTCGTCTCGCTTCGCAAGGGTGACGTGCTTGCCGGCACGCTGGGCAGCCGTCGCGCGCTCCGCGGGTATGCCGGCGAGGTGCCGCCGCATATCGCCGTCGGCGACACGATCGACGTCCTCAACCTCGGCGGGGTCCTTGGTCGCTGCACCTCGGCCAATCCCGACATCGGGCCGCCGTTCGCGGCCGAGGTGCTTGGCGCGGTGCTCGCGTTCCCGGCCCTGGGCGACCGCGTGGGCCGCCCGGCGCACATCCGGGATGGCGCCATCCCCTCGAGCGACGTCCTCGAGATCGAGGCGCCCGTGGTGTACATCGCCGGCACCTGCATGAACGCCGGCAAGACGGTGGCCGCCACGGAACTGGTCCGCGGGCTCTCGCGCAACGGGCTCCGGGTCGCGGCGGCCAAGCTCACCGGCGTGTCGCTGATGCGGGACACCCTGGCCATGCAGGACGCCGGGGCCGTCGCCGCGGTGACCTTCAACGACGCCGGCGCCGCGAGCACCCACGCCGGGATGACGGTCCCGGTGGCCAAGGGGCTGTTCAACCACCTCCAGCGCACGGTGCGCCCCGATGTGATCGTCGCCGAGCTGGGCGACGGCATCCTCGGGGAGTACGGCGTCCAGGACATCCTCCGGGATCGCGAGCTCGCGGCCGCAGGTCACGCCTGGGTCATGGCCGCCCCCGACCCGGTCGGCTGCTGGGGCGCCGATCAGCTCATGCGGAACACCTACGGGCTCCCCATCACGGTCCTCACCGGCCCGGCCACCGACAACCAGGTCGGCCGGGACTACATCAGTGCGGCCCTCGGCATTCCGGCGCACAACGCGTTGCGTGACGCCGCCGGACTGCTCACCGCCGTCACCGCGGCCCTGGAGACGAGGTGAAGGTCGCCGTCGTCGGGGCCGCCGGGTACGTGGGTGGCGAGCTGCTCCGGCTGGTGCTCCAGCACCCGGACGTCACCGAAGTCGTGGCGACCAGCCGGAGCCAGGCCGGCCGCCCCATCGCCGACGTGCATCCGGCCCTCGCCCAGTTGACCGAGGCGCGCTTCGCGGGACTCTCCGCAGGCGAGGCGGCGCGCGGCCAGGACGTGGTCTTCCTCTCCCTCGAGCACGGGGAATCCTCGAAGGTGGCGGGCGAGGTCTTCGACGCCGGCCCCGGCCTCGTCGTGGATCTCGCGGCCGACTTCCGCGTGCGCGACCTTCGCTTGTACGAGCGGTACTACGGGGCGCACGCCGCGCCGGAGTTCGTCACCCGATTCACCTACGCCCTCGCCGACGTGCTCGGCGCCGGGCTGCGCGGCGCCACGGCGCTCGCGGCGCCCGGCTGCTTCGCCACGGCGGCGCAGCTGGCGCTCTTCCCGCTCAAGGGCGCCGGCGTCGTCGGCGTCCCGGCGCTCTTCGGCGTGACCGGCTCGAGCGGCGCCGGCGTGCACCCGAAGCCGACGACGCACCACCCGGCACGCGCCAACAATCTCTTCGCGTACTCGGTGCTGCAGCACAGGCACGACGCCGAAGTGCTCCAGGCGTGGCGCGGCTGGACCGGAAGCGCCTCGGCCACCGCACGGCTGATGACCCACTCCGGCCCCTTCGTGCGGGGCATTCACCTGACCCTGCACGCCACCGTCGCAGACGATGTCGCTGGCGACGTGGCGGCCCGATTTGCGGCGGCCTACGCGGGCCGGCCCTTCGTACGGGTCGTCGCCAGCCCTCCCGAGCTGACCCACGCGGTCGGCACCAACACCGCGCTTATTCACGCCGCGGGCGATCCCTCGACCGGCGATGTGCAGGTGATGGTGGTCCTCGACAACCTGATCAAGGGCGCGGGGGGGCAGGCCGTGCAGGCCATGAACCTCGCCCTCGGCCTCGACGAATCCTCCGGCCTCCGGCTGGCGGCGCCCTTCCCATGTTGAGCGCGGGCGAGCAGGCGCTCCTGCCGGTCTACGCGCAGATGCCGGTCCGGCCAGTGTCCGGCCGGGGCGCGTGGCTGGTGGACGAAGCCGGGGCGGAGTGGCTCGACGCCTACGGCGGCCACGCCGTGGCCTCCACCGGGCACAGCCATCCGCGCGTGGTGGCGGCCATCGCCGAGCAGGCGGGCCGGCTCTTCTTCTACTCCACGGCAGTGCCGCACCCGCTGCGCGGGCAGCTCGCCACGGCGCTCGCCGAGCGCTGCCCCGGCCGACTCGGCAGGGTGTTCTTCTGCAACTCCGGGGCGGAGGCCAACGAGAACGCGCTGCACCTGGCGCGAAAGGCCACCGGCCGGAAGGCGGTGGCTTCGGTCACCGGCGGATGGCACGGGCGCACCGTCGCGACCCTGGCCTGCTGCGACGGGCCGTCGTACGAGGCGGGAGCGCATCGCGCGGGCATGCCGCTCTCGGCGCGCGTCGCGTTCGACGATGTCGCCTCGCTCGAGTCGGTGCTCGACGACACGATGGCGGCGCTCATTGTCGAGCCGGTGCAGGGGATGGCCGGCGCCCGGGACTGCAGCCCGGAGTTCCTGGCGGCCGCCCGCCGCATTTGTACCGAGCGCGGCATCGCGCTCCTCTTCGACGAGGTGCAGTGCGGGGTCGGGCGGAGCGGCGCGTTCACCGCCGCCGAGTCGTACGGGGTCGTGCCCGACGGGCTCACGCTCGCGAAGGGGCTTGGCTCTGGATATCCGATCGGTGCGGTGGTGGCCGGGCCGATGCTGGCGGAAGGGATCGGCGTGGGGGACCTCGGCAGCACCTTCGGAGGCGGACCCGTGGCGTGCGCCGCGGCGCTCGCCACCCTGTCGGTAGTCGCCGACGAGGATCTCCCCGGCAACGCGGCGCGCGTCGGCGCGCATATCGCTGCGGGAGCCCGGAAGCTAGGCGCCCGGAAGGTGTGGGGCCGCGGGCTCCTGCTAGGGCTCGACTTCGGCCGCCCCGCCAAGGGGCTTCAGCAGGCGCTCTTCGCGCACCGCATTATCACCGGGACGTCCGCGGACCCCCACGTCCTCCGGATCATGCCGCCGCTCACGCTGGCCGTCCACGAGGCCGACCTGCTCCTCGCGGGGCTTCGCGAGGTCCTGGCATGAGCAAGCGCGATTTCCTCGCCGTCGAGGACTGGTCGTACGACGAGGTGGAAGCGCTGCTGGCGCTCGCCGCGCGGGTCAAGCGTGGCGAGGTCGTCGGGGGGCTGGAGCGGAAGGTGCTGGCGATGGTCTTCCTCGACCCGAGCCTGCGCACACGGACCAGTTTCGAGACGGGGATGTTCCTGCACGGCGGGCACGCGGTGGTGCTGGAACCGGGGAAGGGGAGCTGGGCACTCGAGACGGAGGACGGCGTCGTGATGGACCGCGACACCGTCGAGCACGTCACCGAGGCCGCCCGGGTCCTCGGCCGGTACGCCGATGCGCTGGCGGTGCGCTCTTTTCCGCGCGGCGCCGACTGGGCGACCGCGCGCGAGGACGCCGTGCTACGGCAGTTCGCCCGGCACAGCGAGAAGCCGGTCATCAACCTCGAGTCGTCCCGCCGGCATCCCTGCCAGGAGCTGGCCGACGCGTTCACGCTCCGCGAAAAGCTCGGCGAGACCCGCGGCAAGAAGTTCGTGCTGACCTGGGCCTGGCACCCGAAGGCGCTCCCGACCGCCGTGCCGGTGAGCGCCGCCCTGGCGGCGGCACGGATGGGAATGGACATCACCATCGCCGCGCCCGAGGGGTGCGACCTGGACCCCGAGGACGTCGCCCGGATCCGGTCGCTGGCCCGGGAGGCCGGTGGCGGGGCGATGACCGTCGTCCGCGACCAGGCCGCCGCCATCGCCGGCGCCGACGCCGTGTACGCCAAGTCGTGGGGGCCCGTGTCGCTCTTCGGCCAGCCGGAGGCACAGCGCGCCTGGTTCGACCGGAGCCGGAGCTGGCGCCTGACGGCGGAGCAGATGCGCACCACGCGGGGCGGCAAGGGGATCGCGATGCACTGCCTGCCGGTGCGCCGCAACGTCGAGATCGACGACGCGGTGCTCGACGGGCCGCAGTCGGTGGTAGTGGACGAGGCGGAGAACCGGCTGCATGTGCAGCGGGCGCTCCTCCTCTCGATGATCGGGAGTGCACGGTGAGCATTGATACGTCGAAGGGGATTGCAGGACTGAAGGGCGCGTTGCGGTACGTGCGCGCTTATCGCGACCAGATATTTGTGGTCAAGCTCGGCGGCGAGGTGCTGGCGGACCCGCGGGCGGTGGACGACATCGCGGCGCAGGTGTCGCTCCTCTCCAGCCTCGGCATCCGGCTCGTGGTGGTCCACGGCGGCGGCCCGCAGGCCACGGCGCTCAGCCGACGGATGGGCCACGAGCCCCGGATCGTCGCTGGGCGCCGCGTCACCGACGACGACGCCCTCGCCGTCGCGAAGATGGTCTATGCAGGGCAGCTGAACGTGGACCTGCTGGCCTCGCTCCGTGCCCACGAGGCGCAGGCGGTCGGGCTGAGCGGCGTGGACGCCGACCTCATCACCGCCCATCGCCGCGCCCCCGTCAAGGTGGTGGACGACGCCGGGAAGACGCAGACGGTGGACTACGGCCACGTCGGCGACCTTGACCGCGTGGACCCGCGCGTGCTGCTCACGCTCCTCGAGGGCAGGTTCGTGCCGGTGGTGGCCAGCCTGGCCGGCGACGGAGACGGCAACGTCTTCAACGTGAACGCCGACACGGTGGCTGAATCGCTGGCCGTCGCGCTCCGGGCGCAGAAGCTCATCTTCCTCACCGGCGCCCCGGGCGTGCTGAGGGACCGCGAAGATCCCTCCAGCCTCGTCGCCTTCGCAGACCCGGACGACCTGGCGAGCCTCCTGGCCAGCGGAGCGGTCTCGGGTGGGATGCGCCCCAAGGTCGAGGCGTGCATCCGCGCGGCCACCGGCGGCGTCGAGCGGACACACATCATCGACGGCCGTGTCGCCGACGCGCTCC
>JACDJC010001267.1_pt1 | contig 22953 bp, 21 predicted proteins | sample 7454191 | NCBI WGS metagenome assembly JACDJC01 (sample SAMN14253291, study PRJNA609438) | sludge metagenome | isolation source: sludge after 25d culture with pyrite and EDTA | collected 2018-12-20 | reverse complement strand
TCTTTCTTAGATCCAGAAAAAAAAGCTCAGCTGCATGAAAATTTTTCTCAAAAATATCAATCCTGGAATTCGCAATCTTGATAAAATCCTGATAAATTGTTCTTGTTGTGCTAAAATCGGGAGTACTTACATCCCGATCAGGTATAGTTTACCTTCGGAGAAGGTCGATCCTATGGCGGGTTCGCCTGATTACATGAGAACTCTGATTTCCAATTTCTAAATCATCCAAATCATTTAATCATTCTAATCCCGGTTCAGACCGTTCTTAATCTCTTTTTCTTTTTTCTTTTTTCTTTTTTCTTTTATCTTTTTTCTTATCCTTCCTACTTCCTACTTCCCACTTCTCTAGCTCCCGATATCAACCGTCTCTTCATATTCTCCGTAAACATCCTTGAGAGTGTTTATTATCTCACCTACCGTGGCATACGCCTTCGAACATTCAATTAGAATCGGCATTAAATTCGTGGTACCCTCTGCCGCTTTCCTGAGATCTGTCAGACAGGAATTGACAAGATCATTATCTCTTTCCGCTCTTAATTTTTTGAGATTACCAATCTGGCGGGATTCCACTTCAGGCGATATTTGAAGCAGCGGGATTTCTATTTTCTCACCTTCTTCTTTAAACTCATTCACGCCCACGATGATGCGATCATTATTTTCAAATTCTCTTTGATACTGATAGGCGGCGCGGGCAATTTCTTTCTGGAAGAATCCGGATTCAATAGCTGATATCACCCCGCCGAACTCTTCAATTTTATCAAAATACTCTTCCGCCGCCGCTTCCATTTTATTGGTTAAATCTTCAATGAAATAACTCCCGGCAAGCGGATCGACGGTATTGGCGGCACCGCTTTCATGGGCAATAATCTGCTGAGTGCGCAAAGCGATTTTAACCGCTTTTTCGCTCGGGAGCGCGAGTGTTTCATCCATCGAGTTCGTGTGCAGTGACTGAGTACCTCCAAGCACACCGGCAAGAGCCTGGATCGCTACACGCACGATGTTATTCTCCGGCTGCTGAGCCGTCAAAGAACAACCTGCTGTCTGAGTATGAAACCGCAATTTCCAGGAACGTTCATCCTTAGCGCCGTATTTGTCGCGCATTCGCTTAGCATAAATCCGGCGGGCCGCTCTGAATTTGGCGATTTCCTCAAAGAAATCATTATGGGAATTAAAGAAAAATGACAGTCTTGGCGCGAATGAATCAACATCAAGACCGCGCTCTATTGCCGCTTCCACATAGGCGAAGCCATCCGCCAGGGTGAATGCCAGCTCCTGTGCCGCTGTCGATCCGGCTTCCCTGATATGATAACCGCTTATACTAATTGTGTTCCATTGCGGCATTTTTTGTGTACAATATTCTATCATATCCACGATGATCCGCATGGACGGCTCAGGGGGAAAAATATATTCTTTCTGCGCGATATACTCTTTCAGGATATCATTTTGGATGGTTCCGCGAATTTTGTCGGGTGATACCCCCTGCTTTTCCGCCACCGCGATATAATAAGCCAGCAAAATCATTGCCGGGGAATTTATGGTCATTGATGTAGATACTTTGTCAATCGGAATGCCGTCAAACAAGGTCTCCATATCTTTTAAGGAACTGACTGAAACGCCGCAAATTCCGACTTCTCCTTCACACAGGGGATCATCCGCGTCCCGACCCATCAGCGTCGGAAGATCGAATGCGGTCGAAAGTCCTGTCTGTCCATTTTGCAGAAGATATTTGAATCTCCGGTTTGTATCTTCCGGTTTTCCAAATCCCGCGAACTGACGCATGGTCCATAACCGCCCGCGGTACATGTTCGGATGCACGCCGCGTGTATACGGGAAATCCCCGGGCATTGCCAAATCACGGTCATAATCGGTGTTTTCGATCATTTCAGGTATGCCCAGCAGTTCGACCGGTTCACTGGAGGTTGTAATAAATTTAGCATCCCGTGTTTTTAGTTGCTGCGCACGTTCAAGCCATTTTTTTCTATCTTCCTTCATCGATTTTCTCCCCTTAAATCTATCTTTCATTCATATTTTCAAACCGGATTTCAGAATCAGATCGAACCATTTTCAATCAGCTTCTTTGCGATGGCGTAAGGTGATGTCTGCTCACCTGATTCGTTTAAATAATCCTTTAGTTCTTTGGTCCTGTTATCTGTCCAAAATTGCCTGTTTATATGATCATTCACCAGATGTTTAACCCTTTCAACCGAACGCCGGTTTCTAATTTTTTTCATCCTGTCTTTCTCGGATAAATATGTTTTGTGCTTGATGATATTCATGTAAATATCTTCCAGACCGTCCCCCTTCCTCGCCTGTGTCAGAAGCACCGGAGGGTACCAGTCATCGCGCGCCTTACGGAGGTGGAGTACAAATTCGAGATCTGATTTCATTCGATCGGCGCCTGAAAGGTCAGACTTGTTTACAATGAACAGATCTCCTATTTCCATCAATCCCGCTTTCATGCCCTGAATAGCGTCGCCGGCGTCCGGAACGGTCAACACAAGCGTAGTGTCCGCCGCGGACATGATATCCAGTTCCACCTGCCCCACGCCGACCGTCTCATAGATGATGATATCCTTTCCCGCCGCGTCAAGAATATCCGCCGCTTCGGTCGCCTGACGGGCCAAGCCTCCCATGTTCCCCCTGGATGCCATACTGCGGATAAAAACACCCGGATCCATAAATAATTCCTGCATTCTGACACGATCACCGAGAATCGCTCCCCCGGTAAACGGGCTGCTGGGATCGACCGCGATAATTCCAACGGTAAATTTATTTGCTCTGAATAATTTTGTGAGTTTATTTGTAAGGGTGCTTTTCCCGGCTCCCGGAGGCCCGGTAATCCCTATTCGATGGGCTCTACCCTGATGAGGGTAAATGAGATCCAAAAGACTAATGTAATCGTCGGCTTCATTTTCTATCATTGTAATCGCTCTTGCCAGAGCTCTTTTATCGCCCTGCAATATATTATCAGCTAAAATTTTGATTTGGGAAGTCTTTTGCAGGATAACCAAATTAAACCTTTCATATTTTTATCTGATAATCGGTTCATATTGCCGGATTATCTTTTATATTAATATTTAAAATATATCATTACAATTATTTTCTGATTACTTCCTTAATATAATCCGGTCTTTTTCCAATTTTATATCCGACACATCGAAGAACCTGGAAGAGAGATATCTTTTAATATCATTTCTGACATTTTCATTTTCGTGTTCATCCGTTAGTTGAAACTTCATTTTCCCAATATTCATCACCAAATCATTTCCGAAGCTAATTCCGCCCTCTGAGATTCGCGGCTTTCCGTCGATTTTCACAAAAAGATTCTGTAATATGCTGTCGGGTGTGGATGATACAAATTTTTCGAACAAATATTCCGCGTTTCCGGGAATCTTATCCCTGGGGATTTTTGATAAGTCAACAACCATTTCGATCGAGATATGTTCTTCATCGATAAATGAATGCATGGCCTTAATGATCTTTCCTACATCAGCTGTTGTTTCTTCCTTAAGATGATCGAATACAATAACCGAAAGATCTTCCGGGGATATCTCCGCGGAGCCCTGGTTTATCAGTTTTTGTTTTATCCGGGATTTCATTTTGCCGGAATCCGCCAGTCGTTCGCTGAATTCTCTGACTTCTGTGGTATTGAACCATTCGGGCTGGTAGCTTATATTTTTGTACACATAGTAAATTCCACCGGCTATGACACCAGCGATAATTAGAATTATGAGTAGAAATGAACGCATTTTTTATCCGCCTGTATTATCCGTTCTGATGAACCGAAGATGAACCAGATTTTCGTTTATGAATGATCATTTTTGAATAGTGCAGAGCAAATATTGAAAATTCAACTTTAATTACTGACGAAATTACAGATCCTGATAATCATCAGGATCCTTTACATTATAACACTCCCGCCAGTTCTTTTATATATTTTTTTGTTTCCATTCTCATCAGACCAAGCGTTGTTGAATTTTCAGAAATAACAACAAAAAAATCTTTTCTGTCAGGGATCTTATCAATTTTCATAAATCCATTTTCATATTCGATGATCACATCTTTCAGAGCCGGCATTTTAATTTCCTCCGAGACAGTCTCAATCATCTTAATAAGTGATGAGATGAGCGGTGAAAGCACGGAAATCTGATATTTTTCCTTATAAGGTTCCGGAATAAATGAGGCCAATGGGAATCCTTCAATGTCAAATATTGCCGCTAACTGAACGCCTTTATTTTTTGTGAAATTACCCAGGATATTTGCAATTTTCTGCTGTTTTTTCAATTTTTCCTGTTCCATCTCCCGCGCTTCCGGATTGCGGATCTCGTCAGCTCTCTTCATACCATCGAGCAATAAGGTCTGCCATCCTTTGATGATTGTTTCTTTTGGCGCTTTTATCCCTTTCTCCACCGAAAAACTACCGCCCTCCCAGGTGAGAATCTCATAAAACGCGTTTTCACCTTCAACGCCATCGACTTCGGTGTGAACGATATTGCCGTCTTCAAAGAATATCACACCTTTTTGATCAAGATTTCTGACATGTAACGCGTTCGTCAATCTTCCAAGACAGTTCATCTGAATCAGATCACTGAGTTGAAAATCTGATATTTTCCCTTCGAAACCTTTTTTTTCTTCAAGGGCATCCAGTATCATTTGTCTCAACTCATGAATTTCGAACGGTTTTTCAATATACTTAAAACATCCCCGTTTGTTGGCTTCATCCTGCACTTCGGATGACCCGTATGCAGTCATGATGATAACCCGTGTTGCCGGATAATTTTCTTTGATTTTCAAAAGAAGATCCAAACCTGAAATTTCGGGCATACGTATGTCAGTGATAACAAGCTGAATCGGTAATTGAGAAATGACTTCCAGCGCTTCCGTTCCGCTGTTAGCCGTCAGCAGTTCATACTTTTCCTTGTCTTTGGCCAGATGCTTTGAGATAGACCAGGTTAAATCTTCTTCATCGTCAACAACCAAAACACGTTTCAAGCTCAACTTGAGTCTCCTTTATTGCTGTTCGACAATAGCGGGTTGAGACAGCCACCATGAGTCCGCGTTGGAAAGGTAACTGCGACCGTTTATTCTAATATTTTTCAGGTTTTTACTTACAATGTTTATAATTTTTTTATTAAACAAAACGGTAACCGGCAATTCATCCACAATCGTCATTTGAAATTCAATCCAGCTTTTCTTGCGAATCTCCTTGTCAAGATTTGTCAGACCCTGTTCAATGAGGGCGTCTACATCAGGATTGCTATACCCCATAAAGTTATTGCCATTTTTAATACCGGCGGAATGAAACAAATCGGATGGATCAAAGGTCTCATTCTCAACCCAACTGATAATCACCGCGTCAAAACGACTTTCATTCAACCTCTTCATAAATCTATTCCACGGCAGAATTTCAAGATTTACATCGATGCCGATGGAGCGGTAATACGCCTTAATATTGGTGGCAAGTTCTTTGCGGATATTGCTTTCAATGTTTGTCAGAAGATTCAACTTCAGGAATTCTCCGTCCTTTACCAAAAGTCCCTCATCGTTCCGGGAGTCCCATCCCTGCGCGCTTAGCAATTGTTTCGCATACATGGGGTCATATTTTCCCGCCGGTTTTGAGAAGTATGCCCAGAATTCCGGGTACGCTGGTGAATCTTCCACCTCAGCATATCCGGACATAATCCCATCCACAAGGGTCGCTCTGTCAAGCGCGGCCGTCAAAGCTTTTCTAATTTGTAAAGATTGCAAAACAGGGTTGCGTAAATTCCATCCTATAAAGGTAAAACCTTTCTCGGAAGATGCCACTATTTTATAGTCCATGAATTTTTCAGCATCCTTCAGATTAGAAACGGGAAAATCATATACAAGGTCAAGTTCCTGTCGTTTGATGGCAGACATCATTGAATCAACATCACTATAAAATTTGAAGGTAATGGTATCTATGTATGGCTTTTTCCCAAGATAATACGGATTTTTTTCCAAACGTATCTCTGCTTCGGTCCTGAGATTCAAAATAAACGGACCACAACCTGTAAAATTGGTGAAATATTCGTTAATAATCTGTCTCAGCTCCTTTGTTTCCGAAAGCAGCTCACCGGCCAAAACAGGGAATCGGGTCAATTGCAAAGGATCGGCAACAGGACGATTAAAGGAAAATCTGACTGTCAGTGAGTCTATTATCTCAGGCTCACCCAGGATGGCAACATTGAAAACCGCGCCCAGCTTATCCTGATACTTTTTGATGAAATTAAAACTCGAAACGACATCATAACTATTTATTTTTCTGCCGTTACTCCAGGTATATTCATGATCGAGCATATAGGTGATCGTCTTGTGGTTTTCATCGATCTGCCAGCCTGCCGCGAGCGCGGGAACAGGCTCATTACCCGGACCGGTGCCTGTTAACCCCGGATTCAACAGATACTGGCTGATTTCTTTCGCGTTGTACTCTGTTATATTAAAAGGAAACAAATCATTGATGGTACCCAGCAAACCGATCCGTACATTCCCGCCGTAACGTATTTTTTCGGATTCCGTATCATCGCTTCCGGAACACCGGAGCATAATGAGGGCAAACAATGAGATTGAAAAGACAATAACCAAAAATCGTTTTATCATAAAATTCGTCTTTATATCCATACAAGATAAATTATCAAAAATAGTGGAGATATAAATAACAGGCTGTCAAACCGGTCCAGGATTCCGCCATGACCGGGAAGCAAATTTGATGAATCTTTTATTTTTGCATCCCTTTTAAACCAGGATTCAACAAGGTCTCCCAGCTGTCCGGCTACGCCGACGATAATTCCGGAAGCGAGACTAAGTTCAATCGGCATTTCTAATATACCACTCCATGTGATGACCAGGAAGGTTAAGATACCTCCGATAAGCCCGGCAATTCCTCCTTCTATACTCTTTTTTGGAGAAACGCGTTCGAACAGTTTATGTTTCCCGAATTTTTTCCCGAACAGATAGGCAAAGGTATCGCATATCCAAACAGAGACAAACATGGCCAACATGAATAACGCCGCTGAATTAACCGATGTTCCAGGGATGATTTCATCAATATGGTTCCTGAGAAAGAGCATTGATGCAACAAATAAGCCCGGATATACAATTCCCAGAAACGTCGCTGATATATTCATGAGCGGTGACCCGTTATTGCGGAACATCTCGGAGGCGAATATGATCAGAACCATTAAAATGAGAAAACTGACACCATAATTATTAACGCCAAAATGGACCTGGTGGAGAATTCCAAGAGTCGTGATGATCCCCAAAATATTCTGCGCGTTGGTTGTTTTCGCGAGCGTTAGTCTATACAGTTCCCATTGACCTACCGAGGCAATTAAAACCATCAGTCCCAGAAAATAAACTCCACCTTCCCATATTAAAAATATGAGGAGAGGAATACCGACAATAGCTACCGCAACCCGTGTAAGAAACTCTTTCATTTGAACTCCGGATTCTTTTTCAAAAGTTAGTCATAATTATAATCACATGCAAAGGCCTGTTCTGATGATTTTCAAAACAAAACATACAGCCTGTTCCCGGTATAAACAATAGTTACGGATCAGCATCAGATTTATCTGCCGAAACTGCAATTTATTTCAGCGCCCTGAACCCTATGTCTTTACGGTAATGCATTTTGTCAAAACGGATTTTATCGATCGCGCGATACACGCTGTCTTTTGCTTGCGATAAAGTTTCTCCAAGAGCCACAACATTTAAAACACGGCCGCCGGATGTCACCACTTTTTCATCCTGTACCGCGGTCCCCGCATGAAAAACGAGCACGCCCGGATTCAGATCATTCAAACCAAAAATTTCAAGGTTTTTTTCATATTCATCAGGATATCCACCGGATGCAAGGACAACATCCATCGCATAACCGTTCCTGATCCGGATCGTATGCTGATCAAGGTTTTCATCAACCGTCGCGACCATTAATGGCACAAGATCCGATTCGATCAGCGGCAGTACCGCTTCCGTTTCCGGATCCCCAAACCTGCAATTGTACTCCAGGAGCATGGGTCCGGTTTTGTTAATCATGATTCCGAAATACAGCAATCCTTTATACGGATGTCCTTCATCGCGCATCGCCTTGAGTGTCGGGCGTATGATTTTTTCTTCGATTTTGCGCATGAGCCGCGGCGCTGCAAGAGGAGCCGGCGCGTAAGCTCCCATACCTCCGGTGTTCTTTCCCAGATCACCATCATTTACTTTTTTATGATCCTGAGAAGGAGGCAGCAGGATATAATTTGATCCGTCGGTCAGCGCGAATACCGAAAGTTCTTCTCCTTCAAGAAATGCTTCGATTACAAGCCGATTCCCGGCAGAGCCGAATGATTTGTCTCTTAATATGGAATTGATACCGGCCAGAGCCTCGCCGCGGTCACCGCAAATCAGGACACCTTTCCCCGCGGCCAGACCATCAGCTTTAAGTACAAGCGGGAAGGTTGCGGATCCGTTTACATAATTTCGCGCATCCTGTAAATCGGTAAAATAAGAATAATCCGCTGTCGGGATATGATATTTCCGCATCAGATTCTTTGCAAAAAGTTTGCTGGCTTCTATCTGAGCAGCTGCCTTATCCGGACCAAATATTTTCAGGCCATGCTTATTAAAAAGATCTACAATACCGTTGGCCAGAGGCGCTTCGGGACCAACTACTGTCAGATCAATTTTTCTCTCTTTTGCAAAAGCCAATAAGCGATCAAAGTCATCCGTTTGGATATTGATATTTTTGGCAAGTTCTCCGGTTCCCGGATTGCCGGGCGCGCAATAGATCTGCCCAACCAGTGGACTCTGCTTTATTTTCCAAACGAGGGCGTGTTCTCTGCCTCCGCTTCCGATCACCAAAATATTCATTAATCATCCCCGGTAAAAATTGATTAAATATGGTACTTTTTTTAGTATTTCATTTTTTCAAAATCAATAGAAAACCTATTACTGTGTATTTAATCCTGAATATCTCACCCGATTAAAATCAGGGATCCGAAATAACATCCCATCTCTTCCACCTCTTACTTCAAACTTCCTACTTCTTACTTCTTACTTAGGGCACGAGCATCGTGCCCCTACTCTTACACTCTTAACTCTTTTTTCTTTTATCTTTTATCTTTTTTCTTAAACTTCCTACTTCTTACTTCTCACTTAGGGCACGAGCATCGTGCCCCTACTCTTAACTCTTTTTTCTTTTATCTTTTATCTTTTTTCTTAAACTTCCTACTTCCTACTTCTCACTTTCTCTATTTCATCCCTGATTACGGCGGCCTTCTCAAATTCAAGATTGGCGGCCGCGGACAGCATTTCTTTTGTAAGACGTTCGATGAGTTCTTCACTGCTCATATGATTACCATAATTGATCGTGCTCTCGGCTACCTTTGGCAGGCTTTTGCTCACATCCGCCACCGAGGTGGTGCGAAGAATTTCTTCGGTTGTTTTAAAGATCGTCTGTGGTGATATATTATGCGCGCGGTTGTATTCGGTCTGCTTTTCCCTGCGCCGTCCGGATTCATCCATCGTTCGCCTCATTGAATCCGTCACACGATCCGCGTAGAAAATAACTTTTCCTCCAATATTTCTCGCGGCTCTGCCCGCTGTTTGCATCAGTGAAACATAAGATCTTAAAAAGCCTTCTTTGTCAGCGTCAAGAACAGCGACAAGAGAAACTTCCGGTAAATCCAGTCCCTCTCTCAGTAAATTAATTCCAACCAGAACATCAAATTCGGCAAGCCTTAAGTCGCGTAAAATACTAACCCGGTCCAGAGCGTGGATTTCCGAATGCAGATACCGTACACGAATTCCCGCAGCCTGAAGATAATCCGCCAGATCTTCCGACATCCTCTTTGTAAGAGTCGTAACCAGTACGCGCTCTTTTACGGCAACTCTCTCATGAATCTCATTTATGAGATCATCGATTTGGGTCGAAACAGGCCTAATCTCTATTTCAGGATCAATCAACCCTGTAGGTCGAATCACCTGCTCGACAAATACTCCGTCGCTTTTGCTAAACTCATAATCCGAGGGTGTGGCTGAAACAAAAACGGTCTGATTCATCCTTTTTTCAAATTCATGAAATTTTAGGGGTCTGTTGTCCAGCGCGCTGGGCAGGCGGAATCCATAGCGAACCAAATTCTCTTTCCTGGAACGGTCCCCGTTATACATGGCCCTGATTTGCGGGATCGTCTGATGTGATTCATCAATGATGACAAGAAAATCTTTTGGGAAAAAATCCAGCAGCGTGTATGGCGGTTCACCGGCTTCACGACCAGAAATATGTCTTGAATAATTTTCAATGCCCGAGCAATAACCAATTTCCGACATCATTTCCAAATCAAAATTCGTCCGCATTTCGAGACGCTGCGCTTCGAGTAATTGATTCTCAGATCTCATCTTTTCCAGCTGCCCGGCGAGTTCCACGCGAATTGAGTCCATGGCCCGCTGCATTTTTTCGCCGGTGGTTACAAAGTGTTTCGCCGGGAAAATGAAAGCCTTTTCGATCTTATCCGTACCTTTTCCCGTCAAAGGATCTATTCTCTGAATTCGTTCAATTTCGTTTCCAAAAAATTCAAGCCTGTACGCGAATTCTTCATATGCCGGATAAATATCTACAATATCTCCGCGTATGCGAAATGTACCGCGCTGAAAATCAAAATCATTTCTGGAATACTGAATATCAACCAGTTTGAGCAAAAAGTCTTGCCTGTTGTAAGACTGACCCTGCTCCAGCACAACAACCATATCCTTATAATCGGCAGGAGAACCAATACCATATATACAACTGACGCTCGCAATCACAATCACATCTTTCCGGGCAAGCAGCGAACTCGTTGCCTTCAATCGAAGCCGGTCGATTTCATCATTTATTGACGCGTCTTTTTCTATATAGGTATCTGTTGTGGGAAGATATGCTTCCGGCTGATAATAATCATAATAGCTTATAAAAAATTCAACGGCATTTTCCGGGAAGAACCCTTTAAATTCGCCGAACAGCTGCGCCGCGAGAGTTTTGTTATGCGAGATCACCAGCGTCGGTTTGTTTATTCTCTCGATAACATTTGCCATGGTAAACGTTTTACCGCTGCCGGTCACTCCGAGGAGTATCTGGTGTGAATCTCCCCTTTCCAAACCTGCAACAAGTTCGTCAATGGCCTGAGGCTGATCGCCCTGAGGCTCGTAAATCGATTTTAGTTTAAATTGATCCATGGCAACAATTTATTTCGTTTACGTATATAATATAAATTACCCGTCAAAATTAAAAAAAAATAAAGTCTTATGCTAACTTTTTTGGTATCACTCTGTCTATAATGACAGGAGGTAAAATTGAGTCTGACAGATTTTGAACTGGTCCGGGAAGCACTTGGTGGATCGACCATCGCGTTTGATGAGCTGATGCGAAGATATGAAAAACTGGTTTACAGAATCGCGTTTGGATTTGGTAAGAATAATGATAATTCAATGGATATCACCCAGAATGTTTTCCTGAAAACATACGAGAAACTGCATTCATTCAAAATGAACAGCTCATTTAAAACATGGATAACCAGGATTGCATTCAACGAGGGTGTAAACTGGACAAGGAAGAATCGACATTCATCTTCACAGGAATTATTTGATGAGGGCATCATGAATTATGAGAATAAAGGCGTTTCTCAGGAAGATGAGTTTTTGGCGAGAGAAAATAAATCTCAGCTCATTCAGAGCCTGTTTGCCTTAAACACACGATACAGACTCGCGGTAGTGCTGCGATATTTTGAAGATATGCCTGTAAAAGAGATCGCGGGCGTTTTGGAGTGCAGTGAGGGCGTGGTTAAAAGTATGCTCTTCCGCAGCCTTCAGCGACTTAAAAACAATCTGCGGCAATCAGATATTGGAGACAATTATGGCCAAGTGTAAATTATATAATGAATTAATTCAGAAGCTTATCGCCAATGAAATTAGTTCCTTCGAAAAAGCAAAACTCTTCGAACATATGGAGAGTTGTGATCGTTGCCGGGAATTGCTGGCAGCGAACGACCTGCTTCGGGAAACCGCTAAAGAATTGGAGATACCGGATGCTGAAGCATTTGCCGAAATGAGGAGCCATGTTCTCCGCAGTATAAAATACTCCGGAACAAACAAAAATGAGTCATGGCATCGAAAAATTTTACCATCTTTATTAACTCCGTTCCGGAATCCGTCATGGGCAGCAGCAATTGCCGCCGTATTATTCCTGACGGGATTCATCGGTGGAAGGTTTATGCAGAAAAACGGATTCGGAGAAGAAAACGGCTTAATCCGGCAAATCAATTATTCCGCGGAACAAAACAGGGAGATCAGCCAGGCCGAAAACTCCCCCTATATTTTTAGTAATGTTAATTTTTTAGAAATTGACAATGGCAATATCGCGCTCAGTTTTGATGTAACTACCCATCTTGAGATGAAACGCTCAAAAACAGACCCGGTTGTAAAAGAAGTCCTGACGCAGGCATTGCTGAATCCTGAATCAGTCGGCAATCGTCTGAAATCCATCTCCCTGGCTGAGGAAGTTCCTGATCCAAAAATTAAAGAAGCGCTGATATCCGCCATGATCAATGATCCTAATCTTGGCGTTCGGCAAAAAGCGATGCAGGCTCTTGCCGGAATTCCCAATGACGAACGGATTAAAGATGTGTTTTTATCCCTGTTGAAAAATGAGGAGTCCACCAATATGCGACTGATGGCAATCGATTACCTTACACACAGCAAAACCAGTGAAGACATGCTTGAAAAAGCCATACAGGGCATGGAACCCGGAAAAGATACCGCAGTCATTTACAAAGTCAATAAATATTTAAACCAATAAAGGGGATATATGTGATGAGAAAACTAATCATAATCCTGTTGACAATTCCTATTCTCACCGGATTACTTGCCGGCGCGAATCTCGAACGTGAATTTATACTTCCTATGGGGAAAAATATATCCGTGGACATCAGCACGGGAGGTTCCGTTAGTGTTTTTGGTTGGGATAAGGAAAAAGTGAGTGTAAAAGTCGAATATCGCGGCAGGGAAATCGATGAAAAACTCGTTCAGTTTGAGAGTACTAAATCGGGACTTATCATCACCGTTGAGGCCGATAATGATTATCATGGCAGCCTTCACTTTTTTATTCAGGCGCCCAGAAAGTCAGATATTGAGATAGAGACGATGGGCGGAGATATTGAGCTTGAAAATCTTGAAGGTACTTTTTCAGGTCAGACCATGGGCGGAGAATTGGATTTAAGGAAACTGAAAGGGAAGGCCGAGCTGACCACGTTCGGGGGGAAAATCACTCTAAAAGATTCTGACATTGACGGTGAACTTAAAACCATGGGCGGCAATGTGCTTTTTGAGAATGTGGTCGGGAATATTAAAGGTACTTCACTCGGGGGTAATGTCACCTACAAAAATGTCTCAAACCGCGCCGGTGATTATAAGGCCAGAGGAGATGAAGTTTATATATCAACAATGGGTGGAGAGATTAATGTGGATGACGCGCCCATGGGCGCGAATGTAAAAACCATGGGCGGGGGTATTCATATTCGCCGGGCCAAAGAATACGTTCAAGCCAAAACTATGGGCGGTGAAATTGTTATTGACGGGATCGACGGCTGGGTTAAAGCGACTACCATGGGAGGCAATGTATCAGTGGTCATGACGGGAAATCCTGAGAAAGGCGAACGTCACGTGGAGCTTTCGTCCATGGGTGGTGACATTGAGTTGACACTGCCCAAAGAATTATCTGCCGACTTTGATATCAAATTGACATATACCAAATACAGCCGGAAGAATTATAAGATCCGAAGCGATTTTGATCTTAAAATTGAAGAGTCTGATGATTGGGAATATTCCCGTGGAACACCAAGAAAATATATCAAGGGCACCGGTTCGGTAAAAGGCGGTAAACATTCCGTTTCCGTTTCAACCATTAACGGAGAAATCCGGATTAAAAAGGGTAATTGATATTTTTTCAATAAAAAAGCCCGGGGTTGTTCTATCCCGGGCTTTTTTAATAGCCATGATTAACGGGGGAAGATTAATTTCCGGCTATTATTTTTAATATTCTATACAAACCAACTATTTAGCGGCTACCAGATTTAATTTGAGTATAAAATCATCATAAATCAGTTTGTCTCCCAAACCTTCGAAAAAACTACCCGAGCCGTATCTCACATTATATTTCGCCCTGTTTACGGTAACTTGCGCATTGGCGTTTAATTTACCGTCTTTCACATTAATTACAGCGGGAAATTCAATCGGATGAGTGATTCCTTTTATCGTCAGATCGCCTTTTATGTGATAATTATAGTGAGAATTATCCTTATTGGTTGCTTCTTTGACGTCGGTGATGACAAACCTGGATACCGGAAAGGATACAACAGAGAAAAAATCATCTGATTTTAAATGATTCATTAGTTTATTCTTATATTCCGGATCCTGGAGATCCAAATCCACAATTGAAGCCATATCGATCTCAAACTCACCGCCTGAAATTTTACCTTTAACCAGATTCAATCTCCCCTGCTTTAAGTTTATGGTGCCGGTATGCTCCCCTGTCACTTTTTTCCCGAACCATTCGATACTGCTTTCGGCGGGATCAAAGACATATTCCTGAGCATTTGTCTTTTCTATCGCGAATAAAAAGTTAAACATGAATATAAAAAACAAAAAAGTGATAATTCGCTTCATATGCGTCTCCTAAAATTAAAGAATTCTATTTATTACTATTGTTAACTTTTAATACAAATTATATATTCCCAAACATTTAATGTATATACACCTTTTAAATTAAAAAAAATTATCCGCGCAGCATGTCGAGCAACCTATTCAACTCTTTCACTTCATCAGTACCCAATGTATAAAACTGTTTTTCCCATTCTTTTTCCAATTCATCAATTTTTTCCAGTACATCCAGACCTTTTCGTGTAATCACTACATCCACAGCTCTTCGGTCATTTTCGCATATATGTCTATCCAGTAATCCCTTTATTCTGAGTTTTTCTACCAGCCGTGATGCATTCGACATTTTATCGAGCATGCGATCTTTGAGCAGATTAACGCGCGCGGGTTCCGGATACTGACCCCTGAGTATGCGAAGAATGTTAAACTGCTGCGGCGATATTCCGTATTTTTTTAATCTTTTGGAAAGCAGCGAGTTCATCCATCCATGTGTGAACATAATATTAACGATCATTTTTTGATAGTCATTCTTAAATGTCTTCTGTCTAATCTCTTTTTCCAGTTCCATGCCTTTACCCGATGTTATTTACGATCATTTTTAATATATGTATATATATTTAGTGTTGCAACATCTTTTTTTATTAAAATTTATTTTTTTTTATATTGTGATATTTAATTTTGCCTGATTTGCGCTTCTTCTGACGAAGGATGAAATATTTTCTTCCCTATTGACGGTTACAGTTAACAATCTTAAATTTCTGTTAGTATATTACAACTCATAGGAAAGAAAAAATGGTAAGATTAGACACTGAAACAAGACAAAAACAAATTATTGAAGTTTCGCTTCGATTAATAAAAGAGGGCGGCATTCAGAACATGACGATGAAACGAATTGCGGATGAGGTGGGAATTTCCGAACAGGCCATTTATCGTCATTTTGACAGCAAACTGGAACTTCTAACTGCCATCATCCGTCAGTTTGACAAACATTTTGTTTCGGTTTTTAGTAAGATTAAGTCGATCGAAAACTCAGTTCAGCAGATTAGTCAATATATCGACACGCACCTGATCTATTTCACTCAAAATCCGGCTGCGGCCGCCGTAATTTTTTCAGAAGAGATTTTTCAAAATGAAGAAACACTTGTGCAGGAGGTAAAAAAACTTCTTGAAAAACGGATGCAGTTTGTGACGGACTTAGTGCAAAACGGTCAAAACAAAGGGGAAATAACGAGCGAATATGCCGCTGATACAATAGCTATTCTCATTTTAGGCGCGATGAGAATACTGATTACTACCTGGAGAATTTCCAAATTCTCTTTTGATCTCAAAAGCAGAAGCAAATCGATTATCGAAGACATGGTCAAAATGCTGCAGGTTAAATAGAAAGTAGTATTGATTATTCTCCTGACAAAAAGGCAAGATGAACGACGAAGACTTTTCATCATTCGCTGTGGTCAATTTCGAGAAGATCAGTTTTTACAAACCCTTATTGGATGACTTATGACACCCGATGCAAGGAAACTCATGGAATAAACAGTAACATTGGGAGATTTTGAAATGAAAAAGATTAATGCAGTGGACCGGATCGTCTTGCTTTTGACAGGATTACTGGCTGCTTATCAGGTTGTTGAAGGAATGCACGGTTATGAATTTTGGACTACATTTTATTATACAACAGCATTTGGTGTGCTTTTAATAGCCGGTCTGTTAATTATATTATTCGGGTTTGATATTCTCGATAGTCCGATGGTTGTGGTGGTAGCCACTCTTCTTCCCCTCACTCTTTCACTTGGTCTGATTTCCAATTATTTACCGGACTATCATACGGGTTATGCGATTTTTGCCATAGTCGGATTCATTTTAGTGGCCGCGACCCGATATACCACCGGCGGAAAACCGGCGACTATTTCCCTTGCCCTCGTTCATGGTATCGCCGGGATGATCATTTTTCTGTTGCCTTTAATCTTTAGCATACAGGGCCTTACAAATCCGATTTTTGCATTCGTCGGGTTAGGCGGCGCGCTTATCGGCTTAGGCGGCTTATTGCTCGCCTTTTTAAAAACCGGTAAACCCATTCTTTCGCGTGATCTTATCTTTATGATTCTGCCCATACTTCTGCTTTTAATGACCGCTTCTTTTGTGATCGGTTTTTCAGGAGCTGTCTAAATCTTTCTGTCTTATCAATATTAACGAATCCATATCAAGAATAGTATCACTACCCCGTTTTTCTAAAAAATCGGGGTATTTTTTTTGGGGACAAGGAATGAATAACGACTCATAAACGAGTCGAATTTTTATTTAGTGAATAAAATAATTTTTTTATTGACATGAGATATTGTAGTTCTTAAGTTCCTGTTAGTAGATAGAAACTAACATTATTATCATGGACTAAATTATGCAGAAATTGGATACCGCCACCAGACAGAAACAGATCGTACAGGTCTCTCTTGAAATTATTAAGACCGGTGGCATTCAGAATCTTACAATTAAAGAAATTTCAAAGCATATCGGTATCTCGGAACAGGCAATTTACAGGCATTTTGACAATAAACTGGCCATATTGATCGCTATTATTCAATATTTCAATGAGCATTTTAAACATGTCTTTGAAAGCAGTCAGTATTTTGGCACCCCGCTTCAGCAGATTGAGAAACTCATCAATGATCATTTATTGTATTTTGACCGTAATCCGGCTACGGCGGCTGTCATTTTTTCAGAAGAAATTTTTCAAAACGACTCTACCCTTGTGGATGAAGTACATAAACTGGTGGATCGCAGAATACGTTTTGTGACCGCGCTCATTAAAAAGGGTCAGAAGATGGGTGAAATCAAAGATCAGTTCGTCCCGGAAAATCTGTCCTATATCATTCTCGGTACATTAAGGTTTTTTGTTACTAAATGGCGTTTGACCAACTTCTCATTTAGTCTTCAGGCAAGAGGTGAGACGTTGTCTCAGGATCTGATTAAATTTATACGATGTCAATAAGCAACGGGAAAACTATTTAATTAGTTTAGTTAGTTTTTATTAACTAACACTTTAAAAGGAGAGTTATGATGGGTTTATTTGATCAACTTACGCTGCTCTTAACCGGCCTGGTCGCAATCTATATTATCTCGAAATTTTACAGAGATTTTAAAATTGACGTTGCCAGACCTATCCATGACATCTATTATATGATTGGATTTATCGTCTTACTGGTGGCCGGATTATTAATGATATTCCTGGGGTTTGATGTTCTTGCGAATCCGCTCGTAGTCGTTGTTGCCGCATTTATTCCCTTCGCATTATCCACCGGTCTTATATCTGAATTTTATCCCAAATTCGAGAAAGCGTATCTTATTTTTGCTCTAATTGGTCTGATTTTGATTTTCCTGACACGTACTGCAGAGGCATCAATTCTTAGAACCTTTGTTCTGGCTTTTTTCCATTCGGTGGCCGGATTGACAATTTTCTTAGTGCCTGTTCTCGCGTCTAAAAACCAAAAAACCACCAATCAGTTTGTCTGGGTCACTGTCGGCGGGACTTTGATCGGTATCGGTGGAATCGCTCTTGCTTTTCTAAAAGCAGGTTCCCCTATCCTGTCAAAGGAACTGATTTTTACCATATTAACCCCGCTTTTATTTCTGATGGCCGTGTCTTTTGCATTCGGTTTTGCAAAAAAGATGGACTATCAAAAATGAATTAAAAAATAACAACAATTTGAATTAATTAATTAATACTAACTTAAGGAAGGGTTTTGAGTATGAAATCATCAACTGGGTACTTTAATTACCTCTTCAGATCGACAAAAGGCCTTGTGCTGGTTGCCATTTCCGTAGTCTCGCTTATTACGGCAATCTGGGGCACTCTGTCCGGACCCATGGTGGAATGGGGCGTGCGCGATCTGACAGTTAAACTGCTGGGCATGGATATGCATCACTGGGATCGTGAGGGACGTATTATTATGCTCTATCACACCATTGCTATGGCAGTTTTAGCTATCGAAGTATATTTTATTACCTCGATCATTCCCATGAAAAAGCATCAGCAGGTTAATATCAACGCCACCATAACGGTTGGATATTTAACAGCCACCATTTTTGGACTTTGGTTTGCCTATTTTGGGCATGCTTATATTTTTCACGGTTTGTTTTTAGTTGGTCAGTCACTTGTCTTTTTCGCCGGTATTTTGTTGGCCGCCGCCTTGTGGCCATGGAATAAAGAATACTACCTGGCCGCAGACAGCGATTATGCCCATACAAAATCAGGTATGGACCTTGAACGGGCGGCATTTTTTACGATGGCCGTAATGACATTGCTTTCCGCCACATGGGGAGCCGTAACCGGTTCCTACTGGTCAAACGGGCACGAAACATTTTTGGCAGAAAACCTGATTCGCAATCCCCATAAAACGGCTTTGGAACACGCTATTATCGGACATCTGCACATTATGCTCTCATTAGTCGCGGTAGCCATTACGCTGGTTGTCGGCAGATGGCTGGATTTCAAAGGAATGTTGCATAAATGGGCCATGTATTTAATGATCCCGGGTACTATTGTCCTTACTTTAGGCGCCCTGTCTATTGTATGGCTGCCCTGGGCCCACAACACTATTTATGTCGGTTCGGTGGGCGTCATGTTGGCCGCGCTGCTCTATGTAATCTACTCCTGGAAAAAGTTAATTAATGACCGTGTTGCCGAACTTGGATTAAGCAAACCTACCGCGTTTCAAAAAGTTAAGGCCCTGCTTCATGATCCTCTTAAATTCGGTACAGGCTGGCAAATGGTATTTATGAACTTCACTGTGAGCGGTGTGGGTATCTTTATGGCTGTCAAATTAGATAAAATTTTCCGTATTTGGCCCGCCCGCGAAGAACGCATTACTCTGACCGGTCACTGGCATATTCTGGCCGCGCTCATTGCTACCATCATTCTAATGTATTATGTGGATATGTCCGGTGTAAAAGGGAAAATAAGACAGTGGTTTGGCTGGATACTCATTATCGGTTCGGATATCGCTTTTGCTTCAGCCACTATTTTTTCAATGAAACGACTTTTTGTCACCGAATATGCAAAGCAGCCATTAGTGAACATGACCATGCTGCTTATAGATTTTGGTCTGGGCGCCATATTGATCATGCTGGCTATTCTAATGGGTTGGCGACTCTTTGATTTATTCAAACAGGACGGATTATGGAAAAAAGAAGCGATAAATCCTGAAGTGGACATACAGAGAATTTTTCCTGCGGCACCTGTAAAAGATCTCAATGTTGAACAGGAGGTGAACTAATGAACAAGCTATTTTATATTTTATCATCTCTGATCTTGATGTTTAGTATTTCATGCAACGCACAGGACTATACGCCGACAAAAGAAATTCAATTCATTGATACCGGTATCGATGCAGAAGCCTGGGTTGAAATTCCGGCAGGCATATTTTTAAAGGGAATGCACCGTCATGAAACAATGATTGAAAATCCTTTTGAAATTATGGTTACCGATGTAACCAACGCGCAATATGTAAGATATCTTAACGAAGCGCTGCTAAAGGGAACCATAAAAGTTGAGGGAGATACAGTAAGAGGATACTACCCCGGAGATCCGTTCGATGGATTTAAGCATGAATTTGAAGTTCCGGCGGGTGATAAACTACATCTGAATTTAGCAGAACCCGGTATGCGCATTCTCTTTGATGGGACTTCCTTTTCAGTGGTGAGTGGATTCGAAAATCATCCTGTTACATTTGTGACATGGTTTGGAGCTAATGCATATGCCGAATTCTACGGCTGGCGTTTACCATCGGAAGTCGAATGGGAAAAAGCCGCTCGTGGAACGGATGGGCGAACTTATCCCTGGGGAGAAAAAATCTCCGCCAATATCACGAACTATCTAAGTAGTCATAATCTTTTTGAGAGAATGCTTGGCGAAAATACAACAACAACGGCTGTCGGTTTTTATAATGGTCAAACCTACGATGGCTATGAGACCCTTGATAATAAAAGTCCCTATGGTTTATATGATATGGCAGGAAATGTCTGGCAGTGGTGCGGGGATGATTATCCCGATTTACACTATCGATATATGCGAGGCGGGAGCCGTGATAACTATGAATATAATCTGTTTACATGGGCTCGAAACAACGCAGGTCCCGAATTCTACAGTATGTATGTAGGATTCAGATGTGCCAGGGACGTTCAACCAACAGAATAAAACGATTTAAATATGGATAGTCAGGGCTCCCAGGGACGGGATTTTAATGGTTAGGAATTCATTATGAAGAATAGAAATATATTTCATGAAGCAAGGACTCTTTTCGGGGCAAAGTTTAAATTATACTGGCCTTTGATAAAGAGCCTTCAGACCGGACTATTGGTGATAACCGGAATAACGGGGTACATCAGTGCCAGATGCCCCGTTATGACCTGGGATGTATTCGCAGGATTGATCGGCAGTTTATTTTTGACGGTCAGTGGTAGTACTGTTCTTAATATGATTTATGACAGAGATATAGACGCAAAAATGGGCAGAACGGCACACCGGCCCCTGCCTTCCGGCAAACTCAGTGTGAAGGAAACGCTTATTCTGGGATCGTTTTTGTCTTTTGCGGGCTTATTTTGGGCATTTATGCTCTCTGTTCCCTATGGAATGGTCGTTTTCGCCGGGATCTTCATCGACGTTGTCATCTATACTATTTGGCTTAAACGAAAAACTGCCTGGTCGATTATTTGGGGCGGCGTTTCCGGCGGCATGCCGATTCTGGCGGGAAGAGTACTGGGTCTGGGTTATGTTGACAGCATAGGGCTTTTGTTCGCCCTGGCAATACTTTTGTGGATACCCACACACATCATGACATTCAGTATGCGTTACTTTGACGATTACAAACGCGCAGGTGTCCCCACTTTTCCATCAACCTATGGCAATAAAAAAACAACACTGGTGATTGCCTTTTCGAGTCTTGCAGCGGCTATCGCCATCGGAATAGGTGCCGTTGCGCTGGGCCTTTCCTGGGGCTATCTGCGCCTTTTTATAGTTCTTTCGACCGGTATCCTGGGTCTTGCCATATTCATTGTGTTCCACCCTTCGGAAAAAGTGAATTTCGGCATGTTTAAGTACGCTTCGCTGTACATGCTCAGCTCAATGATCATGATCGCATTGGGGGTCATGTCATGAAAAAATTATCCGGCGGCAGCCGGATGGCGCTTTTGATGACGGCAATGCTCGCGGCTTTCCAAATAGTCTCGGGAATTGAAGGTACTCCCATACTCTCAGGAGTTTATTATACCATCTCGTTCGGAGTTCTTCTGGTCGCGGCTTTGCTACTGATTTTATTCGGGTTTGAGATCATGGAATTTCCTGCGCTCGCGGTGATTGCCACCATCATCCCAAACGCTCTTTCATTGGGCCTGGTCGCGCAATATCTGCCCGAATATCACCTTTCTTATCTCGTTGTGGTATTAGTCGAACTGCTTTCCATGGTAGTTTCAAGATATTTTTCAAGTTCAAAGCAATTTATAACTATAGTAACATCACTCACTCACGGGACGGCGGGACTTATTATATTCATCATCCCGCTTTGGCTCAGTATAGCCGGGACCACTAAACCGATTTTTTCACTTGTCGGGGCCGGCGGGGCCCTCATCGGTTCCGGAGGACTGCTTCTGGCATTTTTAAAAGCTGGAAAACCAATCTTGCCCCGTGATACTATTTTTTCAATCCTGCCTGTAATACTTTTAGTGATGACGGCAGCTTTTGTCGTCGGTATGACGGCAGGTTAGTTTATAAAGTTAAGAGGTATGTTAGTTTTATTTGTATTTATGTATGATTGATTTTTTGAGGAGATTTTAGAATGCTAAACAAAACGAACAAAACTCAGCGCATTATCATGGCTGTTACCGCGGTTATTGCCGGTTTGTTCATGATGTACATTGCGCCTACCCAGGGTATGCAGACCCTAAAGATCGCGCTGGAAAACGTTATGGAACGACTTATACCGTTCGATCCTGATTTTTATCCGGCTGTACCAATTTTAGGAGCTACATATGGTATCTGGATGGTAGCTCTTTGGCTTGCCGGAGCTTTCGCAATAGTCATTGCAAAAAAAGTATATGATGGTGATGAATGGGCCAGAAGCACAATGCTCGGTATAGCGGCAATCCCATCTGTCGCCGGTATGACCATGTTGATACCATGGATGGTGCTTGTCGTTTCCGATTATTCAACCGGACCGGTTCCCGGTATTTTACCTCCACCCGCTGATATCTCAGTGATGCCACCGGTATTATGGACGA
>JACDJC010001265.1_pt1 | contig 22966 bp, 17 predicted proteins | sample 7454191 | NCBI WGS metagenome assembly JACDJC01 (sample SAMN14253291, study PRJNA609438) | sludge metagenome | isolation source: sludge after 25d culture with pyrite and EDTA | collected 2018-12-20 | reverse complement strand
GCTACCGAACCGGTAAGATTTACCTTTTTTGTAACACCATAACCCACTACAACCACCTCATCCAAACCCAATACATCTTCCTGCATGACTATTTCAAAGAAGTTTTGATCTCCGATGGGAATTTCCCGGGTGGTCATCCCTACGAAAGTAAACACCAAGGTGGCATCATCCTGCACGCCGGAGAGAGAGAAATTTCCGTCCATATCGGTAATGGTACCAGTGGTGGTGCCTTTCAGGGTTATGGTAACCCCGGGGACATGCTCCCCTTCCTCATCGGTTACCTTTCCGGAAATGGTCTTTCCCTGCTGCTGTATATATGTGGCGGGCGAGGAGACGGCCTGGTTCTCGGGACGTATTAAAATCAAGTCGTTCTCGAGCACTTCAAATTTTACGCCTTGACCTTTAAATAAGTCGCCCAATATGGTTTCAACGGTGGCATTATCAGCCTTTACCGAAACCCGGCGTTCCACGTCCACCTGTTCGCGAAGATAAAAGAACCTAAAGTTGCTGGATTCTTCAATATTCTTCAACACATTAACGATTTGTTCATCTTCGACATGGAGATTAAACCTGGTACCCTGGGAATAAACCGTTGCCGAAATCTGCATCAGGCATAGAATTGAAAATGCGACGGTTAGTTTCATAATCATTAAAAGTTTTTCCACACCTTTGCCGGGCAGAGGTGGAGATACAAAAAAAATTTTCATAACTTTGTATGTTTTGATGAATAATAGGACTGGTGGAGTTTCCGCCAGATTTTTCGAAACAATCAGAACCGGTTGGTGTGCCAGCACCTTCCGGTTTTTTTAGTTTTTAATTCATGTCATAGGCTGTCCTCCAATGAAGTGGGTTCATTTATCAGTTATCTTTATGGTTTGGTCTATAATTTCGTATTTGATGGGAAGTGTCTTTTTTATGATCTCAAGGATCTCGAAAATGGTTTCATTTTTAATGGTGCCGTCAAAGTGGTAATCGAGAATTTGGGTGTTCTCCACTTCAATATCAACCCCGTACTTACGTTCTAAAACCGTAATCAATTCTTTGAAACTCATATTCACAAAAATCAACTTATTATCCTTCCAGGAGGTAAACCAGCTGGTGCTTACCTGGTCAATGTCAATGGATTTTGCGTTGGAATCAAACACCATCTGCTGGCCCGGTTTGAGCAACACCTCCTTGAAGATGAATCGGTCTCCGGAAGGCTTAATGATTACCTCGCCACTTTCCAATGTAGTGGTAATAAAATGATCCTCAGGGTAGGCCTTTACATTAAATTGGGTTCCGGTAACCTTCACGTCATAAAACGGGGTATGCACCACAAAAGGCTTTTTTTCATTTTTCCCGACATCAAACCAGGCTTCACCCTCAAGAAAGACCTCGCGCAACCGCTTGTTCCCTTCTACACTGTATTTTATTTTTGAACCGGAATTGAGAAATATATTGGAACCGTCGGGAAGTTGCAATTCTGAAACAGAACCGCGGGGAGAATGCGTTGTATAATAAACCGGTTCGTTGCGCATGAATAAAGCGTAAACAAGCGCTCCAACAATCAGACCTGTAAACAAGGCGGCTGCAACTCGCATAAAAGGGGTGAGAAATATCGCTTTTAATCCGGTTTTTTTTGAGGAATCGGTTTTTTCAATCGCTGCTTTAAGTCTTGCAAATGCTTTTTTGAGATTAAAAGATGAATCGTCCGGCACGGCTGTGGCATACAGGTCATCCAGCAAACAATTTTTCAGTTCAAACTCCTTTTCTGAATGATGAAAAAGCGCAAACATCTTTTGTTGTTCTGCCTGCGATAGCTGGTCAGACTTAAAGTCTCTAATTATTACGCCTATTGGCTTTTGGTCCTTCATTTTTTCGGTTCTACATAAGTAATACGTTTCACCGGGTTGATTTACTCACCCGGGATTAAAAAGTTTTTCGTCACGAGCGGAAAAAGGCAATAAAAAAGAGAAGCCCGGAGTTTTGGCACACAGCATCACGCTGCAGCAATCGTAAGCAGGTTAAATCCCTAATAAAAAAAGAAAAAGAAGAGCAGCGCGATCAGTGATTCCTTTTCCAGGTTTTGCTTTAAAAACGCGATGGCACGATAGAGGTGGTTCTCGACTGTCCGTTTCGAGATGTTGAGTTGCCTGGCTATTTCATCATTAGATAATCCTTCGATTTTACTCAAATGATAAACTTTGCGCCGCTGTTGGGGTAACCTGGCAATCAGCGTTTCTACAATGGATTTTACATCTTCCATTACAATGCTTTCCCAGGTATTGTTGGTGTGATTATCGAAATTGGTTAAAGCATAATCAGTAAAGGCATGTTGCACATTTCGATGTCTGATAAAATCGTAGATAATATTAACCGCCATTTTAAACAGAAATGCCTCAATACTTTGGGAGGCATCAATGGAACTTCGCCTTTCCCATAGCTTGAGAAAAACGTCCTGAACCAACTCTTCAGACTCGTCCTTACTTTTTAAATAGGATAATGAAAAGTGATAAATTTTAGGCCCAAATTTATCAAACAGTTCCCGGTAAGCCGCCATATCCCCTTCTTTGATCCGCTGGGCCAAATCTTTGTAGCTTATGGAAATATTTTGATTCAAATTCTACCTGTTTTAAAATGAAACCCAAAATATGAATTGCTTCAAGGAGGGAGAGCACCCCTAATTTTGTTGCAATATGTATATTTCATTTCAAAACTACAAAAATATTTTCAAATTTTTACCTTAAAAAGAATTGGAAGGCACCATTCTACAGTTTTTAAGCAATCTTACCGGAATATGGACACCTGGTGAAAAGAGCGATCCCCCGGCTCCTCCAGTACCGATCAATATCCAACTGCCATAATGAGGGTAACAATAAAATAGAAGTATTTTTTCATACTTAGTTCATTTAAAGCGTATAGGGTGCCCTTATATCCCTGTAGAAATATTCCTGTACCAATTCGGGATAATTAACGCGTTATCCATATACAAAACCAGAGCTATTATGTTTAATTCTGCTGTTTAAATACTGCAAAAGGGCAAGCCACGGTAGTCAGATACACGGGATTGGCGGAGTAATCTCCGTCTGAATGGAAACACTCATAAGGGCCTCCGAAATCTGCGCCTTTCCTGTAATCGGTGGTTCGTAAATCATCGACGTACTCTTTGGCCAATTGTTGAGCCAGTGTAACATCCACCTGTGCAATGGCATAACAAACCCAACCGGTTGGTGTACCCCAATAGGCGCCGTTCTGATAGGTGTTTTTTTTAGCTTCCGAAAATTCCCAGGCCGTAGTTTCGCTATAGTCATCGGTGGTTAAGATGTGCCTGATGTTTCCCTTGTAAGCCAGGGAACCGTCCTTATAAGCCTTTGCAAGCATTTCACACGATCGCTTAGTTGGCTCGGGGTTCATGGCTTTCAGGTACACAGCCAGCGCCGTGCTCCACACATCTGCCTGGCGGCTTTTCCCGGTGGAAGCTCTCAGCATTCCACGCGAATCCATGAATACCAGGGGGATTGCTTCCTTAATGACAGCGGCAATTTCCTGATATTGAGAGGCTTTTCCGGGCTGCGCCAATATCTGGTAAAAATGGGCCATTTCATTGGCTGCACGGTATTTTAACACTGAAGGGAAACAGAGATAACCGGTTATCTCCTGTACATCCCTAAATCCGAAATCCACTCCGCGGAAATCGTCTGTAGTATAAACCAAATGTTCATCCCCGGAAGGGAGGATTTTAAAAGCCAACTCCAACCGGTCCATCAATGAAAGTCCATTAATATCCCGGGATAAAATATGGTTATCACCGGTAGAATTCACGTAATACCAGGCCATGTGGATAAAGAAAAACTGATCGCTGTAAGGCGGTGTCTTCCCAAAACGGGCTATGCCTTGTTCTTCAAAGCTATAGGTACCCGGATAATAGATGGGTAAAGCATCGTCGATGCGTATATGATCGGCAATGGCTCCATAGGGAACCATACTGCCACCCTTGGTGATCCATGTTTGATTGCACTGCGTTTCAGCAGTAAGCAGTAACATGTGCTTTTGCTCGTCGGGCTTTACAAACCCACTCTCCAACGACATGGCATAATCACGTATCCAAAAAGAAGGATAACAATCCCTGCCCCCGGGGCGAATCAGCACACCCCCTGTGTTATTGGGCCCGAAAAAATCGACTATTTTCTGACCGGGGTAAATACGGGAACTCTCCATCACCGATTCGGTGAGACCGGATAAATAGTTTAAGTCGTTTTCGTTTAAAAAAGAAACACCGGCTTTCGACTGGGCGCGGGAAAAAGAAGAAAACAGAAAACAGTAAACGGTAAACAGTAAAATGTAAACAGTAGATGAAAAGGCTCGTTGCATTGGTCTAATATTAGATTCCTGAAATTTAGTGAATCTTCCGATTAAAATGCAGCACAGGCAGTAAAAAAATTCCCGATTAATGCAGGACAGGGTGTTTCAATTTTTATCATTAAATGAATAAACATACTCACCACCAGGTTTAATATCTATTGTAATTTTATCCGAACGGTATTCAACAGGTACCCGGCCTCCTTGTTCTGAACGAATAACTGCTTTTATAAGCTTACCATCACGCCAGCGAATATCACATTCAAAACCTCCTCTGGCTTTCAAACCCGTTACACTTCCTTCGTCCCATGCTTTGGGTAATGCCGGCAGCAGGCGAATGGTTCCATTGTGCGATTGCAAAAGCATCTCTGCAATTCCTGCCGTGCCCCCAAAATTTCCATCGATCTGAAACGGCGGATGATTATCAAACAGATTCGGCAATGTTGATTTGGCGAGAAGTGCATGAAGGTTTTCGTAAGCTTTTTCACCATCCTGCAAACGTGCAAAGAAGTTTATAATCCAGGCTCTGCTCCAGCCGGTATGGCCACCTCCGCTGGACAACCTCCGCTCAATGGTTTTTTGAGCCGCCTCAAAAAGCTGAGGCGTTTCTGTTGTAATCTGAGCCAACGGATAAAGTCCAAGCAAATGGGACATGTGCCGGTGCCCGACTTCCACCTCTTCAAAATCCTGAATCCACTCCTGAATGGTCCCATTTTCACCAATTTGAACCGGTGGCAATTTTTCCCTGATTGCCTCAATTTTCTCAGAGAAGAGATGATCGGTATCCAATACACGGGTAGATGCAGTAATAATATCAAATAATTCATTGATCATCTGAATATCGGTAGTGGCTGAATAAGTCAGTTGGGAGCGTTCTTTTTTATTGGTACCCGGAACGAAAAAGGCATTTTCAGGTGAATGGGATGGATTGGTTACCAGGTAACCTTCGGGAGATTCAACTAAAAAATCAATGATAAATTCGGCAGAACCTTTCAGTACGGGGTAGATGTCGCGGAGATAGGCCGTATCGCGGGTAAATTCAAAGTGCCGGTAGAGCGGAAAAGTCATCCACGGCCCATCAAGAGGAGTTACGCCCCATACGCCGTCAGCAACGCCTGTACGTCCAAACACGTCCGTAAGATGATGCATTGTCCATCCCCTTGCCCCATACATCTTTTGGGCCGTAACCGCGCCCGGAACAGTCAGCTTTTCCATGAACTCTGCAAGAATTAAACTGGTTTCCGGAAGATTGCAAACCTCTGCCGGCCAGTAATTCATCTGCAGATTGATGTTGGTATGAAAATCAGCATTCCATGGCGCGTTGAAATGTTCGTTCCATACGCCCTGGAGGTTGGCAGGCAACCGTCCGGGATGCCGAGAAGAGCCCATCAGCAGGTATCTCCCATACTGGAAATAGGTGGTCAACAGACCATTGTCAACCGCCCCTTCTTTAACGCGATTCAGTCGCTGGTCGGTCGGCAGGTGTGTTAATGTATCTTCACCCAGTGAAAGAGTTACCCGGTTGAACATTTCACTATGATCCTTAACATGTGCCTGTTTTATGTCTGCAAATGATTTATCGCCTATTCCCTTTAGTATCCTTTTGCATTCATCAGCAGGATCAATTGATTCTGAAAGATCGAGCTTATCAAAATTATAGTTTGTAGCAGCGGTAAGGTATATGGTTAAGGTTTCGACCGCATCACAGGATATCCCCTCTTTACCATTTTCCAGCTTTCCCCCTTCGTTTTCTAGTATAGCCATAGCCGAAAATTTCATGTGGGCACCTGCCGGGCCAGCGAGTGGATTTTCCTCATCAATTATTTGCCCCGTCATTACAATTGCACCGCTGGATTCCACTTTTACGGCAGCATCCTTGTCGCGCTTTAGGGACACATCCACATTAAAAGGTTTTGATGCTGAAACCCGAAGAACAATGAGATCATCCGGAGCAGATGCAAATACTTCCTGTTTTATCGTGTTATCTCCAGTTTCAAAAGCAGTGGTGGCTATTCCGCTATTTAATTCCAACTCTCTTTTGTAATTCTGCACTTCGTCTTCCCAGTCGTAACTCAGTAACAGGTCACCAAAAGTCTGATAAGAACGAATCCTGGGAGGCGTGCCTACCATGTAGTCCGAAGCCATTTTACCGGCTTTTCTATAATCCCCGTCAAAGATCAGCTGCTGAATTTCCCCGAGATGTTCCAATGATCGCGGATTATTATTGTCTATTTTGCTCCCCGCCCACAAGCTTTCTTCGTTAAACTGAATTCGCCCGGTATTGGGATTGCCGAACACCATAGCCCCCAGGCGACCATTCCCCACAGGTAAGGCTTCGACCCATTCTTCGGCAGGTTGATTATACCACAAGCGATATTCCCGGCTATGGGTTTTATCATTTTTTGAACAACTGCTAAAGAAAAGCAGGATTAGATTGAGAAAAAGAAAAGATTTTGATTTCATCATAATTTAAAATTTTCAAAAGTATTCATCCTAAAGGGTTACCAATGACAGATTTTCTTAAGACTCATAATTTCAGCACTTTAATGCTTATGCCCCTGCCTTAACGGCAGGCAGGCCTACAGGGCGAGGAAGGGGCGATGCCCCTAACATAGGGCGTTGCCCCATGTTGTTGCTTACGGCCCCTGCCTACGTGCCTCCGGCAGGCAGGCTTCAGGCCGAAGCGGGGGCTGCTGAACGCTCTGTCATTTCCTCTTAATGGTATTTGATTCCTGCCGCATCAGTTACCCGAGAAGACCGAAGTCTACTTTAGGACAACAATATATCCTTTTTTAGGGGAAATTACCATCACATCCAATGAAACTTCTGTTTGTTTGATTGTGCATTCATAAAAAAGATCTTTTCCGAAATGGCGCTCTAATTTTCGACAAGAAAAAAGTCAATCCCCAATGCTATTTTCTCTTCTACCGGAACAGCATCGGGTTGATGACCTTTATACACCATTTTGATTACAAAAGCATTATTTTGGGGTTCACAAACGCCCAGGTCAATGTAGGGATTTGTTATGCCTCCATGATTAGAGTACAGGTCTTGCACCGTTTTCAATTGATCATTTACGTAAAACTCAAACTTTCCGCAATTTCTGCCCACAGCTGCCGCCACTTTTATTTTCAAGGCCTCAAACTGCTCGGTAATTTTTAGTTGAGCATAATCCCCAACATTTTCAAACCATAAATTTTTCAGGGCTCCGCTGCTGACTTCGCCCCAAACCGGAATGTTGGCATGGTTCTCTTTTACAGATGCAGATTTATCACTTATCTTGAGATTCTCCGCTTCAATAGCCTCGTCTACATAATATTGCTCTTTTTTTGCTTCTTCCACAACCTGCTGCAACCATTTCAAAGATGGTAAACCCCGGGAAACCATTTCGGGCAAGGGTTGGCGATTGTGCCTGACGCCAGGCAAAGCATACCAAAAGGTAGTTTGGGCATACTGCAGATAATGCCAGCGCTGCCGGGTTCCACAGGATGCCTCAAAATCGAACTTTATTCTTTCCCGGAATGGGATTGCATCCAAAACCCTGGTACGGGTACAAACGTTATACCCCATGGAATTGGGATGAGCCACAATGATGTTTCCCAAAAATGGTTTGGCGAACTCATCCCCGGGGGTGGGAACAATGCCGCCTGCCCATCCATAATAATCCTCGGTTCCGGTTCCGAAATGGGAGGGAAAACCCTTGTCCAGATCGTCATCGATGTAAATCTTTTCATCTCCTTCACCCCACCACCCTTCGCGGGGATTGAGTACCGTCCACTGGTCTCCCACAATCACCCCTTTGCCTTCTGCTTCAAGAAAATTCCAATCGAATAAGGGGAAGGTAGGATGCGGCTCGTCCATGCGCCAGGTGGCATAGAAGTGCATGGAGTTGGAATCCCATTCCCAATCATCGGTGATGATTTTCAAGCCGGCTTTAACGGTTGCAACCCCAAGGTTTTTCAGCGTAATCTGTCCACTATTTTGATAAGGCATAACCCAGCGACAGACCATTGTTCCATCGGCTTTTACCGAGCGTTCCCACATATCATAAGGCCTGACTTTTCCCACATTATTAAAATAGTCACCCACCGGGGCCCAAATGGTCTGCTCACCATCAAACTCGCCCACAAGTACGACCGTTCTTAAGGCCTGAGCCAGATCATCCGCATTGCTCAGTTGTATTTCTAATTGCTTCACCGCACCGATTCCTTGAGGTAGCGTATGTGTTAAGTGCCGACCCGGTTCCAAGACCTCTTCCTGATGAAAAGTTTCACCTTCGGCATCGGGCAAAGTTGTTAACACACCTGCCACTTCTTGCCTTAACCCTGCGGTTGAGGCAAACTCCTCCTTAGTGAAGGTTTCCACATTGGTGCCGGGAGGATACTTCCGGTAATTGATGATATTATAGAAAGCCCTTTGATCCATGGTGATCTTACAACTTTTGGCATAGGGAACAGGTAAATAGAGATTACCGGCACGCGCAGTAGAATCGGCAAATGGTGGTTTTACGAAATCCTGTCCCTTTACCAACTCAAAAAAATTGGTATTGATGACGGGCTCTACCGATCCGTCCAGGTAAAATTTAATGTTCGCACCTGTAATATTGTTTAGCCCATAGTAGAAACAAACGGCCCATATTTTAGTGATGCATCCCGGCCCTTCGTCCTCCATGAGTACCCATTCGGTTTTACCATCTACCTCTTCAGTTCGGATAAAGCCAATACCATCGCTGTCGGCGAACCATCCCGGCTTATCGGGTGAAACAGATTCACGGTTATAACTGCTGGCTTGTAATGTTTGATATCCGTTTTCAGGAAATTGAGCGAGTTGCTCCCGGTCTATCATCTCGTTTAGAAGTGTTGTGAGATTGATTTCTTTGGAATCGTGACATGAAATCAAGACCGGAAGAAAAAGAAAAATAAAAATCAAGTTTCTCATAAAAAAATAAGTTTACTTATGTGAATGTTCAATTTTCCAACAAGCATACCGCAATAGAGGGGTCTTTTTGAATAGACTACGATTAATAGCATGCAAGATTCTTTATTGTTACCGGCCCCCAATTTTCAGTCACAATAAGTTTTACTGCTTCGTATGAACCTTTAACTTTTTCAATTCTTTTATGCCCTACACATTCCCCCCTGGAAATAATTGTCCAGTTTCCGTTTGTTTTTCCTAAAAGTTCATATTTTCTGATATTCTCGCCTTTGGAAATATCCTCCTGGATAACAATGTAAGTAAGCACCTGGTGCGGTTCCGTGTCCAATTCAAGTTGGTTGCCTTTTCCCGAGGTTTGAGCCACCGGTTGCTTAAAACCAGCTTCTATTTCTGCTCCAAATTCCCTGAGTCTTTTCACATCGGCATCGGGAACCAGTCCCCGGTTATCAATCACAATACCCACCGGATGTTATTTTCATACCCAAAGGGGCCCTGGAAAGCAATGGTATTTGGCTGGTATTTCCTTACCATTGAAAGGATATCAAACCCACCCTTTTCAGGAGGTAAAACGCCCCCATCGAACCAAATCTCAAATAAAGGACCATAGTTGGTCCACAGTTCGGTTAATTGTTGCTGAACAATAGCGTTGTATCGCTTCTGGTCGTCCGGATCGCCGGAAAGCACCTTTCCGGGGTTATCAACTTGTAAATATCCGTTTGCAGTGGTGCTGGCATATATCCCTGGTTTTACTCCGTATTTTTTGCACGATTCGATAAATTCTTTTACAATATCGCCTTCTCCATTTTTGTAAGGAGAATTCGAGATATTATAATCATGAGCCTCCGTGGGCCATAAACTAAAGCCGGAGCAGTGTTTCGCTACCAGCACGGCATATTTTGCACCGGCTGCCACGGCCGATTGAATCCACTGGTCGGTATTCAGTTGAGTGGGGTTAAAAACAGATGCATCAGGATGGTTACCCATGTCGCGACGCCAGTTGTATTCGGGCTTAAAAACCGGCATGTCGAAATGAATTAAAACCCCGATCTCCGCATCTGCCCATTCAAGTTGTGCTTTTGTTGGGAGAACCTCGTTCTCTATATTTTTTTGTGCTTCAGAATTTATTAGAGAGAAGAACACGAAGCTCATTAGAATGTAATTTTTTAAAGTCATAATCTTCTTTTTGAGAATCAATTAAAGTTCTTATTATCAATAGATTCCTCTCCGGCAGCTGCCGGATCGGAATGACAAGGTGTTGACCATGGTTGGCGAGGGGTTGGGAGGATGAAAATGGCTTTGCCATTTTCATCCTCCCAACCCCTCGCCTTGAGCCTCAATGACCAGGTCTTTTCGACCGCAGGGAGAAATCCTGTTGTCCGCGGTAATCTCTATTCTTTTAGCCCCAGGACTTCCGGTCCCTGTTCAAATACAATGTCAACCGGTATGCCTGCCTGATTGATGCGTTCCAAATCGCTTTGAAGCTGAGGTCCGATAACGCCCATCGACTGGAGGAGGGTTTTGGCCTTTTCATAGTCACCATCGCCCTGGATAACCAGAATTTCGCTCGAAAGTTGGGTCATTGCTTCCTTCATCTTTTCAAAATTTACGCGGTAGCGTCCGGTTTCCGGGTCACGTGTAAAAGCTTCCTGTTCCAGAAAATAGTTGAATCTTATCATATTGGCTTTGCCGTGCGCACTGGCTGCGCCAAAGCGTACCGACCGGAATATGCCTGCCATAAAAGTCACATAATTATCCATCAGGTCATTGTCTTCCAGTTCGTCCATTTCACTGAGGCGTGACACGATGTAAAGTCCCAGAATATCGGCTTTGCCCTCCTCTATGGCCGATGCGGTTTCTTTGAGGGCTTCACGCACAGTGCCCTTTCCGTTGATGGTGTTTTTAATGCCCAGGCCGTGAGCCACTTCGTGAAACATGGTATTCTCGAAGAAGGCATCAAAAGTGATGTGTTTCTGCTGTGCGGTGTCGATAATCATTTCACTGATGGGCACCAGTATGTTCTCAAATTTAGCCTGCATACTGTTCTTCAGTTGAAGCTTGCGGCTTCCTTTCTTCAGTTGTATTTCGGGATCATTGGGCAGGTTGATGGCGATGGTTTTGCTGCCGGCATTAGAGTCTCCGGCATAACAGATGGCATCGTAAACCCCCAGATCGGAGTCACTGCCGGGCCTTTCGGTTTTGTAGGCATCCTCTACGGGGAGTGTGACCTGCAATCCCGGCAAAAGCAACGAAAAGCGGGCCAGGCGTGCCGACCATTCCTTGTCTTTAATCAGCAGAAAGGCCTCAAAAGCAGCTTTGCTTCCCATGAGTCCGTCTTCGTAGGTTTCAATGGGCCCCACCACAAAGTCAACAAGGTTATCCTTCATCTGCATCCAGGCCAGGTCGCTGTTGTAGTAATCGTCTGACGTGAGGGCCTCGGCTCTGGCTCTGAGGTAATTGCCGAAGCTGGCGTTGCCTGCCAGGCCGGCGGCTTCATTCAGAAGCGCAGCAGCTTTGCTCAGCTCATCCGGCCAGAAAGTATGGTAGGGAATCACTTTAAGTGCCCCATCCTTGTCTCTGCGTATCATCGTGTAGAGGCTGTTTTTTTGAGGGTCGTCCAATGCTTCAAATTCACTCAGGGTCATATCTTCCGGATAAAACTGTGCACCTTTGGGCTTGGGGCCAATACCCTTTATGAAGGGTTGGTTATCGTTGAGCCGTTCCCAGGGGCCGTAGTTAATTAAAACGAATTTTCGCAGTGTGTCGTCTTTTATGGCGCCGAGCAGTTCTTGCTTATTACCCCAGGTTTGTTGCCAGTAGAGATCGTCCATTATTTGCGCGACTTTAAAGAGCAGAGTAAGCATCTTTTTTTGATCGTGCGACAGTGTACTCAGGTCGGCTTTGAGGGTAAATGATTTAAAAGCTTCCACTTTTTCGGATATATTGGGGATCGAAGCCTGATAGGCGGGTTCCCGGGTTTGACATGTACAGAACATTAAAGTAACTGTAATAAGAATTGCTAAGTGTCTCATAATGGGTTGTTTTTAGCAAAGAATCTATAAATAAAACAGGAGCATTATTTACAAGCCTGCCGGCAGGTTTTTGGTTTATGCAGCGGGCAATCAGCGTTTAAGTTCAGTTTCCTGCTTCAGCAACTGTTCTATGCGTTCGATTTGTTGTTTTTTATTGACCTCTCTTAAATTAAGCGCTGTTTGGGTAAAATATTGATGGTTGCGTATAAATTTTAGCTGCATCTTATTCCAATCCCTCAATGAATCAACCATTTGTCTCTCTTTTAGTTCTTTAAAAAGAGTGTTGGAGACGGGGATAAAGTCGCTGCGACCCAGATAGTCCAGGTCCGAGTCACAGATGATCTTTTCGAGCTTGTCGGTAGGATTGGGCGGGAGCCGGGTAGCCATAATGAGGCGACACACCGTCTCAGTTTGTGACGGGGAGAGGTTGTAGCGTCCCAATATCTCTCTGGCTATCACGGTGCTGTTGTGTTCGTGCTCCTTGTAATCGACAATATGTCCGGCATCGTGAAAGAGGGCTGCCAATTTAATCAACAGCACCTCCTCTTCGTTAAGTCCCTCGGCCCACCCGATAAGTTCAACCTCGGTAACCACATCCACGGTGTGTTTCACATTGTGATAATAGAGGTTTTTGGGCAGTTTCTTCTCTAATAAATCGAGCACCTCTTTCTCGATGTCCATAAACTGGATGTGTCCGTAGCGAACGGAGAAAAGTTCATTGGTTTTAAAGGGATAACCCTTCAGATGAAGTTCGTCCAGCAATCCGTTGACCAAAAACATGCGCAATTCGCCTTTGTATTTGACAGGCATTTTACCCAGCGGCGTAATTCCAAAAAACTCTTTTACCAGTTCAAAGGTCATTTCCGACATGTTGATCTCTCCCGGCGGACATGCCTCTCCCAGCCGGCAGGCGATGTTGATGCTCTCGCCCGATAGCGAGAAGGGGGAGTGTTTGTCCTGGGAGGGTCTGGCTAAAATAGGGCCGGTGTGAATGCCCATTTTTAACTGCCAAAGGGCAGCCTCGGGATGGTGTTTTTGAATCTCGCTCACCGATGCCTGCATCTTTCCGGCAGCTATGGTGATATCTATGGGATTGGTGCGATTTTCCGTTTTCAGGCCGGCGGCGTAGATAATGGTATCTCCAAAACTCCTTATTTTATTAATGCCAATCTCTTCGGCCATCCGGTCGATGGAGAAGAAGAGTTCGTCCAGCAGATCAATGAGTGCCGAAGGGTGTGAGGTGGTATGCAGTTTTTCAAAGCCCGAAACCGAAACATAGAGCAGTGACACCATTCGTAACCGGTGGAAGAGCTTCCCGGCACGACCTTTTTTGGGCTCCTTCTCCTCTTCTGCGTCACGAGGTGCGGCAAATCTTTTGAGAAGTTCGAGATACTTGTCGTTTTGGGTTTGAATCAGGGAGTAACGCCCCACCAGATGCTGTAACTCATCGTGAAGTTCTTTATTGCGGCTGGCAAGTTGGGTGATGCGTGTTATGTAATCGCTTATGTGGTTCATACAAATTTTTGCCGATGGATTAATTCATCAAACTTAACAAATAACACGCAAAAATGAAAATTGGAGAGAGGTAGATTTCCTGCCTACCGGTAAGCAGGTTGGATATAGGGTGTAAGATGGATCATAATACTCGGTACCGAAGCATGCAGCCGCGGGTCCCAGCGGGGTCTTCCGCATCTGCAGGAAGACCTTGCGGCTGGTTTAGTATTCATCTAACGTTGAGGTGTTTAGACGTATATTTCATTCAGTAAAGGGCAAAGAATCAACAATAAATTTTAGTCATTCGCGCCAGAATAGCTTCCACATTGCGGTGTGCAGGCTGTGCAGCATCCAGCCAAAATATTGGATGGCCTTTACGTTCCATCCCTCTGAACCAGGTCATCTGCCGCTTTGCAAACTGATGGATGGCAATGTTGAGTTTTTCAAACATTGCATCGTAACTTATCTGCCCTGTGACATATAGCGTGAGGTATTTGTACTCCAGCCCGTAATAAATTATATCGTCGGGGCTTAATCCTTCATCCAGAAGGGCTTGTACTTCGTCTATCATGCCGTTTTCGAGACGATGGCGAAGACGTAGGGTAATCATCTTTCGTCTCAGCTCTCTTTCGGCTTTTAAACCAATGATAATGGGATTTATGGTGGGGAGTTCAATTTCTATTTCGGGATGAGAACTATAATAGGTCTCAATTTCGATGCCGCGTATGGCACGTGGAATGGTATCCGTATCGGTGGTGTTGTGCAGACTTTTATAGGTGGCCAGGATGGATTTCAGCTCACTAAGTGACTTGTCTTTTAGAGACTCGCGCAGCTTTGGGTCGGGCGGAACATGCACCAGCTTAAATTGTTCCAGCACTGCCTGAATGTACAACCCTGTTCCCCCACACATTACAGGAAACTTTCCTCTTTGGCGAAGGGATTCAAACGTCTTGAAAAAGTCGGTTTGATACTCATAAACATTGTACTTGTAACCCGGCTCGCGTATATCGATAAGATGACAGGGTATCGCCTGGCCGTCAACCAGATAATCGTCATAATCTTTGCCGGTTCCCAGGTTCATGCGCCGATATACCTGGCGTGAGTCGGCGCTGATTATTTCACCGTTGATGCGCGCAGCTAACATAGCGGCCACACGGGTTTTGCCGCCCGCCGTGGGGCCGGTAATTACCAGAAGGTTACAGGATTGCTTTTGAGTCATATAGGCCGGCCTGGTTAATTCAATTTGACACAAATATAGTGAGTAGAACTGATAAAACCGGTCTGCCCGGGATTATGGGGTTATTCAATATCCACGTTAAATTGTTATTTTTGTATTTTTACAAGAGGTGAATTTATGAAAGTAAAACAAACAACCGGTTCGGGCAGAGCCTATCGAAATCTGGCTTTACGGCTGCGCAACCTCATGCTGCGTCCGTCACAGGAGTGGAAGGTTATTCATCCGGAGGAGACAACGCTCAACGATTTGCTTTCGGGCTTCTCCCTGCCACTTATTGGACTCATTACTCTAATTACCTTTCTCAGTTATCTGGTAAGTCAACAGGTACTGATATTGGAGTTGGCTCTGAAACGGGCGCTACTGGTTTTTTCAGCTCTTTTTTTTGGTCTGCTACTGGCTTTTTATCTGGTGCGCAAAGTGCTTAAAGTGTTTCACACCTCCGGTTCAAACCAGCTGGCAGCCAAATTAACCGTTTACTCTTCGGCGCCATTGTATGTGGTATCGGTGATTACCAGCCTGGTTCCCGAACTGTTTTTTATTCAAATATTGTCGTTTTACGGCTTTTATCTGAGCTGGATAGGGGTTCGTGGTTCGTTGGAGTTAGGTGATAATAGAAAAACAGGCGTTTCCATTGTTGTTGCACTCTCGGTATTGATTTTTCCTTTAGCTGTTAGATTGTTACTTTTGAATCTTTTAACCATTTAAAGATGACCACCAGCCGACTAAACATTCGCAATAAAAGAGCCTATTTTGATTATGAAATTATCGAAAAGTATGTGGCCGGAATCCAGCTCTCAGGTACCGAGATAAAATCAATCCGTTTGGGGCGTGCGGGACTGGTGGACTCCTATTGCTATTTTGCGAAGGGCGAACTTTGGGTGAAGGGGATGAACATTTCGGAATATTTTTATGCCACTTTCAATAACCATGCACCCAATCGCGAACGTAAGCTGCTCCTGAAAAAAAAAGAACTTTATAAACTGGAGCGCAAAACCAAAGAGTCGGGACTTACCATTGTGCCGTTACGTATGTTTATCAACGAGCGGGGTTTCGCCAAACTTGAAATTGGATTGGCCAAGGGTAAGAAACAACACGATAAGCGTGAAACTCTGAAACTAAAGGACTCCAGTAGGGAATTGGATCGCATTAAAAAAAGTTTCTGATTTATATTTCTTTTCTCCACGCAACCTTTTCTGCTTTTCACTATCTTTAAGGTAAACGATTCCCCTTTCGCTGCTACAGCCAATAACATGAGGTGCCGTTTTTAAGAATTTAAAGCGTGTTTTGGCTCCTTATTATTGTTTGTTAACAGGAATGATGTAATTTTATCAGGAACTATTTTAGCAAATAACCGGTGCCGGAATTAGATGAAATTATAAAATCATGTCAGGAGGGGAAACGGAGTGCCCAAAAAGCACTTTATGAGATTTTTGCGCCTAAAATGTATGGTATTTGTTTACGATATGCCAAAAATAAAGAGGAAGCCGAGGACTTTTTGCAGGATGGTTTTATAAGGGCATTTCAAAGAATTGAGCAGTTTAAGTTTAAAGGTTCTTTTGAAGGCTGGCTGCGTAAATTGATGGTCAATCTCATCATCGGGTCTCTACGGAAGAACAGACCTATGGTGGAATTACCTTTGGAGATACCTCCGGAGAATATATTTGAAGAGAGGGAGGGAGGGGATTCAATTGAAGATTTCAGTCTTGATGTTCTGTTGGATGCCATTGCCCGATTGCCCGAGAAATACCGAATGGTGTTTAACCTATATGTGTTGGAAGAGGAGAGCCACGAAATGATAGCCCGTCGCCTGGGCATCACCGAAGGCACCAGTAAGTCGAACCTCTGGCGGGCACGTCAGTGGTTGCGGCACCGGCTCAATGAAATGGCCGAAAAGGAGAATTCAAAAATTTGATGATGCGGGAAAATGATATAGATAAACTGTTTAAGCAGCAACTCTCTTCGCTGGAAGTGACGCCACCCGTCAGGGTGTGGGAGGGCGTGGAGCGTAGCTTAAATGCTTCTGCCGGGCGCAGGAGGGTGCTCCCCTTGTGGCGGTGGGGAGCTGTGGCTGCTGTGCTGATTGCAGTTGGTCTGTTTTTCCTGTGGCCCGATGTGAACCCACCCGGGTCCGGGCAGTTTGCTGATAAATCTGTTCCGGCGCTTTTGGACTCTTCACAAATCATTGATGATACCGGCAGCCCGAAGAGGCCTGGCCAGGGTGCTATTGGCACCGGTCATCCGGCTGCTTCATCAGTGGAAAAAACATTCGCTAAAGTGCAATCCGGGGGTGCAGACGGCGGCAGTGAAGCCCCTCTCTTAGCCATTTCCGGACAAAGTGTTATGGATGATGTATTCTCCCCGGCAGACAATGCAGGTGTGGGATATTACAAGCGGGACAATGTGGCATCTCAGAGTTTACAGAGCCTCACCCCGCGCAGCGATGTATCTGTTTCGGAAAGTGCAATTGCAACTTTCCGGCTGGCAAACGTTCCGGAGGAAAAACATGAGCCCGAGACCGCTTCCCTGTTCGATTTTGATGCTATTATGGCTGCAAGAGCCAGAGAGGCCAATCAGAAAAAGGAGTTCAGACGTAGTTTTAAGGTGGGTGGGGAATATTCTCCAACCTATGCTTACAGGGAGACCTCCGGGGGTGCGTCCGCAAGTGGCTCTTCCTCTTTCTCCGAAGATGGCTTGATGACTTCCAGCGGAGGCGTTAAGGTAAGCATGCAAATGCACCGGCGCTGGAGCGTTGAGACCGGCGTGCGATATGCAACAATGGGTCAGGAGCTGTCCGCTTCGGCTAACACAGATCGGTTTTACAGCACAACCGTTTCAAAAGGAGAGGATCTTTCGGTTCGCCAGGTAGAACTGAGTAATTCCCTTGGAACTATACGGTTGTCCGATGGGGCTCCTCCCTCTTCTTTAGCGCCGTCTGCACCGGGTTCGGACAGGAACGGATTTGTAGAACTTAATTCTGCCTCTCAAATGGCTTCGTCGGCCGACATTGAACAGTTGCTGGGTTATGTGGAGGTCCCTCTCACTTTGCGCTATAAACTTCTGGACCGGGCCATGGCCATCTCTTTGTCGGGTGGAATAAGCTCAAACTGGCTGGTGGAAAATGGCGTCTATATGCGGGATGAGGGACAAAAACGCGACATTGGAAAAACGGAGGGGGTGGCCGGCCTCAGTTTTAGCACGCATGCGGGTGTGGCCCTCTCATTGCCTCTTTATGGTTCCTTAAGCTTACAGGTGGAGCCGCGCGTCAATTATTTTTTATCAGATATCAACAAAGATCATCCCACTTCGTTTAAACCTTACTCCATTGGGGTGTTTACCGGAATATTTTACTCCTTCGGAAAATAAAAGCCTGCTTCCGACAATGACTTCACCATCCTGAAAAGATACCCCTCCTTTTGCATTAATGTGTCGTATTTGCCTGTCTCCACAACCTTTTGTTCATCAATTACCACAATGCGGTCGGCCATCTGTATGGTGGAGAGGCGGTGGCTGATAATCAGTGCCGTTCGTCCTTTTGTTATCCCTTTGATATATTTCAGCAGTTTTGCCTCTGCGAAGGCATCCAATGCACTGGTCGGTTCATCCAGCAATACCAGTTGTGCCTTGTTGAAGAAGGAACGGGCCAGAGCCAGCCTCTGCCATTGCCCTGGACTCAGCTGCTCGCTGTCGTCGAACAGAGTGCCCAGCGTAGTGTCGTAGCCTTTATCGAAGCCTTCGATCACGGTATCGATCCCTGCCTGATGCGCGGCCTCTTTCACAGTCTCGTCGAGGGCTTCGTGCCTTACATTCCCAAACCAGATATTTTCCCGTGCCGAAACGTTGTAGAGCATAAAATCCTGAAAGATGGCACTGATGTTGGCCGTCTTTTCAGGCCAGCTTATCTTCTCCAGGGGTATGTCGTCGATGGTGATGGAGCCCTCTACCGGCTGGTACAGGCTGCAGATGAGCTTAACCAGGGTTGATTTGCCGGCGCCATTGGCCCCTACCAGGGCCACCGTTTCGCCGGCCTCTATTGAGAAGGAGAGATTTTTAAGCACCCAGCGTTTATTGGAGGGGTAATAAAAGCCTACATTGTTGAATTGCAAACCTTTCCGCATGGGTGACGGGAAGGGTTGGTGAGCGGGTGAGCCGGGATGGCTCTCCTCTTCATTTAATTCCAGAAACTCAAAAAGATTATCCAGAAACAGAGAATCTTCGTACAGGCCCGAGACTCTTCCTAAAAACTCCTGGAGATAGGCGTACCCCCGTTGAAGGGCCAGGAAATAGAGTACCACATCGCCTATAGTGATATTTCCTGAAAAAGCTCTGTAGGCAATGAGCCCGTAGAGCGAAAAAACAGCAAAGGCCGCCAAAATTTGCACTGCAACTTCCTGAAGTGTCTTATGCTTCAGCATTTTATAGCGTGTGTGGCGCCAGTCGTTTTTCAGATGGTGGTAGCGTTCCCTGAAGAGGTCGCCCAGACTGAAGGTGCGCACCTCTTTGGCAAATTCGCGTGAAGTGAGCAGCCGGTTGTAGTAATTTACTCTGCGCTCCTGGTTGGTGTGGGAGCGGGTGAATTTAAACAGCGAACGCGCATGCCTCAACCGGATGAAGGTAACCGGCAGGGTTACCACCACCAACACGATGGAAACCGACCAGTGAACCATTAGCAGAATGCCCCCCATAACGGCCAGAGTGACGAGGTTTTGCAGTATGCCCACCAAGCCATAAAAGATGCGGGAGGGCCGGAAAGAGGCTTCGTTGAGTGCCCGGAAAAAGACGTTTTGGTATTTGGGATGTTCAAAAAAACTGTAATCTATGCGGGTGGTTTTGTTATGGATGAGGTTGTCGAAAAAGTCGGAGATGACGAAAGATTGTTTTTCCCTTACCAATGCGCCAAGGGATGCAGTGAGTGCATTGGCCAGAAATACCACGGCGCCCACAATCAAAAGGGTGATGAGGCGGTGCAGGGCAAGTTCCCCTTCTGTTGCGGTGGCCACTGCCTGTATCTCATCCACCAACAGTTTTACCAACCAGATGAGCAACAGAGGCAGCACCCCTCTTACCAACAAAAGCAGGGCATTGAGCAGGGTCCATCCGGGTGAGCTTTTCCAGATGTATTGGAGAATGGTTTTTATTTGTTGGGTGTGACGCATAATCTTATTTTAACCACTGCTTTGCCCAATTGGAAAAACAGATGCCCCAGCCACGGGCCCCACCAAACCATAAGCCGGTCTATGGGTGTGTTGATGGTATATGCAAGTGGCGATCGGGAGCGCACCACGCGGGTAATCACTCCTTTTGCTTTCCCAATGGCCACCGGCGTATCCTTGCGGGGCAGCCCGTCTCCACGGGTAAAGAGCAATCCTGCAGTGGCGTCTTTTCCTGTTAAGCGGTGGGCGATCCACTGTCCGTCGGTCTCAAAAATCAGCACCTGCCCTATTTTAAGTGCTTCGAAGGGTTGTTTTTGTATTTGTACCAGGTCGCGCGGCAGCAACACCGGGAACATGCTCATCCCGTAAACGGGCACCTGAACCGTCTTCCCTTCGTTCAGAAGCTGCTCGATCCATTGATGGTATGCGTGAGTGGTGGGCTCCAATAACGGTTTCTTTGTTGGTTTTCAAAAATCAAAAGTAATCAAAAGCAGTTAATACGCTATGGGTTAAGTGCCTTTTATTGTGGGTTGGGATAAGGTAACAGGGTTCTTTGTTTTGACATTCCGGTTAAAATACGCCTGCCGGCAGGCAGGGGACTGGCAGGGCCGGGATGGCAATGTCAATCACGTGCCCGGTGTAGTATTTATGCTTTTAAACCTTCGTAGAGATACAGGTTCAATATGCACCCGAGCTTATTACCTTATTTTCAAATGTGCTTAAAAAGTTCAGGGTGTTTCGTTAATATGATAATTTCATAATTTTTATTAATTTAGCAGTAGCTTTTAATCGCAAATTCCTGCAAATTGAAACGGTGCATCTATTTATCCCTGCTTTTTCACCTCCTTTGGAGCTGTCATCCGCGGCCCAACGAGGCTGTAACCCGACAACTGACCCGGATAGACACCCTGCTGTCAATTAATCCCGAAGCGGCACGCGACACCCTTGAGGCAATTAATCCTCTGCTTCTTAGGCAACCCAACCGGGCTTATTATCATCTATTGCAGACCATCGCTACCGATAAGCTCTATCAATCTTTTTACAGCGATTCGCACATATCGGCTGCGGTTGATTATTACGAAAAACAACCTCTGAGCGACAATTATTTGAGAGCACTGTTGTATCAGGGGATTGTGCGCTTACATCTGGAATTGCCCGATTCAATGGTGTATGAACCACTTAAAAAGGCTGAGAGCATCCTGCTGGAACACCCGAAGGCAGCTTCTTTGCACACGGCTACCAGAATCTTCTTTTACCTGGGCCGGGTGAATCAGGATAACAACAATTTTGAGCAGGCCGGTTTTTATTACGGGGAAGCGGTAAGATATGCCCAAAAAGCAGGTGATAACGAAGGCGTAGTGGCGGGTTTGCTGGCCATGTTCTGGGGATATTTGCGCCAGAATGATTTCGAAAATGCTCTGAGTTTGTTAAACCGGTTGGATGAGATGAAAAATATCTCCCCCGAGTTGCAATTTGATATTATCAATGCCCATGGCGGTTATTTTTTGACAAAAGGTGAGTACAATAAGGCACTTATGGCCTATAAACAATTGGAAAAACTGACCAACCAGCTAAAGGGAAAACCTTTGCTTTCCCATCTTTATTACTCCATTGCCAAAATTTATGGAAGAATAGATGAGCTGGATTCGGCACTCTATTACGCTCAAAAGGCAACAGAAAATATCGCCGACACTTCGTTTCAAAGTAAGAATTACTATTTGCACACCTATCTGGCCGATATGGCCCAGCAAGAAGGCAAATATGAGTTGGCCGCAACTCATTACAAAGAGGCCTTTGGATTATTGCTTAAATCGGTGGATGAGAAAACAGAAAAGCGTATTTACGAGCTGGAGAAAAAGTATGACCTGTCTCGTGTAGAGGTTAATGCCCTGCGGGCCAGGCAGCGACATCAAGGGATGATGGTGGCTATGACGGTTGGGATACTTGTCTTGTTGTTGCTTCTTTATACCTTCAAGCAACGATTGAGGCATAAACACCTGGTACTGGAAAATCAAAGGCTGAAGTTACAGGCGTTAGAGGAGGAATACCGGTACAACCAATATGCAAAGCAACAGAGCGAAAATTTGGTGGCTATCTATCGGCTACTTGCCAGAGGCCAGACCGATGTTCGGGATCGTTTCGAACGTTTGTCGATGAAATATATAAATAAGAATCAAGCTTTTTATGAGGCTCTTCAAGCAGTATTAACTTTCCTTAAAGATGAATTTACAGCTCAAATGGAGGAGCTGGCCAACTCCGGAGTGTTGGATATGTATAAGATTCCAGACACTATTGAGTTGTCGGCTACCGAAAAAATAATTCTTTTCCTGATCTATTGCCAAACCACTGCCAAAGAAAATGCAACCCTTCTGGGTATTTCTGCTAACAATTATGGGGTAAAAAAATGGCACCTCAAGCAAAAACTGAGCCCCTATGCCACCAAAAGTGAAGATATAAAAGAGGTTTTATCTCGATTTGAGGCTCAAAACCCTCCAAAATCACATTAAAAATAATTTTTCAATCTGCTGGTTAACAATTATTTAACCTTCAAAACCACATTAAAAATTTTGAGGGTAGGCAAAAACCCTTGCTTTTTAAAGATTGGGGTTGGAACTTTGTATTATTGATTTTAACCTACCTAAACCTTTAGCCTTATGAAAACAAAAATCCATTACCTGCTATTGCTGCTTATGGCAAGCTTCGTTTCCCCGAATGTGCCCCTGTTTGCCGACGAACCCCCTGATGAAGATATCGATCTTTATTGTGTAAGGCCACCCATC
>JACDJC010001262.1_pt1 | contig 23010 bp, 21 predicted proteins | sample 7454191 | NCBI WGS metagenome assembly JACDJC01 (sample SAMN14253291, study PRJNA609438) | sludge metagenome | isolation source: sludge after 25d culture with pyrite and EDTA | collected 2018-12-20 | reverse complement strand
CAGCGGTGTCGTGTGGCGAGAACCGCCATTGCCGCACTGACCGTCGGCACAGGCCCGCAGTGGCCGCCGGCGAGCCTCGGTTTGCGGCGGCGCGTTGATCGGGCATGATGGTCGCAGAGCAGCTGTCCTGGCTGCTTTGAAACCAAACGTTTGAGTCTCCATCAAACCCAGGGCGGTCCAAGACCGCCCGCCGTTTGATCCGCTTGTTGCGTTTCGCCATTCTGATCGCGTCGCAGATCAGCTCGGCCCGGTGATGGTCCGCGACAGCCCACCCCACGACCTCACGGTTGAACAGATCGATCACCGTCGCCAGGTAGCCCGGACCTGCCCACGTGTCGATCTGGGTGATGTCACCAACGAAACGCACCCCCGGCTCCTCCGCGTTGAACACCCGGCGGATCAGGTCCGACGCCGGCGGTGTCCCGTCAGCCTCCGTGCAGTAACGCCAAGGCCTCGGATGGCAACACACCAGGCCCTGTTCGCCCATGATGACCCTGATCGTCCGGTCCGACACCACCCAGTCGTCGCGTTGCAACACGGCGTGGATCCGCCGATAGCCGTAACGCCCCTTGGCCGCCTCGAAGATCTCACAGACCCTCGCCGACAGGTCGGTGCGTCGTTCCTCGCGTTCGGTCGCTGGCCGATCGGCCCGCTTACGCCAGGCGTAATAGCCCGACTCCGACACCTCGGCCGCCTCGCGCAACACCACCACCGACGCTTCCTCGTCGTTTGCCTTCTCCGTCTGGATCAACCCATACCATTCGGCTGCTGATCCGCCGCAAAGAAGACCGCCGCTTTTTTTAGGAAAACCACCTGGGCTTTTAGTTGTTTGATCTCCCGTTTGGCGTCACGCAACTCCTTGGCGCCGTCTGCACGGTCGCTGATGTCGTCTTCCAACCTGTCCTCTTTCACCTCACGGACCCATTTCCTCATCGTGTCCTTATGTATCGATAATTCATCAGCCCCATCCGAATACGTCCTCGACGATTCAACGACACGGCGAACCACTTCGATCTTGAACTCTGTGCTGTAATGAATTCCTGAACCCATCTGGGGGCTCCTCCCGGTTCACGCTACCGCCCGCCCCCTCCGCGAAATCCGGACGCCCTCCAAACATACCCGAATCGGCCACCAGATTCGGGTGGTCGAAGACCACCTCGACTCGGTCAGAACTATGGCAAGATGTGCTCACAGAAAGTGTCTTTCTGAACTGGGGAACGGCCGGCTTCGAACACCGTCATTCTTCCAGACAGGAAAGCACTTTCTGCGTATCTACAGCCCCATCCACCGCTCCAAGATCGGTGGATCCAGGCTAAAGGAGTCGGCGGCCATGGCGATCTCTTGCGGGCCGTCGGGTCGGGCCACGCAAGTGCTCGGATCTCGGAGGGGTCCATGGCGGGACAAGGCCAACTGTCGCCTGAACTGCCGTAGTGTGTGAGTCACTCCAGTGAAGGGACAGTAGGTTGACCGATCCAGACGCCGCGACCAACGATCGGCCAACGGCGGTGGGCCTCCGCAAGTACGGGGGCCTGCGCAAGTCCGGAGACCAGACCCACCTTTGCAACGCACCCGTCACCAACCTCTACTTTCGCACCGACGGGCTGGCGGTTCCCTGCTGGCTACAGATCGGCGATGCCCGAACCAACCGGTGGAGCCCGGAGACCTCCATCAGCGATATATGGAGCAGCGCCTACCTGGAGAACCTCCGGTCCGATCTGGCCGACGGCCGCATGGGTGGGATGTGCTGGCTTTGTAAGAACTCGATCGATGAGGGGACACGCCCACTGGCGTTGGCTTACGAAGACGTCGAACCGAACCCGGGATACCGGTGGCCCTCAATGATCGAACTTGAGCTATCCAACCAATGCAACCTTGAGTGCGTGATGTGTCAGGGCACCCTCAGCCACCTGATCCGAAAGAACCGCGAACGCCTACCCCCACTTCCACAGGTGTACGACGAGGTCTTCGTTGAGCAGCTCCGTGAGTTCATTCCCCACTTGACGGAACTCCGGTTCAATGGCGGTGAGCCACTGGTGCAGCAACTCGTGTTTGACATCTGCGAGATTGTCTACGAGATCAATCCGGAGCTACGCATTACGATCGCTACGAACGGCAACGTACTTAATGATCGGGTGAAATCGCACTTCCAACGCGGCAACTTTCACGTGAACATCTCGATCGACTCGCTGAGACCAGGACGTTACGAGGCCATCAGACCTCGCAGCGACCACGCCAAACTGATGGAGAACTTTTTTTGGTTCCGTGAATACTGCGACTCACAAGATCGGATTCTGTCCGTTCAAGTAAATCCGATGCGTCACAACTGGGACGAAATGGCCGAGATCATGGACTGGGCACTTCGCAACGACACTCGCTGCTGGTACAACGTCGTTCGATATCCGCTCCATTCTTCTCTCTGGAATCTCCCTGCGGCCGAGTTGGCGGAGATCCATCAGGCCTGGTGTGCCGTCGAGTTCGCTCATGATCCTAGAACCACACGCGTGGAGGTATTTGAGAACAACATGACGGCCTGGAACCACTTGGTCAACGATCAGATGGCGATCTGGGTGCTGGAGCAGCATGATAGGGAGGCCAATGGTGAGGACGATGCGCTTGATGCCACCCAGCCACTCGCCATCGGGGGCGCTCAAGCGCAACAAGCCGTCACCGTACAAATCGTCCCCCGGGTGTACAGGCAACCTGCTCCGGAACCGCTGGCTCCTGTCGCTGCAGAGCCGGAGCCACCACTGGCGGAAGCCAAGCCCCACGGGCCAGCAACGACAACCGGACCTGAGGCGCCGATGCCTCTGCACATTCGGATCCGCCGTTCCTTGAGTCACCGCCTTCGAGCGTATCGCCAGCCTCGGAGCAACGCATCGTGACCGATGGTTACCAAGACGTGCCCGACAGCTTCTGCCTACTACCCTGGGTCAACCTTTCGATCGATGTCGATGGCACGAGTCGTCCATGCTGCAAGTACGAGCGTGAGCAACCCGACAGCAGCTACTCGTTCGCCAACCTACGCAACACCCCCCTGCGAGACGTATGGAACAGCGACGCTATGCAACAGCTTCGTAGCGATTTCCTAGCGGGTGAGAAACCCGCCGGTTGCTCAGCCTGCTGGGATGAGGAATCAGCAGGCATACGGAGCTTCCGCCAGACCTACCTCGATGATCGCCGAATCAGTAGTCGGCCCGATCCAAACGATCTCACGCCAACAACTCCCGTAGCGTTGGACCTAAAACTGTCAAATGCTTGCAATCTCAAGTGTCGTATATGTGGGCCCGTGGCCTCCTCTCTATGGCTCAACGAAGAGCTCAAGCACGCCTCAGAAGGCTCAGCGACGCAAACCTACTTGGACCAAAACAAGCGCTATTTCCTAAGCAATAAGATCACCAAGGATCTCCACAGTAGCGACGAGTTGCGCCGATGGGCCCCGCATATCGAAAGCCTTGAAATGACCGGCGGCGAACCGATGCTCGCACCGGAGAACCGAGAGATTATCGAGGCGATTACCGAACACGGACGGCCTGAGCAGGTCACGCTGACGCTAACCACCAATGGAGCTGTCATCGACGAACGAGTCATGGCGGCCCTGCCACGCTTCGGTGAAGTTGTCATTTCATTGAGCATTGATGATATCGGTCGACGGCTGGAATACCAGCGCATGCCTGCCAAATGGGCAGAAGTAGATGAAAATCTGGACCGCTACAAGGCGCTAGCCTCCCCCACCTGTCAGGTGTTCACGAACGCCACCATCAGCACCTTGAACGTCTGGTACCTTCCTGAGTATCTCGCTTGGATCCACGAGAGATTCCCGAACGGAGAAATCCAACCAAACCTGAACCTCGTCCACAATCCACGTCACTATTGCATTCAGGTGTTGCCCGCCCCACTCAAGGACGTCGTCTACCGGCGACTTAAAGACGCCCAGACCGGCCCTTGGGCCGAACACATCCAGGCCAAGGTTCACGACATCGCCGGGTTCCTTATGAGCGCTGACGAAGACGATGACGACCAGTGGTGGAAATCTATTCGGACCACCACAGACCGTGATCAGATCCGAGGAGAGAAGTTCGAAACAGCTCATCCGGAATGGCACGCCGTCATCGATCGACTTGGCTACTGGGACCGCCCAGGCCGACCGGTCTCCTTATCACGTCGCCTATGGCCAAAGATCAAGAGGTGATGAGACCATCGTGAAGATACCAGTTCCGTCCAAGCTCCGCTGGAAGCAGGCTTTGCGTGACTACCAGCGGGGACGTTCGACCCCGCACCGGGAGTCAGTGTGCAACGCGCCATCCACCAATCTGTACTTCTCCGTGGACGGTCAAGCGTCACCCTGTTGGCTGTACTTTCCCATGCGCCCACCTAAATGGAGTCATGACCGATCCATTCGAGACATCTGGTACGGGTCCGAGTTCACTAAGGTTCGCAATGCGCTCGCTGAGGATCGCTTCATCGGGCGGTGCGGCCAGTGCAAGCATGACATCGCCACTGGGAACCGTCCGCTTGCAGCTGCCTACGACAATGAGCACCCGATTGGCGATTGGCCGACCATGCTGGAGATGGAGCTCTCCAACCTCTGCAACCTCGAGTGCATCATGTGCCACGGTCGCCTCTCATCCAAGATTCGTAAGAACCGCGAACACAAACCAGCGCTGATCAGCCCGTATGACGACAAGTTCGTGCATCAGTTAGAGGAAGTGATACCCCACCTCAAAGAAATTCGCTTCAACGGCGGCGAGCCGCTGCTACAGAGCATCGTGTTCCAGATCACCGAGCGTATCGCTGCAATCAACCCGGAACTCAAGGTCACAATCGCAACCAACGGAACGGTTCTGAACAACAAAGTTCGACGTATGCTCGACAGTTGCAATGTTCACATCAACCTTTCCCTCGACTCGCTCATTCCGGAGCGGTACGAGGAGATCCGAGTTAACAGCAATTTCGGTAAGGTCATGACAAACTTCGAGGAGTTCAACAGCTACTGCAACGATAACGGCCGAAACCTCTGCATCATGGTGAACCCTATGCGCATGAACTGGATGGAGATGAGCGACTACGTGTGGTGGACCGCTGAGCACGGCCCACACCTGTGGTTCAACACTATTAGAGAGCCTGAGCACCTTGCTCTCCACAACCTTCCTCACTCCGAGCTTGCAGCCATCCATACCACCATGGCTGGCAAATCGCTGCCAGCAGCTCCCAACGGGCCAGTCGGGCAGGCACAGCGAAATAACCTGAATGTGTACAACGGTTGGGTCCACCAAGTGGCGACCTGGCGAGACGAGGCCAAGGACGAACCACTCCGTGGCCGGGGTGTACCGGTCCAACTCAGCTCCAAGGCAACCTAAGCCTGCGTTTAAACCTTGACGTGGGTGGGTGAGATGGGTTCAGGGTGTCTTTTTGATGGCTGGGTGGCGGGGTCTGGGGCCGGTTGGGGTGTTCTTGGGGCGGCCTGGTCCGGCTCGGGAGGGTTTCGGTGGGCTGGCTGGTGTGCCGATGGTTGCGACAAGTCGTCGAAACCCTCTGCGGATGCGTGCTGGTGAGAGTTGGTGGGCTTTGCGGGGTCGGTCCCATGGGAGGCGGAGTGGAGTACGGAACCGTTTTCGCGGATGGTATCAAGCAGCAACTGGTTTCTGATACGACTCTCGAACTGAGGTGTGTCTGAGTTGATGTCGCATATCCCGGAGGTTTCAGTCCGCATTGCGGGGTCCTCTGGGTTGGTGGTTTTGATGGTAGGCGATCCGTCGTTGGCGTGCTTCTGAGAGCCCTTGTCGGCGTGCGGCTCGGATCGCTTCGCCTTCGCCCCGATGTTCCTGGTCGGGAGTGACATATCCGATGCCGGCGTGGAGACGAACCTGGTTGTAGTGGCCTGTCGGATCTCGAGTTCGGCCCGGAGCACGTCGATGTCGACGATCTGTTCGAGGTGGGGAAACTCGGCTTTGAGGTGCCCGAACAGCGACTCGATCCACGCTTGATCGGTCGGCGTCCCCGGCCTGCCGTAATGCGTTGCGAGCCAGGCGAGCGCCATGAACTCTCTTGTTGACCCCGACGTCATCTGGGGACCGTTATCGGATATGACCAACAGCACCGGGATGTCGTCGGAGTCGGGGTCCCACGGGACGCTGTCGGGGTTCGCTTGATCGATGAGCTGGTCGATGCCCTCGGCGATCAGCGCCCGACCGAACACTGCTTGGACCTCGACCGAGGTCTCATCAGCGGAGGTGATCGTGGCGATCCATTTCCTGGAGATCACATCGGAGATCACCGTCGTCGCAGCACCAGCTGCGGTCCAGTGCGTGGTGTCGTAAATCCAAATTGCGTTCGGTTTCTCCTCGGCCCAGTCCGGCCACGGCCGACGCTGCGACCGGCCCTCCCGTTTCGGTTGGCGGAACCTGAGATCCCTGCGTTCAAGCACCCTGCGCACCGTTGACGGGTCCGCCCAGAACCGGCCCAGCCACGACCCGCGGTGGGCGAGCTTGCGGTGGGACCGGTCGATGTCGGCCCACTCGTCGAACACCGCAACGATCTCGGTTTCCTCGGCCGGGGTGAGCCCATGGACCGGGTTCCCGCCCGGCTTGGCGTTGTCCAAGCTCGCCCCGGACGCGAGGCGGCCCCGCCAGCGTTCAACCCGCCGTGGTGACACCTCCAAATACCGGCACGCGTCACGGGCTGACCAGCCGCCCGTCACGGCGCCGTCGACCAGACCGAGGAGCGAAACTTTGGTGGCCGCTTCGATCCTTCTTGGGACCCGGCCACTCAACCCCAAGGCTCTTTTCCCTCTGCAAGCATCAACCTGACCGCCATCTCCGCCAGCGCGGTCCGTAACCGCTCCGCCTCCGCTCGGGCCTCCTCAAGTTCGATGTCACGCTGCTTGCCCCGGCGGCCAGGCCGAGACGCCGCCAACGCTTCCAGCGCGCCATCTCGGGCGACCGTCTTCAGCTTGGCGACCGTCGCACGATCCACACGGGCACGCTCGGCTGCCTGCCGACCGTGGTCTCCCCACGGACCAACTGCATCCAAATCTCGTACTTCTCTTGCGGCGCCAGAAACCGCTTCTTCCCTCTGGCAGGTTCGGTACTCAACGGGCCTCCTCAGGCTCGAACGAGCACCCCACCATGCTGACTGAAACAACCCGCGAAGTGCGACATCAAGTCTGCATCACCACAGAACCTCACAGGGCGTTTGATAGTCGAGCGCTGAGTGAAGACGTTCGTGATTATACCAAAGTTCGATATACTCCGCAACACACTTCCTCAAATGACCTACGGTCGGAAACGCAGTGTGGTTTGTGAACTCCTTCTCGATTGATGCAAAGAACGACTCCGCCAAAGCATTGTCATAACATGTCCCCACTCTACCCATCGATGGGCGCATCCTTGCTTCTTTCAAACACCGCCTGAACTTTCGCGAGGTGTATTCCGACCCGCGGTCCGAATGGAAGATCGCCCGCCGTTTCGTGCGCCCGTTTCGCCTTGCCATTCTGATCGCGTCGCAGATCAGCTCGGTGCGGTGATGATCCGCGACGGCCCACCCGACGACCTCACGGTTGTACAGATCGATCACCGTCGCCAAATAGCCCGGCCCGACCCACGTGTCGATCTGGGTGATGTCCCCAACGAACCGCACCCCCGGCTCCGCCGCATTGAAATCCCGGCGGATCAGGTCCGACGCCGGCGGTGTGCCGTCGGCCTTCGTGCAGTAGCGCCAAGGCCTCGGATGGCACGACACGAGCCCCTGTTCGCCCATGATGACGCGCACCGTCCGATCCGACAGCACCCAGCCGTCACGTCCCAGCTCGGCGTGGATCCGCCGACAGCCGTAACGCCGTTTGGCCTGGTGAAAAATCTCGGTGATCTTCTCGGACAACTCGAGGCGTCGCTGTTCGCCGGGCGTGGTCGGCCGGTCCGCCCGCTTGCGCCACGCGTAGTAGCCCGACTGGGCCACTCCGGCTGTCTCGCACATCAACGCCACCGACAGGCTTTCGTCGTTTGCCTTCTCCGCGTGGATCAGCCCATACCATTCGGCTGCTGATCCGCCGCGAAGAAGGCCGCCGCTTTTTTTAGGAAAACCACCTGGGCTTTGAGCTGTTTGATCTCCCGTTTGGCGTCACGCAGTTCTTTCTTGTCGTCTGCGTTGTCGCTGGTGTCGTCTTCCAACCTGTCCTCTTTCACCTGGCGGACCCATTTCCTCAACGTGTCCTTATGGACCGAAAGTGCATCGGCCACATCCGAATACGTCCTCGACGATTCAGAGACACGGCGAACCGCTTCGATCTTGAACTCTGTGCTGTAATGAATTCCCGAACCCATCTGCGGGCTCCTCCCGGTTCACGCAACCGCTCGCCCCCTCCGCGAAATCCGGACGCCCTCCAGTCAACGAGATCTGGACCGGGGACGCGATGCACGGTCGGTTCAAAGTCGCCGGCACACATAAGCCGGTCCTGTTCGCGTTTCTCGATGACCACTCGAGGCTGGTCCCCGGCCGGAAATGGAAGCTCGCCGAGGACACCCTCCGGGCCGGCAACCGAGTGGATGATCGTCCCAGACGTCGAAGAGTCAGGCGACTCGCCCTCATCTGAGGCATAGGACCTCATAGAGTCCGAGCTTACCTGTACATTCGGATGCGATCTATTGAGGACAAAGGGGAGACGTGGGCGACAACTCGACCGAACAGGTCCGCGGCGCCACCTCGCGTCGCCATGCGGTGGCGCTCGGACCGGCGGAGGTGTTCCACACTTCTGTCGCGACCATGAACCTCGACTTCCAAGTGCATTCCCGGCAGAGCCGCACGCTGATGAGCCTCTCGCGGGTGCAGGTTCTCCCTCCGGAACTGTGCGATCAGATCATTGCCGGGCTCGACGACGAGTGGACCGAAGGAGAAGTGGGCACCGGGAGCGATGACATCTTCGAGACGGTCGAGTTGAGCGCAGCGAAGCGAAGTGTCCAGCTCCAACGGCTCAAGGTCGACGAGCACCAGTTCCCTCTCGGCCTGATCGTGCGCTCCATTGCCGAGGTGAACTCGGCCTACTTCCGGTTCGATCTCACGGGCACGGTCGTATCGGACTGGCCCTCGGTACTCCGCTACTCGGCCGGCCGGGGTGACCATTACACGCCGCATGTGGACGTGGGCGACGAGTTCTCGACCCGCAAGTTGAGCTTTGTCGTGCAGTTGACCGATCCGTCGGAGTACCAGGGGGGGCGGCTCGAGCTGATGTTCGGCCTTGGCGACGACGCGGCGACCGAGAAGGGCTGGATGACGGTGTTCCCGTCGTACCGTCCTCACCATGTGACACCGGTGACGGAGGGGGTTCGGCACGCGATTGTCGGGTGGGTCCATGGCCCGTCGTTCCGGTAGCGATTGCGCGGCGAAGTGAGCGCCGACCCGGTGGCCTTCCTGCCGCTCGAACTGGGTGCGCCCTGGGTCGTGCCCCGATTCGACGGGTCTGACGTCGAGCGTGCCATCGCTCAGTGCAACGATGTGATCAGCTCACGAGCGCGTCGGAGGCTGGAGCGATTCCTTCCGGGACTGGCCGAGCAGCCCATATGGGAACCGGGTCGTCCCGAGGCTCCCATGTTGTGGCGGGCGAACCTCGAGGCAACGGCTTTGGGCGGGCGAGCGATCGTCGACTTCCTGACCGCACACGAGCAGGTGGGCGCCGAGCGGGTGACCTTCAGCTCGTCTGGCGTGCCGGAGCATCGAGCAGCGACGAGCGACGTGGTGCATCCCCGCCAACACCCGCTGATGAGTCCGACGAAACTGAGCGGCGCGGGACTGATGTCAGCGATGAGTCGAGGTGACTCGGTCATCTTCAATCACGCCGACGATGTTCATCCGTTGCTCGGCGCGCTGGCCGATGACCTCGGCCGCGCCTTCGGTTGTCAGGTCAGCATCAACGCGTACCTCAGCGTGGGCGGATCGGACATGTCCGGCTTTGGTGGCCATTGGGACGAACAGGACGTGATCGCACTCCCTCTCGTCGGCGCGAAGCAGTGGGAGATCGCCGAGCCGCTCGCTCCGAACGCGCTGCTCAGCGCCGTGCCTCAGGGATATTCCGATCGGGTCGTCGCGTCGACGCGGCTCGAGCCCGGTGACGCGTTGGTGATCCCACGAGGCTGGTGTCATCGGGTGACACAACCAGAGCGCGGGATGTCCTTCCACATCACCATCGGCCTGATCAGACCACGCGGGCCCCAACTCCTTGCTCAACTCATCGAGCGTTTGGCCCGACATGGAGAGCTTCGGGCCGACTTCCCTCTCCGACCCGAGGACGAGACGGCCGGATACTGGGCCAGCACTCTGCGGACGGTGTCGACCGAAGATGTCAACGCCGCCGCGGCTCTCACCCTGGCACGCATGGGCGGTCGTCCGTTCGACGAGGCCTCCGCAGCAATGGCTTTTGGTGCAGGCGTGTCCGAAGGGTTGTGGATCCGCCCCCAGGTGCCGTCGTCGTTGATCCTTCGCTCGCAGACTTCGGCCAGTCGGTCGGTGGATGACGCGGTCGAACTCGGGCTGAACTCTCGGGCCGTTCGTGTCCCGAATGACCTGCTCGATCCCGTGTTGGACGTGTTCGGGATGGGGGACCAGACCCTCGATACCGCCCTCGCCCGGCTTGGTCGGAGCGGGGCGGTCCAACCTCGCGGTCTGCTCGCCGAGCTCTCGGCGGGGGGAGTGCTGACGATGGCGTGGGGTCCCCCTCGGTGGTTGGCCTGAGTCGGCCTCCTACGACGAGATCACCGAATTACCCAGTGACCTCGGCCACTTTGGCCTGCGCAGTATTCCGCGGTAGAATGCGAAAGTGGTCTTGGCGATTGAGGTTCGGAACGCCTTGGCATTTCGAAAACTGGGCGGAGGACAAGATGGTGGACACCACGGGCGACAGCGAAATCAACGAGATTTCTGAGGACGGCCTCGCACGGCGCCGGGCCGTCAAGATTGCAGCTGGAGCCGCCGTCGCAGGAGCTGCGTGGGCTGCGCCCACGCTGAACGGCGTGTCGCTCGTGCCGACGATGGCCGGAGCGTCGACCGTCCCCCCCATCGCGACGCCGTGCATGAGCTTCGATACGACCGGGACCTGGGGGTCGAACTGCTTCCCCGGCACGCAGGTTCGGACGCAGACCTTCGGCCCCGCGACCAGCCAGGGTTGGGTGGCCCTCACGGTGCAGGGATGCACCGTGCCCGGTGATACTGCAACCACCAGGCTCGCTGACTTCCCCGGCGAGGCGCACGACTTCGAGACGCCTGCGGGCTATGTGTGCCGGTTCGAGCTGTCGGGTGACTGTGGCGTCGCGACGGTGCCGGTCGCCTCGTCGATGCCGCTCGGTTGGGGTCTCGCCGGCTTGATCATCTCCAACAAGCCGGATTGCCCGGGCGGGCTGGGGCCTGCCGCCAACAACAACCGGGATATCTGCTGGGTCGTCAAATGCGATCCGGTGTGAGCACGTTCTGAAGGGTCTCGAATGACCATCATGGACGCGAGACGAGTTCCTCCAGCCTTCGCTGGTCCGGCGATCAATGCTGGGCTCGACTCGATCGCTTGGAGCGGAGCATCGATTCCTCCTCTGCACCTGAACGGGACGGCGACTCTGCTCGCATCCCAGATGGACGGTCTGCGATCGATCGACAAGATCGCAGAAGCGGCCGTTGCACGACTTCCCGGATGCACCCTGTCCCTCGCCGAGATGCAGATTCTCGTGCATCGGCTCGGCGTCGCGCTCTCCGAGTTCGGATTGCTGCAGGACGATTTCTGCGGCGCCGCCCCTCGACCCGACGCCACTGCAGTTCAGCAGCCCAACGTCTGCGAACAGCGGCTCTACCGTCTGAACGGCGCCGCGTTATTCCTCGTCGATGTCGGCTATCGGACGATCGTTCTCTCTGTTGCCGACCACAACCTGGCACGAGAGCTCGCGGTCGTCCTCGACCCGTTCCTCATCGAGGGGCGACCCGTCGATCTGTCAGTTGCCCCTCTGGAGCTGGCCGTCGTCCCGGCCGAGCAGGTCGGCCGGCGCGTCGGTGTGGGGTTTCATCACCTACACGGTCCCGACAACCGCACGCTGGTGCGGTCGACGGATCTCGGCGACGTGGTATCTGCGGTGCTCGCCTACGTCGGCAATGAGCTCGCAGTCGCGCGGGAGCCCGACGCGGCTTGGTTCCGTGGCACAGCGCTTCAACGTCGGAGCCACGAGGCATTCGTCGTGAGCCCCGGTCTTTTTCGAGTCTGGAAGTCGAATTGGCGACGGATCGAAGCAGCCGGATACGCGGCGTGTCCTGGCATCAACATTCGGGTCAGCGACGACGCCAGCTCGTTCGCGGCGCCTCGAGTCGAGATCGATGACGGCGGTCTCGTTCGACGATGTTCGGAAGCGAGCCTCGTGGGCCCTCGTCAGGCCGTCGCCACCGAGAATGAGTGGACCTCCGTCATCGGGCTGGCCGTGCAGAACGAGGGAGGCACCCACATCCTGGACCCGATGTCGGAAGCAGCGTTCGAGTTCGTGCACCAGGCGTTCCAGATCCATCGCGTGGCCGACGAGCGGCGCGTCCTCGCCAACTCAGAAGCGCACACTCTGAGGGTGCTCGACGCGGCCTGGGCTCTGTCGCGCCGGGCCGGGATACACCGTTCTGCCCGACTCGACCACGAGTTCATCGAGGCGGTCTGTGTCACCGAGCCGACAGAGGCCGTCCGGTAGATTCCGGCGATGCCGATGAACTTGAACCTGGGGTCCGCGTGTGTTGCAGTCGAGAGCGATAGCGCCCGAGTCGCACAGTTGATCGCCACCTGCTTCGCCGACCTGGGCGAGTCTGCCGCGGAACCGCACTCCCGGTTCGACGCGATCCGGGGCGACGACGGAACCCTCACGCTCGAGGAACGCGGAACCATCCTCGCGTCGAGGGATTGCGCCTCGTCCATGCTGCGGACCTTGCAGAGCCGGCTCAACGTCGTGCACATCGAACAGTCGGGCTGTCCCGTGACGATCCACGGGAGTGGCGTGGTGATCGGCGGCGCCGGCTTGGTCATGGCTGCACCAGCGGGAATGGGTAAGACCTCGCTCGTTGCCGATCTCCTCGACCGCTGCCAGGGCTATCTGGGTGACGAAGCAATCGGCGTTGACGCCGATGGTGCCTGCCTCCGGGGCTTCCCGAAGCCCCTCAGCGTCAAGCCTGGATTGTTCGACCGGAGGCCGGGCCTGGGCGCTGTCGCGTCGCCCGACCCATTCGGCGGGCCAGAGCAGGTGTCGTTGGTTCCTGCATCAGCGATCGCCACCGGCGCGATTCCCCTGTGGCACGCGGCTCCGGGCCTGGTGGTCATCCTCGATCGGGTCGCCTCCGACGAACATGTCGCCTCGTCACCGACGATGCGCACGATGACTCCGCCCGAGGGGGTCCAACGACTTTCGGAGAGTGTGTTCGGGCTGGGCGCCTGCCCCGCCGACGCGATACTCGCTCTGGCGCGGCTCTCAACCAGATGCGCGTTCGTCGAGTTCACCTACGCCGACAGTTCGTCGGCAGCAGACCTGCTGGCCGACACCGCCGCATGGCCGCGTGTTCGGCCCGGGATCGCGCCGCCGCTGCTGTGCTCCATCGCTCGACGGTCGGGCAATGCGTGGCGCCGCCCGGTGGCCGATGCCTGTGCGGTCGAGTTCGGCGGTGAGACGTTGTTCTTCGATCCTGCACGACGATGGTTAGTTCGAGGGGCGGCAATCTCGGCCGCGGTTTGGCGACTGGCGGGCGTGATGTCACCACCGGATCTGATTGCCGCGCTGGTGTCGGAGGGCTGGTCCGAAGACCTCGTTTCGCAGAGCCTTGCCGATCTCGTCGAGATCGGGCTCCTGTCGTGACCGATGTCAAGGGCATCGAGGGCATCGACGCTGAACCGGCGCTCCTGCAGGTCGGTGCGGGCTTTTCGCGGCGCGTCGTGGATCCGACGGTCGACGATCCCCTCGAGTGGCGAGCTGCCGCGGCGATGGCCAATCGTCGCGCGGTCGACTTTGCGAACCGCCGGTTGGGCCTGGTGCTCGGTGAAGAACTGGCCCGCGTGCTGCCACCCGGCGACAAGCCGGCCAGCCCGTTTGCGGCATCGGTTCCCGTGTTTTTCTGGAATGCGGTCGGCATGTCGGCGCGTGTGCTTCGACTTCTCGAGATGCAGGCCCCCCAGACGTCCGACGCCGGCAAGCTTCGCGTCGTTCGGGGTGGTGCGTTCAAGGAGATCGACCCGCCTCTGTACATGCGAGGGCAGGGCGCACACGGGGACTATTCCAACTGGAGACCCGATGCTGCTGTTCTTGCCAGCCTGATCGACGATGGGGCAGTCGTCAACCTCAACTACCTCGAAGACCACGATGCCGTCGTTCGGCGTCTGGCCGAGCTGGTGGCTCGCTCCAGCCGGAGTGCGGTGAACGTCAATGCCTACCTGAGCCGTAGCGGTTCGTCCGGCACCGGGCCGCACTGGGACGACCACGACGTGATTCTCATGCAACTGGTCGGCACGAAGCGGTGGCGACTGGGAGCACCCACCGCCGACAGTCCGGTCAAGGGGATGGGCCTCAACGACGCTTCGGGGCCACTCGTGTTGGACACCGATCTCAGAGCCGGGGGCGCCTTGTACATCCCGCGTGGTTTCTGGCACGAGGGAACGAGCGACGGCGACCTGAGCATCCATCTGACGATCAGTATCAACCGACCTCGCGCCAAAACGGTCGCGGAGTACTGGTTGTCGGGGCTCGACGAGGAGGCTGAACATCGCGCCGACCTCTCCTCCTCCGGCACGTTGCCTGACTCGCTCCGTTTCGCGGCGGATGACGGCGACCTGTGCTCGTTCTGGGCTGGGCTGGCAGCGACGCAGCGTTGCTCGACGTCCAACCGGGTCGACCTCATCTCGAACCTGCTCGCCCTCGAGAGTTGGACGGGTCTGGGGTTGTCGGCCCGGGTTCCGACCCCTGGCGGGTTCGCGATCAGGGGCGACGACGTCGAGCGGGCGGTCCTTGCCTTCGGAGGAAGCGAGGTGACCTGTTCGTCCGACGTCGCGGTCGCTATCACCACCCTTGCGTCGGGTGCCTGTGTCAGGGTCGATGAGTTCGTCGACGATCATGCCGAGCGATTCGACGGACACGCCGTGCTGCGTGAGTTGTTGCTCGCCAGCTTTCTCGATGTGTACCTCGGTGACGAACCCGACTGGCCATTGGTCGAGGCAGACGAGGTCTCGTGACGGCGAGGATGTTGGTGGAGCGCCTCGGGGCGGCACCGCCCGTCTCGGCGGACTATCGCATGCCGAACCCGGCACGCGGGTCGTTCGACGTGTCGGTGTACGAGTCGAATGCCCGGCTGCTCGAGGTGTCGCGGGCCGACTTGGACGTCACTTTCGGAGCGCTCGCCCCACACCTGCTGACGACTCAGGACCAGGTCGTTCACGGCCATCTGGCAGATCCGGATGCGTGCTCCTCGATGGTGGAGACCCGTCACCTATTCTCCGTCCTGAGCAATGACGGGTTCGCACCCGAGCGGATCGGTCTCTTCTCGGCGGGCACCGGCGAGGTGCCGATCGATGTGACACGTCGCGAGCTCCACGGCGTCGCCGACCCCTTCAGCTCACACCTGGCAGTCGGGGCCGCCGCCTTCCTGGTGGCAAGTGGTGGTTCCCTTGTCCTCCGGCGAGCCGAGGACATCTTCGAGGGACTGCGCTCGGTCTGCCGAAGCATCCAGCGGGCAACCGGTGCGCACGTCAACGCAAATGTCTACGTCTCCCATGGGAACGACTCAGGGCTCGGGCTGCACTGGGATGAACACGACGTCCTTGCGGTGCAGTTGGCCGGCACCAGACGTTGGGTGGTTCGCCACAATCAGTCCGACGCCCCTTTGCGTGAGCGGATGATCGCCCGAGGTCTGCCACCCGTGCCTCCAACCGGTGTCGGCGACGTGGCTTCCGACAGCGTCGTCTGTCCGGGTGACGCGCTCCTCATCCCGCGTGGCTGCCACCACGAGGTCGTCTCGACCGACGAGCTGAGCGTTCACGTCTCCTTCGGGTTCACCTACCCGATCGGGCTCGGCGTGGTGGGCCATCATCAGCCCGAGAACATCGACCGCCCCGAGGCCCGGCGCGAGGCACGGCGAACGGTTGGAGGTTGGGCGCTGCCCGAGCTCGGCATCAAGGGCGAGGATCGGGCGTGGGATTCGGTGGTCGCGGCGGCCCTCGCGCTGCTCCCTGTGCGCTCGACTGCTAGCGTCGACGCTATGATCGATGCCTTCCGGGCGCCCGACCTCGGCGGCTGGCGGTTCTCGTGGACGGCGAGTGGAAGCGCCGTGCTGCACCAGGCGGGGCGCGAGGCGCAGATCGCCACGGGGGGCCGACTCGTCCGGTTCGCACCAACGCTGTTACGCCGGTTCCCATCCGTCGCTTCGTCGACGCAACGGTGTGTCGACTCACTCATCGAGGAGGTCGGATCGGACTTCGACGATCGAGCCGATGCTGCGGAGTCCATCCGGATCGCGCTGTGCGAACTCGCCATCGAAGGGCTCGTTGAGCTCGCTCCGCCGCACGCCCGCGTGCCGAGTCCGGAAGCAGCGTCGTCATGACCGATCTGATGAATTCGTCCGAGGCGCGCGAAGCGTTCTGGCACGAGGGCTACATGTTCGTCCAGGGCTATCTGTCGGTGTCGACGGCGACGTTGGCCGCCCGGTACGCGCTCATGCAGTACCGGAATCAGCCGAGGCCCGAGGAGGACAAGGATCGCCCGGCGCAGGTCCCGGGAGCACATTCGGTCTACGCAGATCCGCTGGCAGAGTCGATCCTCGACCTGGCGACGGGCGACGTCAGCGAACTGGTGGGACGACACCTGGTTCCCTCCTACGCCTTCTATCGCGTGTATCGCGCCGGCGATACGCTGAAGCCGCACACCGATCGGGTATCGTGTGAGATCAGCGCGTCGTTGTGCCTGGGCCATCACCTCGACGACGAACTACCGTGGCCACTCGGACTTCGTACCAATGATGAGGCTCCGGTGAACATCGAACTCGAGCAGGCGCCCGGCGATCTCATCCTCTACCGCGGGAGCGACTGCATCCATTGGCGCCGTCGGATGCGCGGTGGTCCGGATGCATGGCAGGCGCAATTGTTTCTGCACTGGGTCGATGCCGACGGGCCGTACGCGAATGTGTGCGCGTTCGACACGCGTCCCGCTCTCGGTCTGTCCGAGAATCATCGCGACCCGCAACGAGTGGCACGAATGCAGTCCATCCAGACAGCGGTCGACAACGAGAAGTCGATTCGACTTCGGAGCGAGTACCTTGCGCTCGGTGTTGATCTCGCGGCGTCGTTCGATGTGGCCGACTCGTGCGGTGAGGACTCCTTTGATGCCCCCACATGACCAATCCGTTGTCACGTGCTCGCCGATCGACGAGGCGTGGGAGGTCTATTGGCCAGATCCGTCCGTTTCCCGGTTCGAATCCGAACTGGTCGATCTGAACCGGGAGGCTCGTGCCCGTTCGGCATGGGTTCTCGAGCACTTCTTCTCGACCCTCTCCTTTCTCGAGGTGCTCGACCGGTCGCCGACTCACCTTCGGGTGAATTCGGAGGTCGCGAGACAGCTCCTCGGCCTTGACGTGGTCGAGACGTTGCTCCGGCACGTCGACGGGTCTCCGCGGGCGATCCGTGCCTACCAGGGCTTTGAACAGGTACCGATGACGTCGTTCCTGGCGTCGACAACGGACTCGTTCGAGCCGGGGGTCGTGAACGTCAATCGACTCCTCGCCGGCCTGTCCAATGGATACACGTTCAACCTGATCGGTCTGGACCGCCGATGCCCGCTGCTGGGCGAGCTCGCTGAGCACCTCGAGCGACTGATCGGAGGTCGGGTCGAGATCAGCGCGTTCATCAGCTCGGGCGATATTCCCTCGACGCCCCTCCACGTCGACCATCCCGAGCTGCTCGTGATTCCCGTCGTCGGCCCCAAGTACTGGGAGGTTCGCGCCCCGACGACCAACTACCCGCTGCGCACAGGCGATGAAGTGCCCCAGTCCGGCGACGTCGTGTTCGCCGCGACGATCGAGCCCGGCGAAGCCCTGGCGGTGCCGAGGGCGTGGGTGCATCGGGCCGAGACCTGCGGAGAATTCTCTGTGTGCCTGACGATCGGCATGTACCGAGCGCCCGGAGCCGCGCACGTGGTCTCCTGCGCGAACCGTGCCTCGGAGTCTGCCGAGTTACGCCGTCCGCTCACCGTCACTGCGGCGACCGATCGGGCCACGTTCGAGGCGGTGGTCGACCCGGGTGTGACGAGCCTTGTGGGCCTGGTCGACGGCATCGGCCGACGCGGTGCGGTCGCCCGCGAGTTGGCGTCTCTCGTGAACAGGCCGACCGGTTCGCCGCTGTGGGAACTTGCCGGAGCCGTGGCGCCGTTCAGGATCGAGTCCGACCCATCCACTCGGCGGGTGCGTGCCCGTCACGGGGGTGTGTACCCGGCCCGTCGGCCGAGCAGGAGTGACCCCGGCCGACTTGCGGTGGCGACTGCCCGTCGAGTGATCGAGTTCCCGGCCGACAGTTTCGAGCTAGTCCTCCGCTGCCTGTCCGGTCTCCCGGCAACGTTGGGAGGACTGGCGCGACAGGACGCCATCGGCGAGATGTTGGTACCGCTGTTGCTGGTCGAGGGCGTGATCGAACTGATCGATCCCGCCGCGATGTCGTTCGATCGCCTCTGTGGGGCGGACCAATGAGCGAGATCTCGGTCGGGTGTCTTCCCGAGTCGACGGTCGTGCGGTTCGCCTGGGACGACGACCCGTGGCACGAGACTCTTCGTCGGGTCAACGACAGGGCTCAGGCGCGATCTCGTTGCGCGCTCGAATCGTGGATCCCCGGGCTCGCCGGGCACCTGCGGTCAGATATCACCGACGTCGTCCCGCTGACGCGGCGAACCGACGCGCCGCTCTACGGCCGCACGCAGTTGTCCGCTGATCTCGCCCGCCTCGATGTGGTCGACACGCTGCGCATCTATCACGACGGGCAGCTCATCGCCGTCGATCCGTTTCTGCAGCGCGACCACGTCCTGCACCGACCCGGCGTCGTCAACTTCGCCAAGATGTTGAGTTTCCTGGCAGACGGCTACACCTTCAACGTCGGAACCATCGATCGGTGGAACCCACCCCTCAATTCGATCGCCGAACACCTCGAGAGAGTCCTGGGAGGCTCGGCCGAGGTGCACGCGTTCCTCAGCGGCGGCGAGACGGCAGCCAGTCCGTTGCATTTCGACCAACCCGAACTTCTCGTCGTGCCGGTAGAGGGCGACAAGCGTTGGGACGTTCGCCGATCCGAGCACGAGTTCGCCATGGGTCCGACGTTCATCGACCACGGCGAGCCCCCCGTCGCATTCGACCGCGTCGTGTCGGTGGGGCAGGCGCTCGTGGTCCCGCGGGGATGGTTGCACAAGGCGACTCCTGTTGGTCACGTCTCGATTTGTCTGACCTTCGGGCTCTTTCGTGGTTTCCTCGCCCGCGCCGCAGGCGCGCTCGCCGACCGGGCTATCGAGGTGGACGAACTTCGTCGACCGTCGACACTCGGTTGGGACGGCGATCGCGACCTGGTTGGAGAGGCGGTCGATGCTGTGAGTGGTTCGGTTTCGCGGCTGTTCGACGTCGACGCTCTACAACGGGTCGTCGCCCGATCACTGGCCGAACTGCCCACCCGGAACGACGGCACGGTGCCGTGGGATCTCGCCGATGCCCAGGAGGTCCCGGTCGATACGCGTGTTCGTTCCCGGGCACCTGGCGGATACCTCGCGGTGGATGTGGATCGGGGGTACATCGGGTGCGCGGGCGGCGATCGGCTCATCGTCGCGTCGGGGGACCTTCGCGACGAGCTCGGAGCACTGCTCGACAGCAACGGCCGGTCACTCGAGGAGTTGGCGGGGGAGTCGGATCGACCCTCGGATCTCCTGACCGCCGGCGCCAGGTTGGTCGCCGACGGGGTCCTCGACATCTGCCCCCCCTCGGGATTCGGGTCGGACGCTGGGCGTTCGGAGTGATCTCGGTCGGGCCCGTGGACGGGCGCACCCGGTGCCGTCTTCCCGATATCGCGGCTGGGGTTCTCGACGCGGCCGCGGTCCGGATCAATGCGCGACACCTCGCGCAGTCGACCGCTGCTCTGGGTCGACTGTTTCCTGATGTGGGGGTGGGCGATCACGATTTCACCGCTCCCGCGGAGGTCCGTGTCGAGCGGGATTCGTTGAACTACTCGATCGACGATCTCGGCGTGTTCCTCCGCGACCACGACGCCCTCGATTCGTTCATCGTGATGCGCGATCGTGAGACCGTCTCGAACCTGCCCTTCCTTCTCCGTCAGCATGAGCTCTGGCGGCCGGCCGTGATGAACGCCAACCGAATCGTGGCCGGTCTGGACGACGGTTACACGATGAACTTCAGCGGCGTCGATCGCACCCACGTCGCGCTCAACGAGTTGGCCGAACACGTCGAGCGCGTCTTCGGTTGCCTCGCCGACGTCAGCGTGTTCCTCGGCGCCGGCTACCACGTCGGGTCGGGGCGGCATGCCGATCTGGGAGAACTCCTCGTCATCCCGCTGGGCGGAGCCAAGCGCTGGCAGGTGTTCGAACCGTCGCTCTCGCATCCGCTCGGCCCATCTCACGCCTCCGACCTTGGTGGACCCGTTGCGTACGACTCGGTCCTCGTGCCCGGACGTGGGCTCATCGTTCCGCGCGGGTGGCCGCACGAGGTTGTTCCGGTGGGTCAGACGTCGGTCTCGTTGACGATCGCGTTCTACCGTCCCATTCTCGCCGCCGGTGTCGTCAGCGTTGCCAACGATGCGGTGTCGCATCCCGATCTGCGTCGACCGTTCACGGGCGGCGATCACGAGCGGCTACGTCACCTGATCGACGGTGCCGCACATCGTTCGCGAGCCATGTGGGACCCGACCGCGCTCGGGCAGGCATTTGCCAGGGGACTGGCACGGATCCCGCTCCGCAATCACAGCCTGCCGCGCTGGGAGTTGCTCGACGGTCGGCTGTCAAGCGGAGTGGCCGGTCGGCTGCGGGCACCGGGCGGAATCATGGTGGCCCCAGGCGCCCACGGTGAACCGACCTGGGCGTTCGGGGGCCGGACGGTTCGCTTCGATCTCGACGACCTTCCCATCGTCGAGCAGCTCATGAGCTCGACCTGGTCGTCTCTCGATGACATCGTCTCGTGTGCCGCCTTGCCCGAGCACGCCGCCGCCCTGATGGTGGCGTTCGCCTCCGAAGGGCTGATCGATTTGGCGGAGATCGACGAGATCGCCGACGTCGACGACCCGGCATACCGCACATGACCGTCGACGTGTCCTGCATCGTGTTGTCGACATTCAACGCCCCGTTCGTGCGGACCCATCTCGTGCCGAGCATCCAGGCGAACAGCGATATGGCGACCACCGAGATCATCGTGGTCAACAACGGCCCGGACGAGCTGGCCAGCATCCCGGGAGCGAGCGTCCATCGATCAAAGCGGTACCACATCCCGATCGGGTACAACCGGGGGGCAGCTGCGTCGACCGGCCGGCTGCTGGCGTTCTTCCACGACGATTGCGTGCTGAATGACCCAGATTGGGTCGACAAGGTCGAGCGGGCGCTGAGCGCCGGGGCGTGGTTGGTCGGTCCGGATCGACGCGTCGACGCGGAGTACGCGTACCTGAAGGAGGTTCCGCTCGTCATCAGCCGTGAGACGTTCGGTTCGCTGGGTGGCTACGACGAGCGCTACTACCTCGGGTACCAGGCCGAGCTGCTGTGCTTCGAGGCGGTGCGTCGCGGGGGTTCGGTCGAGGTCGTTCCCATCGATTCGTTCCACTACTGCAACGAGATCGGGATGTCGACGCTGCTCATGCTGGCACCGCCATCGGAGCGGTCGGCCCTGGCCGCCGCGTTCGGTGATCCGAGTTTCGGCCCGAACTCGTGGCTCGGGCTTCCCGACTGGCCGACCCATCGGCTCCGCGGTCGGTGGCTGAAGGACTACCTGATCGACCTTCCCCTCGCCGGTCATCTCCACCGCGCCTACGCGGCGAGGTCGCTCCGAGATCGCCCGACATTCGGTCGTCTACTCGCCAGCGGAGTTCTCCCGTCGCTGATGCCAGCAACGGTCGGCGACATGGAGCGACTGTTCTCTGCCATCGATCTCGCCAACCGCCAGATCGCCGCCGGCGCCGGTCGTGGGGGCCCCGTCGAGCCGGCGACGGTTGACCCGCAATGAGCCGGCCGATCTTCGTTCTGGGGTGCGGCCTGTCCCAAGACGGATCCGTCTGCCTGCTGGAGAACGGTCGCATCCGGGTCGCCATAGAGAAGGAGCGTCGGTCGCTCATAATACACGACGGCGGGAACGATTCTGCCGCGATGGACTATGTGCTCGACAGCGCCGGCATCACCCTCGACGACGTTGCTGTGGTGGTGCAGAACGAGAACGGCATGTTCGCCCACGGTAATCAGCGATACGACGGCGCCACGCGGCGGCTTCGCCCCCATGACCGAGTCGTGTCGATCTCCCACCACCTCGCCCATGCCTACGGCGCGATGGGCACCTGTCACTTGGACGACGGCATGGTGTTCGTTCTCGACGGGTCCGGGAACGCATATGAGGAGTGGCTGGACCTCGATGGTGCCGAGATCCTGACCCGTCCGCCGGCCGGACATCCCGTACTCGTACTGCGAGAAGGACAGCGCGTATCGGTTCCACGCCGGTGCCCTCACTCCGCTGGTGAAGGACTTCTCCCCGCAGGCTCGGCGCAGTTCGCGGTTGGCGCGGACGACAACACAACACCCGATCGGCGGCGTGTGCCAGACGGCCTCCAAGTTAACGGCATTGCGGCTAGAGTCACGGGCCGCCGCACCACCCACACGGCGAGACGGCCGCCTAGTGCTGCCGCGCAGAAGTTGGTTGAACGTGGCCGGGGGCGGGTCGGCGGGCGTCGTAGGTCCATTTGAACGGTGTCGCGGTCTGGCTGTGGTGTTCGATGAACGCCATCATTTTGTTGACGAGGTCTTGCCGGCTGGT
>JACDJC010001260.1_pt1 | contig 23018 bp, 27 predicted proteins | sample 7454191 | NCBI WGS metagenome assembly JACDJC01 (sample SAMN14253291, study PRJNA609438) | sludge metagenome | isolation source: sludge after 25d culture with pyrite and EDTA | collected 2018-12-20 | reverse complement strand
ATAGATATGGATAGATTCAATTAAATCTGTTCAAACCCTCCTTCCTGAGCCGCTCCAGTTGTGTCTCGTACACCGGGCGGTGCACGCTGGCCTCCACATCGACGTGGCGCATGAACGGCGCCACGCAGTTGGCCCGGAAGCGGGTCTCGATCGGACCGGGTTCGACCAGGCTTACCGAGATTCCCGTTTCGGCAAGCTCCAGCCGCAACTGATCGACCAGCCCCTCCATGGCGTACTTCGACGCAACATAGGCGCCACGGTACGGCAGGGCCGCATATCCCAGCACAGAACTGTTCCACACGATCCTGCCGTGGCCCTGCCGGCGCATGGCCGGGATCACCAGGTTCGTGAGCTCGACCGCCCCGAACAGGTTGGTCTCGAACTGCTCGCGCAACGCATCGCGCGTGAGATCCTCAGCGGCGCCGATCATTCCGAAGCCGGCGTTGTTGAAGAGGGCGTCGAGCGTGCCGCCAGTACGGCCCATCACCTCGGCCACCGCGCAGCGGATACTCTCGCTATCCGCCACGTCGAGCTGCAGGACTTCGAACGAGGCGTGGGCCAGTTCGTCGACGTCTTTCCTGGAGCGTGCCGTGGCGAACACACGCCAGCCGCGGGCAGCCAGTATCGTGGCCGTTTCGAGGCCGATGCCGGAGCTGCAGCCGGTGATCAGGATGCTCCGCGTCACCAACCAGCCTCCTCACCCTTGATTGCGGCGATCGCAGCGCCAACCTTTCCGACCGCCGGCGGAAAGAATCGGACGTTGGCGAACAGGGTCACCACCTGCCCGGCCTGCTGTTCGGAGTCGTCGGCGACATCCCCGAAGCCGCGGTGGTTGAGATCCATCTCGGACAGCTTGAATCCATCCGTCGTCCTGCACAGAAAATTCAGGCGTTCCAGCGCCTGCGCGGAAACCTCGGACTTCGAGAGGTACATGAAAAAATCTCCCGCGCCACCGTTGCGCGCCAGCCGCCCGCGCATCTGATGCAGGCTGCTGACGCCGTAGCGATCCGCTTCCACCACCACGAGCGCACGCAGATCCCTGATGTTCACGCCGATCTCGATCAGCGAAGTGGCCAGCACGATGCTTTTCTGCCCGCCCTTCACCAGATCCAGCGCGGCCAGCTTCTCGTGTTCCTTCATCCTGCCATGCAAGCCCACCACCTGATCCGGGTAAAGCTTCTCCCAGATCGGCAGAGCCGACTCCACCGCGAATTTCTCTTCCTCCGCCGGATCCTCGAGAAGGCTGCCGTTGGCGCGCACCAGCGGCAGGATGACCGCGATCTTGCTGCCTGCCTTGACGGTCTCCCGGAGCTTCCTGAACATGCCCGACTTGTCCGGTTCTCGGACCAGATGGGATTTGATGTCTTTCCTGACTGCATACTCGTTCAGGACCGTCAGGTCCATCCCTCCGTACATCACCAACGCCCCGGTTCGCGGGATGCACGTCGCCGTCGCCTCGATCAGGTTCGTGTGCGGCGCCATCAGGGCATCACGCTGCTGCTTCGACGTCTTTTGCTGCTCATCGACCACGAGACAATCCGGGACGATCTTCCGCTCCTTGCAGAAGCGGAATAGCGCGCTGGTGCCGACCAGGATGGGTTTCTTGCCGCCCTCGAACACCTCGGCCGGCGGCTTGGCCTTTGCGGTAACGAGCTCCACTCCAACCCCGGGAAACCATGCCTTGATTTCCGCGTAGGTCTGGTCCGCGAGTGGCGCATTCGGGCTGAAGATCACCACCTGGTGGCCGGCTTCCGCCGCGGCAGCCGCCATCGTCCCGAATACGCAGGTCTTCCCGGTCCCGACGTCGCCGGAAAGGAGAATCCGGTACGGCGACGGCGCAACCAGGCCGTGGTAAATTTTCCGCATGCAGTTGAGCTGCCCGTTCGTTGGCTTGAAGGGAAGCGCGCCGAGCATTGCCTTGATCCTTGGGCCCTCGAGCCTCAGCTGGGCGCCTTCGACCGGCGCATCATTCTTGCTGCGCTTGACCTGCAGGAGGATGTCGGCCACCGAGAGGCTGGTGGCATATTCCCTGGCGATCTCCGCCATCTCGTCGGAATCCGGCATGTGGAGCTGGCGGATCAGAGAGGCAAGATTCTTGAAAGGCTTTTTGCGGCTGAGGGTCGCTCCGACCTCGAGGATTTCTTTTTCACTCCACCCGGGAAAAGCCTTCTTGACGGTCTTGACCGACACGTCGATCGAGGTGGCCACAGCTGTATAGGCGCCACGCCTGGCAATCTCGCCCTTGACCTTGGCCTTCTTCGGATAGACCGGAACGAGCGGCAGATCTTTCGGCGGAAAATGGGCTTCGAGCAGGCGGTAACCGCCACCGTTCGTCTTCATGAGAAGGCCGCTGACGAGAATGTCGCTGCCTGGATGCGCCTGCACCAACGGGTGTCCATTGTCGACAACCCCGCTTCCGGTGGCCCGGATCTCTCGCGCAGTCGACTTTCCCTCGTCACAGTGGGAGAGCATCGCGGCGAAGCGTGGCGGATGCAGGGATTCTTGCGTGACGTGAAGCAGCCTCGCAGACAGGACCACTTCGACGCCTTCACCGCATTGCGACGGCAGACGCCGGGTCACCTCTGAATAGGCCTGTTCGTATCGCACCGGCACCTGAAGAACGGCTTCCGGGGCTTCCGAATAGCCAGCTTCGAGAATGACGGGATTCGTGGTCTTTCTGGCCATGCGTTTTGCCGGCGCGCACTGCGTCCATCAAGGATCAAAACGATGAAACGATCCTAGCAGCCTGGCTGCAAATGGCGGTTTTCTTATACCTGCGGATTCCTTGAAACAAAAAAGCCACCCAAAAGGATGGCTTTCTGTCCTGTCACTGCGCCCGCCTACAGGAGGCAACGGTTTTAACCGACCCAGGAGGGTTGCTCCTGCCAGCGATGGCGACGGGTTCGGAAGCTCGGCAGCTCAAGCTTTGCACTTGCACCTGGAGGCAGGCTGTGCGTTTGCAGCATGGCAGAAATTCACGGGAGTTTCAAGCGATCAAGGCAACAGCCCTTTTTCATGGAACTTCCAGGCCATCCAGGACTGGAAATCCCTGTCCCTGGCTTGCGGGAGAAAACTTGCATGCAAGTCGGGCCTGGCGTCCGCCAGCCACTGGCACAGCATGATGAAATACATCCCGTCCAGCTTGCCCGGCTTGAACATGATGCGGTCCTGCGGCCGTGCAGCAAGATGATCGTTCACCAGCCTGTCGCGCTCGTCTGGCGGCATCGCCTGAATTGCCTGCGCAAGCGTGGCACGCTGGTGCGCCGCGAATTTCTCCTGGAGGACGCGCATTCGCTGCTCGTCCTGCTCCTGTTGCCGCTTCCGTTCCGCTTCCTCGAGCAGCCTGGCGTCCTCCGCCTCGCTTTGTGCTTCGCCCTTGGCGACGTTCACCAGGATTCCGCGGAAAAATGCCGACCGCGAGTAAATCTTCGATCCCTTCTTGCGCCAGCGATGCTCCGCTTCATGCAATCGTTTCAGTGCTTCGGCAACCTGTTCGAACTGATAAAGCTGGCTGAAATTTGCAACTTCCTTGTCCGTAAAGCCGATGTTTTCGAGTTCCTTCAGCATCTCTGCTGGCCAGCCAAGCGGGAAATCGAATGCTTTCTGCAGCTTCGGGATGAACTTGAAACGCAGGCGAACCACCCGCCGGCCGGACTTTTCTTCCTTGAACTCGACGGTATGGTTGAGCGCGGGGTGCGCGTTGAGAATTTCCAGGCCCGGCACCAGATACCGGCGCTTGAAGTCCTTGTAGTCGACCACTTTCTTGACACCCTTGGCATCGACCTGCACAAACCGGCTCGGTCCGATGATGAGATCGATCCAGGTGGCCAGTTCCAGCGCCGGCGTCACCTTGGCCGAAGTACCGATGTAGCGCCAGATGTTCTGGTAGAGACCAAAGGCGGATTCCTGTCCGGGCCCCGCATCACGTCCAATGCCGCTCAAAACCGTCCACGAGAGGTTCGCCCACATGTTCGGTTCCAGAAACCAGAGCAGGATTTCCGGTTCGAACGCGAAACGCGTGTAGCCCAGTTTGTCGCCGATGCCCTTGTCGCGCCGGATCAGAAACGGTGCCACCGACTCATACTGGGCTTTTCCATCCTCCCCCAGCACGTTCCAGGAAAACCGGAAACCGACCAGCTCGGCCAGGGTGTCGTGGATCCTCTCCATGTTCGAAGTGCTCAGCCCGGCAAGCCGGGCCAGCTCCTTCGTGCGGATTTCGAACAGCGGCGTGGCGCGGTCTTCCCGGATCTTGCGAACCAACGCCTGAACCTGTTCCTTGGGCCTTTTCCGAAGGTCCAGCTGAACCGCGAGCGGCAACGCTTCCAGCAGCTTGCGCGCGGAAAGCTTCAGCGAGGCATCCCGTCGTTCGGGGATCGAATGGATGGCGGCAACCGGTTTGCGGTAGAGGTTGACCGACTCCGGCAACAGGAGCTCGTCGGAATGAAATAGTTTCTCCTGCGTGCCCCGGGTCTGCGCTTCGGCCGCCAGGATCTCGAAGTCCTTGCTCGCGTCCTCCTCGTCGAGCAATGTCCTCAGCAGCTCGGGCTCGGGCTGGTCCGCAGGATTTTCGTCTTCCGTCTCGCGGGCCATTAAAATCTCCGCTGGAAACCTTGCCGTTCGGGGCTGCGCATCTGATCAAATGCGGGAAAGGGGCCTCTCCCGGTCGGTTCCGCCCGGCTACAGGCGCGGTGGCACCATAAAGAGTCCATGTGCCATCATACCACCAGCCATGGTGGCGACCACCGTCCGCCCGTGTGCCACCAACGCTCCGGCCTTATGCCAAAACGCCACCTGTCCGCAGATCCGCCACCGTGCTCTGCAAAAACGCCCCTTTTGTCATGCGCAAACGCCACCTGAAGACGCCAAGGCGCCACTTTGGTTATGCGTCCACGCCACCACGCCGCACGCAAGTCACGGATTTTTCAGTATATTGTCAGGTTGTAACCTTGGGACTGTGTTGGAATTCCACAAACAGCCGTTGTTGTCGTCTTGCAGAGATACCGGCAATTCCCGTCTTCACCGCACCCGGCAATGGTGGTTTTTTGGCATACGCTCAGGATATGCGCTTTATCAATGGTGGCTGTTTTGCATACGTTTGGGGTATTGCGGGTACGGCTGGACGGCTGTCGCATACCAACCCTGTGCATCAGGTATGCCAACCGGTACACTACGGGCCATGGCCGAGATCAAGGATCCACGCGGAAAGCTTCTTCTGGGAGAGGCGGTCAGACTGCTCGTGCAGTCCGGCGCCTCCGGCGTGGCAATCACCGATTTCATCAACGAATACTCGGAGATCATCAAGAACGCCCTGGTGGAACAGCAGCCCCCTGTCTCCGATCTGAAGAACCAGATGAAAGAAGCCGTCAGGGAAGTGTTGCATGAGCTCGCGCCACCCGCCAGGCGCAGTGGCCCCGAAAAACGCAGACGAATCCAGGTTCTCGTTGACGGTACAAGGACTTCTTTGACACTGCACGCCAGCCTGCTTGCAAAGACCGTGGAGATCCTTGGCACGAACAAGCAGGCACGCCAGCTCGTGAACGAACTGGCGAACTCCAAGCCGGCCGATCACCCCAATCGTTCAGCCTGGGTCGAGGAGCAACTAAAACATCATCTGCTCCTCGTCAGAGCCGAGGCCGCCACGAAGACGGCGCACTGAGGCGGCTCCCAGTTTTGCAAAGAAAAACCCTGCCGCGAACGAGTCGCAGACGCAGGGTGGGAGGTTACTTTGACAAAAGCAATCGATGCGGCATCTTGTCTGCTCAGAACTCACCCCATTCCCGCAGGTAATAAGCGACACCCTCGTCGCTCAACCCCACTGAAAACAGGCGTTCACGCGCCCCCCAGGCATCACCGTCAAAGAACAGGCGGTGCGCCTCGGCAACGGCGTTCTCGGCCGTCGACCGCGCCGCCTTGAGACGCGCTGCGCGGGCAGCGGGCGAATGATAGGCGGCGTATTCCTCCTGGCTCTGCATTTCCATTACCCCTTTCTTCCGTCACCAGGTCTTTCTCCACCATGGAGAACCAACCTTGTATCCGGCAAGCGGCTGCGCGAATGCGGTTTTCCAAAGAAAAGCCCGCCGGAACGAATCCAGACGCGGGCATGGGGAAATTACTGTTGAACCGGGTGCTCGACGACGGAATAGCCGCCATTCGGGTCAACTGTCAGCATGAACGACTTTCCTTGAAGCGAAGGGTAGTCGCGCAGGGAGACGGCCCGCTCGCCAAGAAGCCCGGAAAGAATCTCCGCAGGCGGCATGCCGCGCAGCTCCTGGATCTTCCTTTGCAGGGCGCTCCAGTCGCTTTCCATGTCGTCCTCTTCCCATCGGTCTTCGCTCATGTAGCTTGAGACCTGCTGGACTGCCCAACCACTCGCCGGTGCCTCGCGAGGCACCAGAAAACGACTCCCGTCATACAGCACGGTATCGGCAATGATCACGCTATCGGTCCAGCCGCCAGTCTCGGACGCCACGCTGATCGTGAATGATTCGCACAGAACCACCGGAACGGACCAGACATACGCGCCGTTCATCGTGCCCTCGCCGTACGCACCCGTTTCGGTCACCTTCGTGGCCCGGAAGTCGAGGGTCCGTACATGCTTGTGCGCCCAGTGTCCGGCATCGAACCAGCGCCGGCTCACCAGCAGCGCCTTGCGCGCATGAGCGTAATTCCACGTCGCGATCGAATCATCATCTGCATCGACGTCATCAAGGAGCTCAAGCAACAGCACCTTGCCGTCAATGACATCCTGCATCGCGACGTGATTCTCGGGATGATGCGCGAACCAATCCCACTCGTGGGCAAGAAACGGCTGCTCGACGAAGCGCTCCACCGCTTTGCGCGGAAGCAGGGCAATGTCGTTCAGGAAATCCCGCCCGTAGTGCTCAATCGCACTCCAGAACTGTTCGAGGAACTCCGTAGGCGGCAGGCTTGCTTTTTTCTCGATCAACAATTGACGCCAGGACGCACGAATAACGGCATCGACTTGCTTGATGCACTCTTCCGTATCGAGGAGAACATCCCGGTCGGGCATGCGCGCGACAAATTTCGTCGGATCGAGATGCACCACGACAGCCCGTTCATCGGAGCCGTAGTACCCCCGCCTTTCGTCAACCCTGAAACCCTGCAGGTACAGAAGCGTTCGCAAGCAGACGTTGCCATCATCGAGCCCGGGAATCGAGACGAGCCCGACGTCCGTATGGACGAAACGGCGATCCGCCGCGTCGATGGCATGGCTGCGCGGCATTTCTTCGCCATCGAGGAACACGCGAACCGGGAATCCACGTGAAAACTCGCGGATTGCCTGTTTCGTTTCGTGGGCCCTCAACTTGAGACCGTGCAACACCAGTCTCGTACCGGATTTTTCGGTGCTTTCCAGGTGAACCATTACCGGCACAGACCGAAAACCAAGTACCTCGTCCGACTTGAATGCCACGCGGAAGCCGCGGGATTCGATTTCCATTGCATCGGTTGCGTACAGCGCGGAGAGAAACCCCATCCCGTACGGCAACCGTTCGGCAATCACTTCCGCCGACCAGCCACTTTCCGCGACCGACAACAGCACTGCCATATCGGTGATGCCGCAGCCGTCGTCGACGATCTCGGCTGTGACTGTGTCGCCGTCTTCTTCGATCGTGATGCGGACTTCGGTTGCGCCGGCGCGGTCGCTGTTTTGCAGAAGCTCCTTCCACAAAGTCGTCTTCGTGGTAAAGGCGTGCTTCAGGCCGTTCATCAGCCCTCTTTCGTTGACCTTGAGGGTGATTTCGTTGACTGCATTCATGTTTGACTCCTGATGCAAGGTCAGGAAGACCGCCTTCCCGATACCGCCTTGCAGCAGAGCCAGCCGTTGTCCGCGAAGAGGTTTCCGTCTGCCTGGCAGAGTGGCGGGGTTGCTTTGGAATCACTGGCGCCTTTCAATTGGAATGGGTGGCTGGTTTGAAGCCGAGCCGGTGGCTGGGTTGGATTGGAAACGCTGGCTGGAATGGTGTGGAATATGCGGCTGCGATGCCGCACGGCCCTGGACGGCGCGCATGAAAAAAGCCCATCCAACCGAAGTTGTGATGGGCTTTGAGGGGATCCGCCAAAGCGGAGAATTCAGGCGCTGTGTAGTCCGGAACCGCGATCATGACTCGCCGGACGCTCCCGTTTGCGCAGGAACAAAGCGAAAATCGTGATGCCCGCAGCACCCAGAACCATCACCAGCAAGCCAAGGCCAAGTCCTGTGACGAGACTCATGATTCATCTCCTTGTTCGTCCTGGAGGGATTCTAGGATAAACGCCAGCACCTGCAAACCGAGCCAGGCGCATGCTCCGAAAAGCAGAGCCAAACCGTTGCCTTGATGATAGCCGACCGCAGCCGAAGCCGCAGCCGCGCCCCATGAAGCACGTCGAAACTCCTTGGCGGTAGCTTCGAGTGCCTTGACGTTGAAGTGGAACCTCAGTGCCATGACCGTTCACCAGGCGCCGGCGTCGTCAGGCAACCGGAAGTCGCCGGCGATATCCGCGATGATGCTGCGGGTGTCGTCCTCGAAAGACGAGTCGTCTTCAACCCATTCGGAATCATCCAAACGCGCGGCAGACGGACTTGCTTTCTTCGGCTTCGCAACGGGTGCGACTGCTTGAGGCTGCGGTTGCGCCTGCGCCGGTTCGCTTTGCACCATGAGCCTGGGGAAACCCTTGGCAGCCAGCTCTGCCGGATTCATGATCCGATCGACAACCACGCGCAAGGCAATCGACTGCACGTCGTCGATCTTGCCGCGCACGGGGAGCGTTTTGAGGATGCCTTCGAGCACAGTGGCGACTTCCTTGATCCTCGGATTCAGGAACGCAAGGCTGGCTGCCTTGCGCTGGATCTGGCCGAGCACACCGGAAATTGCCGCGGTGAACACGTGCTTGCCGGGATCCTTCACGCCCATGTCTCTGATCATGTCGCTGAATTCCTTCAACGCCTGACCCGACATGCCTTCGAGCTCTTCGTCGAGACCAGCTGCAGCCTGAACCTGCTCGGCGGTCAGCTGAAATCCCGCGTACGCGAAGTGGAAGCCGCGCTCCAGCTCGTCAGACGAATAGGCCAGGCGACGAATCGCGTCGGCCTCATCCGGATTACGAGCGGCCCACTGCTGGTTCATCGCCGGGAACGCCTCGATGAAAGCAGTAGTCTTCTGCTTGAACCTGGTCTCAAACTGCACCAGCTTCTGCAGCAACTCCTCGGCAAGCGAGTTTTCCACTGCCCAGGCATCGAGCAGCTTGAGTTTCGACCCGTAGGTGCGGCACAACCGGAATAGCGCGGTGCTCATCTGGTTGAAGTCGCTGAGAGACTTCGGGTCGATCACATCCTGCAGCACGGTCTTGCGGCGCGCCTCGGACTGCTTGCTGCTTTCCAGGCGGCGGGCGCCCGAAAGAAACGACGGCCGAACGGCCACAATTGTGACTTTCTCCAAAACTTCCATGAGTTTTCTCCATGCAAAGCCCGCCCCCTCACCCCGAGGGAACACGTCGACCTTGCAGTGGAGTCAGCCGCAGCGTGAATGCAGCTTTCCGTTTCGGTTCATGTCATATCGTATGAGCCGATATGACTTTGGCCGCAAAAAAAGCCCAGGGACCGGAGTCGCTGGGCTTGTGTGGGTTTGCTTGCGCTACCGCTTGTGGGGCGCCTTTTCCATCTTCCTGATCATGAGCTGGAGGCCGATAAAGACCAATCCAGCCGACAGGCCAGTCAGTGTCATCACCTTCAACGCGAAGTTAATGGTTTCTGCTGCCATGTTCATCTCCTTGATGTCTATGGTAGACGATTTTACTCGTCTTTTTCACAAGGCTCCTTGTCGCTGAAGAAAGCGGCCAGGGCCCAGAGGAACGAACCGGCAACAATCACCGCGATCGCCCACCAGACATCGATTCCAGAGACATCGAATTTCAGGAAGCCGATGTCGCCATTGGCGCCCCGGAGCCCCAGTGCCGCAGCGCCGGAGACCAGGAGGATTTCACCCAGCTTTTTCAGCGGAGCGGAAAACGCCTTGGCGACTTTCTTCAGGAAAGGGAGCCAATCCCAATTCAGCAAGCGGGTCACCCACTTGGGGACCTTCATTTTCAGTTTCATTTTTTCTCTCCTTGCATGCAAAGCCATGCCAGACCATCCGGCATGAACGAACTTTGCCTTTCCGGAAGCGGTTGCGCTCATCTGGCATTGCGCAATGGCTGCCCTGAAGGCAAAGCGACGGGTTTCCGCGGTGGAAACCGGCAATGCGAAGGAGATGAGCATGGGATGGACTTACACCCACAAGCCCGCGGGCCAGAAAATTCTCGACTTTTTTGTCGACCACGGTGTGCTGCGCTGGCCGGACGACAATCCGCGCGAACACCGTGTGCTCGACACGGCTCTCGTGAACCTTACCGAGTTCTACGTGGCCCTGGAGGTCACGGACAAGGCAAGCGGCGAGCGTTACGTCACTGCGCTGGTGATTCTGGTACGTATGACACGCGACCACCGGTACAACTTCGGGTGGAAAGACATGAGTGAGGCAATGGGTCCGTACCAGACCAACTGCCCCGAGCGCATCCTCAAGCTTCTGACGCCGACCGAGCACGAATGGGCTGCCGAGTGGCGCCAGAAATGCTGGAAGAAGATCGAGGAACGCAAGCTCGTGCCGACGCTACGGAAAGACGTCGTCCTGAACTTCCAGACGCCTATTCCATTCGCAAGCGGCAAGCAAGACAAGCTGGTGGTGACGTCTGTCAAAGGGCGCCGGGTCAGCTGCACTGATGCGGACGGCTGGGGCTGGTACCGTCTGACCCGCGACTGGATCAACCACAAGGCAGCGATCGGCGAGCTGAGCTTTTCCAGGAGGAACGCATGAACAATATGATCGATGAAATCGTGGCCGCAGCACAAACGGCAGAAAACGGCGTATTTGCGACGTTCGAGGTGTCCTGGAAGTTCGTTGCGACGATTCAGATCGAAAAAATGGATTCGACGGATCTGAACGAAGACACGCTGCGCCAATTGCTTGGCGAACAGGTCGACGAACTGATCTCGATGGAGGATTCCTCCGATGCGATCGAGATCGAATCCCTCATCGGGATTCGCGACGATGTGACCGATTGCCTAATCGGGACTCCGCTCCGCTTACGCCACTATGCGGTGATCGGCCGAATCCCCGGCGATGACGAGGATACGTGCCGTACTTTCACAGCGACCTCGCACGTGGAAGCCATGGAGATGTTCGCCGACGTTGTCTACGCCGAACGCAATCTGTCCGAGAAAGATCGCGAACAGATCGCCGACGAGACCGGCAGCGACCTTGGGGTTTTCATTAACCAGGTGCTCGCTTCGGACTCCACAATCGACGAGCTTTGACCGCCGGCCTTCGGCGGGTTTGCCCCCCCCCTTCCCCGCGTCTGTGATTCGCTCACGGTGGGGATTATTTTGGGTCGTCCTTCCGTTGCGGCGATGTGCGCTGGGCATCTTCCAATCTGGCCTGCATCCGACCACCTTATCGGGGCCATGGACCAAATCTGAACCCGGGTTCCGTGCTGCGGCCACGGTCATCGCACGCCCATAAGCGACCGGATGCGGTCAAGGGCTTCGTGTGCGGCTGCGCGCGCTCCTTGCTGCACACTCGCTGCGGCAATCGCGTCGGGCGCGATCTTTTCCGTGTGCCGCCACGCCCCAAGCCGGCCGGCGCGTACGAGCTTCAGCAACTCGGCGTGCGGCACGCTCCCCGACGCGCCTACGAGCTCGCCATGGAAACCACTTGACCGCTGCCGGATACGGATCGCCTGCGCCCCTCCGTCGACGCAAACCAGCGTGTCGACCAGCGCCTCTAACTGCTGCTCGCCGCGATGCGCGGCCGCCTGTTCAACCGCCGCGGCATCCAGCTCACGTTTCTGCCACGCGTAGTCGACGTCCTGCCGGATCAGGTGCTGCAGGAAGCCGACCAGCATGCGTCCTCGCCGCTTCTCGATTGCCGCACGCTTTGCTTCCACGATGTCGGACAGGCGCTTGTTGGACTTGCCCGCAAGGCGCATGAGCCAGAACACCGTCCAGCATGAAAGCCCTTTCTCGATCAGACAGAAAAGCTCCCGCGGTACCGGCTTGTGCACCGCTGGGCGGTTATGGGATTGTCTCTTCGAAGAAGATTGCTCTAACGAGTCTTCCTTAATGAGTGGCTCATTTTGAACCACAGGTGAATGGGTCTGGTCGAACAATGACTGCGGAGGCCTTGGTGCGATCTCGCGCGCCGCGCTGTCGAAGGTTCGCGCGAGCCCGGCCTGCTCGACGAATGTGGCGGCAAAACGGATCGGAGTGCCCTGGTAACGTCGGCGGCGCGCGTCGTAGCCCTGATCCTCCCGCACCAGCCAGCCGCGTTCTTCCAGAACCGCGTATGCGCGTTTCACGCTCGAGCGTGAAACGCCGGCGGCCGTCGCGATGAAGGCCTGGTTGTAGGCCGAGGGATGGATCAGCGCCGGATCCTTGAAGTTGCGCCGCGCCAGCAAGGCAATCAGGACCTCCTGGGTTGCACGGGTCATCGCGAGGAAGTCGGGCATCTGGAAAAGACGCCTGATCGCCGCCCGCAGGACGGCATCATCCGTCGCGCGCGTGGTCTCCAGTGTCTCCGAAAACCCATCCAGCGAGAGTTGACGTGGCAATACGGCGTGCACAGACATGCTTTTCTCCAACACCCTGTTGGCGACCGTGCACAGCTCTCATCACCTCTCATCCCTCTATCTGACCTGGCAAAACGAACTTGTTGTGGGCAACCGGAAGAAAATGCTTGACTATTTAATTCTTAACTGGTAAAAATTAAAGTAATCACCGGTTGATCTGGTGATTCCTGGCGCCAACCAGGTATCGTGTTTTGTTCGCTTCGTAGTTCGTTTTGCTGGTTCGTTTGCCAGATCAGTGATGACGAGTTCAATTCGAGTTGACGAGTTGCTGTACACGAAAGCCCGGTTTTAACCGGGCTTTTTTTTCGCCCTCCTGAAACCGTCCGTGCGGGACGGGCCAAAAAAAACGCACCCCTGTCCAGGTAGTGCGTGTGCTTTTCACCTTGCGTAGTTCGCAGTCCTTTGGGCAGCGCGAAATGCCATGCCAAGGACGATGTTCTGCAGCATCACCGCAGAGCGGTTCGCCGCTTCCTCCCGGGCCCTTTCTTCCAGCCGGCGCCGCAGGCTCGGGGAGAGCGCGGCCGGATCCGCCAATGCCAGGGCCCGGGAGCGTTTCTCGGCGCGCAGAAGGCGCCAGTGATTGCGCGTGGCGTTCTCCACTTCCGCGCGCTCGACGCGTCCCTGTCGTTCCAGCGACGCGAGGATTCCGCCTATCTCATGAGCCGCTAACCCTGTCGTCTCGCGTATCTCGCCGATTGTCGTCGTGCGCCCTGTACACATGCGCATGGCTTCAATTACCCGGTTGGTCTTGTTCAGTTTCCCCATCGTCTTGCTCCTCCGTCGAATCGATTCCGTTGGTCAAAAAGTGTCGAGGTCATTTACAGCAGTCCGAGGGTCCGTGGTCATCGTGCACAACGCACACGGTGACGTGGATGCCTTTATAATCCGTGTTGCGTGGTTGTGCAAGTGCTTTTATTCTTGCTCGCGTTGCCGTGGATGTGCTGCGCACATCACCGGTCGGGCAACGGCTGGCTCCAGGGCAAGGTGAGCCTGGTGCCCGCGGTGGGGACCGGCCTTGTTTTAAGGAGCAAGTGATGAACATCAAGACCGTTTTGGCGGCGGCAAGTCGTCTGGCCGCGCGCTTGTTTGGCACGTCGGCTTCGGCAGGCTGGCTGTGGGTCGGCGACGACGATGCGTCAGTACTGTTCGAGAAGAAGTTCGAGCACGACGAGTTCTTCGTCGTGGCCCGGCTTGCCATCGACGAGGACAGCGGGGTTGACGCACGGTTTTCCGACGTATGGAAGCCGGGTGCGATGTTGCTGCCCAAGCGATGGAAGGAGCACCTGTCGCGGGACATCCAGTGGTACGTCCCGCGTCAAGGCCTGAAAGCATCCTGGGTTCTCCAGGACCACATGCAGAGCGACATTCAGGTCGCGCTGGGCGAACGCCCGCTATACCGCCTCGACGTGGAGATCTGGTTCGGCAACGAGTGCCTGATCATCCGCGGCAACCAGGGGCTGGTGCTCAATCTCGACGACTACAACTTTGTCGAGGTCGAGGAGATCACTGCTTCGCTCGCCGAGGAAGCAGTGGCGGCAACCCGCAGAACCAGGCTTTACGAAGATATGGTTCTCGGGATGTGCTGATTTCCCCAAACCCGCGTCAGTGATTCGTTCACGGCGGGTTTTTCTTTGTGCGCAAAACCGCATCGACGCACAGGCTGTCTTTGTTGCAAGGGTCGGAGGCGTTCGTTGTGAATGCTGCCTTTGCAAGGAGAATCAAGATGCATCAACATGCCACCCAGAGTCCGGAAGCCACTCTGAAATACTCCAAGGCGGTCATTTTCGTGCCGCGGGAGGGCTCGATGCTCGATCACCAGATCGCGCCAGCCAGCGGTATCGTTGGCGTCATGAATGGCGGGCAGTTGGTCCTGTATTTCGAGGGTAACCTGTTTCAGTCGAGCAGCCTTGCCCGCCCTGAAGATCGTGTGTGCTGTGCCTTTGGGCGTGCCAGTGTCGGTTATCCAACAATCGCCAAGCGTGGCGTGGCTCCGGAAGAATACGTCGACCTGATCCGCGTCGGCGAGGTGCATTGGCCCAACGAGATTCGCTGGGACAGCCCGGGCAGCGCCCTGGTATTCCAGGAATACATGGCACGCCAGCAGACGCAAGGCGCCCTGTCCGGTTTGCATGTCATGGAAGCGGACATGACGGAGCTGCTGGAGTCGTACGAAGATCCCAGGACACGCGAGGAATGGCGCTGGATCGAGGCCATGGCGAGCTTCAATCATGTTGCCAATGACGTGACCCCCGGCGTGTTCGAGTTCCTGGTGCGTGTGCGGGAAGCGGACGAGTATGAGGCCCCGCCTCCGCTCGCGGTTTGCGGCGTGCTCGATGCCGCACGCGCCCAGGGCATTGAATGGGTGATGTTCTATCAGGGCTGATCGCTAGCACGGCAGCCGCCCCCCCAACCCCGCGCAGATTCGTCTGCCGGGGCTTTTTTGTGTGCGCGGAAACCCGTACTGACGCTACGGCTGACATGCGGACAACGGACAGCTTTTCGCGGTGAAAAGCGCGTTGACTCTGAGTGCACAAGGAGGCAACAACATGGAGATCAAGAAAATCTCCGAGCTGTTCGGCGTGGCCGCGCCGGACACCGCTCAAATCGAAGTGAACGAACCTTCGTTCGAAACGCCGGAAATAGACTCGGCGTACTCGTTTAACGAGGACCAGATCCGGCGTTTGCAGACCTGGTGGCGGGGCAAGGTGAAAAAGTCGATCTTCCTCACCGGGCCCACCGGATGCGGGAAGACCACGCTGATCGAGCAGTTCGCCGCGCGCATCGGAGCCGATTTCTTTCTGGTTCCCTGCCACGGCAAGCTCGACATGGCCGAATTGCTCGGCAGCAAGGGCATCGCCAAGGATGGTTCGACGTTTTTCGAGCACGGTATCGGGGTGCGCGCCATGCGGCACCAGCGCCCGTGCATCCTGGCCATGGACGAGATGAACTTCGTCCCACCGGGCTCGATCGGCCTTCTCAACCGGATTACCGAGCTGAAAAGCTTTTCGATTCCGGAAACAGGAGAGGTGATCACGCCCATGCCCTGGGTCCGCATTGCGGCAACCGGTAACGCGGTCGAACGTGGTGACGATGCAGTTCGTTACCGCGGTACGCAGGCCATGAACGTCGCCCTGCTGAACCGGTTTCTCGGTATGCGGATGAACTACATGGAGGCGACATCGGAAGCTGCGATGTTGAATACGGCGATTCCTGGCCTGCACCCCAGGCTGATCGAGCGTCTGGTCGAGCTCGCCAATGAGGTGCGGAACGGATTTGCCCAGGGCACGCTGGAAGTCGTCATGTCCACCCGGACCCTGCTCGACATGGCCCAGGCCTTGTTCGACCGGAAGGCGCTTGTGGCGAAAAATCCAGTCGAAGAGGTCAACTGGGCGATGGAGTTCTGCCTGACCGACCTCGCGCGGCCGGAAGACCGCGATGTGGTTGCACGGCTGGTTCAGGACAAGTTTCACGGCCTGAAGCTGTCCCCGGCAACCGCAACGGCGTCGCCAAAGCCGAAGACGTTCTCGTCGGCGCCTGTCGACCAGTCGAATGCCGAGATCAGCTTCTGGATTCATCCGAACCGTGGAGCCAAGGGTGCGGCATTCTGGGGATACGTCGAAAGCGACGGCGTATGTCGGTCCGTCAATGGCAACATTGACGAAGCAGCCCCGCGAGACGGCGAAATTCGCGACATGAAGTGGATCGCTGACCGCGCCAGGGACAAGGAAGCCAAGGGTTACACCAGGGTGTCAGCCCCTTGTCCGATTCTCCTGCCAACCGGCTCGAGTTCCTCGCAAAGCGAGGTCATCGATGCAGTCAGGGCTGTCGTTGAACTTGTGAGGGATTACAGGGACAACAAGCCCGTGCAAGTCCCGGGAAACCTGCAGGCCTTCATTGTCGAGGCCATGACAGCGTTCTCCTGATTTTCCTCCCCCCAACCCCGCATGGATTCGTCCGGCGGGGTTTTCTTTGTTGGGAATCCTCGGTTGCGCATCGGCTTATCCAGGAACAAGGAGCGCTTCCCGTGGTGGGAACCCTTGTCTGAAAAGGAGCAAATCATGCAGGAACAACAGTCGATCAAAGTCTTCGTCCTCTGCCGGGACGCCAACGGCGCACCGGATCTGGTGACCTATCAAATCGCGGCCACGGCCGACGAGATAGGCAACGGCGCGCACTACGAGATGGCCATTGCCCGCGCGGAAAACGACGCCTACGAGAGCCCATTCGAGGCGTTCGACGAGCACGATCCCGCGGCGCGCAGGATTGTCCGGGTTGAGCCCGAAGAGCCTGAAGTCTCTCATTACCTGCTCATCATGGTTGGCGACGTCGAGCCCGAGTTGTCCGGGCCTTACCCGCACGCCGAGGCCGTGCTGGAGGCAGCACGACGTCAGCGCGACGGCGACCCGGACATGGAAAACGGTCTGTTCAGGCTGACCGTCCGTAATGGACAGCCCGAAGTCGCCGCCTTCAGCGGCATGGATCTCGAACTGGACGAGTTCGCGCCTTAACCCCTCCCTACCCGGTTCATTCCTTCGGAATGGCCGGGTTTTTCAATGCCAGGTATTTGTTGTACCGTGCTCGGCCAAAAAAAATCCACCACGGCCGAAGCGCATGGTGGATTGGGGAACGTCAGACCGCGTCCCGGATGGCCTGCATGAGGCCGTCCGCGAGTTGATCCGTCGTGTTGACTTCGATCCATGACAACCCGAACGAGTCGAGCAGGTCGGTGAATCGTGCGAGAGACCTTCTCTCGTGTTCATGGCCGGAATTGATCAGCAGAATGGATGTTTCCACGCCGAACGACGCGCAGGTCTGCAAGGCGGCAGCGGTCCGGTCCGGTTCGGCGGGAAAGCCGTCCGTCACCAGCAACAGCAGCTTGCGTTCCTCGTCTCGTGTCGCCAGCTCCGGTACCACGCGCTCGACCGCCTGCCCCGTGAGGGTGTTGCCTTCGGTCTTGTGCCAGTGAAGGTCCCTGATACGTCGCCACGCCTCCTCGAAACGCTTGACCGGAGTCAGGTTCTCACCGAAGAAGTGAAGCGAACACGGCACCTCATGCTTGTCCATCGCCGAGACGGCGGCCCGTGCGGAAGCAACGGCGCCATGCAGCCTGGACACGCCGTCGGCAAGCGCGGTATCCATCGACGCCGAAACGTCGAGCAGCACCGAGACAGCCGTGCTGACCCCGCTGACATCCTCGTCGATCCTGAAGACGCGTGGTTGCGGGCTCGACTTCACGCTCGCCAGATGTCTGGATGACAGTTTCCGCCCGGAACGCTCAAGATGCGATCGTTCCTCCAGGCGCGATTCAAGCAGTACCTCCAGGTGCGAGACAACCTTGAGCTCGATCTGCCGCGTGAGCGCGGCGTAGGGCTCCAGTGCCTGGGCATTCGGGAGTGCGCGTTTTTCGCGGATGGTCCAGCTGTTGTCCGGTGGCGCCACCTGGTCGATCGCCTCTTGCAGCAGGCTGCCAAGGTCGGTCTCCGGCAGATCGTGTGCACTCAACAGTTGCGCGAGCGCTTTGATCGCCTGATCGAGATCGCCCTGTTCGACGCCATCCTGCAAGCTCGAGGCTGCCGAGGGATCCCCGGCGTCACCCTGACTGCCTGACGATGATTCGCTACCCTCAGACGGAGTGCCGTTGGAGTTCTTCTCGTTGTCATCCTGCTCACCTTGCGACGAACCGGAAGCGCTGGGTCCCTCATCCTGCGGATCCTGGCCGGCATTCTGGTCGTCTCCCTTCCCGTCGCCGTTCTCGCCCTGCTCTTGCGAACCGGCTTCACCACTCCGGGAAGTGTCGCTCGCGGATTCGTCGTCCTCCTTCCCGTCTTTCGACGAGCCGGAAGCCTCTTGGCTGTCATCCCGGGAATCCTGGTTGGTGTCTTGCTTGCCTTCCGCTTTTCCCTGGTCGCTACCCTGATCCTGCCCGGCGGTGCCGGAACTGCCATCGCTGGAATCGTCTTGCCCGGCTTGCGCCTGCTGATTCTCCATCGACTGCAACTCGCGCTTGAGGAACTCTTCCAGCGCAATCGAACAATCCACGACATCCTTCGTGCAGCGGCTACGGGCGAGCCCGTCGCGTGCGATGTCCAGAAAGCCCTTGACCACCGGCATGCCGACCATGGTGCACAACATCGACATCCGGGCCCGGTACATCGGCTCGAGGATCTTCTGCCCCAGGTATTGCCCACGCACCCAACCGAGCAGCATGTTGGGAAACAGCTCCTCGACCGGCTCATCGGGAGAAGGCATGTCGAACAGCCCTCTTTTGACCATGACCTCCAGCGCAGCCTCGATCCTGACGGCCATACCCGGGTAGTCGCGTTTTTCGCATGCTTCCATCCTGCCGTCCTCGAGGGAACGGTAGAAGGACAGCGCGAGCGGTCGTTTGAGAATGGTCGTCTTGGCAAGAAAGTCCGTGTAGCGGACGTGTCCGAACTCGTGCGTACAGGTGCCGTCGAGCAGAACAACTGCGTCCGGTTCGTCGGAAAACGCCGCGAAGTTGATGGTCACCGTCTTGCCGTCGGTGCATCCGGTCGAGATGTTGCCTGAACGGATGTTTATCCCCAGCCGCCGGCCAACGATCTCACCGTACATCCTGAGATTGGCGACCCGGCGGGTCACCGTGCCAGACTTACGAAATGTTGCCTTCATGGTTCGCTCCTCGGCTCGAGAGGCCTCCACTGCGGAGAGCCATTCCTCTTTGCATAGGGGCAAGCCGTTGCAAGGTAGCGGCTATGGTCGCGACGTCTGTTTTGGAACATCCGCGACCAAAATTGAGGGCAATGGTGCGAAGCTATCGGGTCAGCGCGGTCAACCCGGCGAGCAAAAGGACGGTTGCAACGATCGCACCGAGTGCCAGTGCGCTGCCCAGCAACGCCGACTTCAGCGGCGGCGGTGCGCTTCCTTCGATTTTCGTCGATGCTTTCATCGGTTCTGCTCCTGATTGCGGAGCAGAAACTCTCGATCAAAACCGATCGCTGATCAATTTCTTATAGCGTCGATGAATCGCAGCACCTTGGCCGCACGCCTGCCTTCCTGGTCCGCGACGGCAGACAGCAGCGCGCCGACCAGGCCTTCGGCCAACAACTCGCGTTCTTCGGATGTGGATAGATGGACCGGAGCCCGATCGATCACTACGGGGTTGTTGCGGCGCCCCATGCACTCGCTGAGCGTCATCACGCACCACTTTCGCGCCGCACGAGCGACCCAGTCAGGGACCGATTCACGGCCAAGAATGAAATCCGAGACGCGACGCGCGGCCGATCTCGAAGAACCGGAAAGCACGGGTCGGCCCGCGATCGCCTCGATCTCCGCGGCCACAAGCAGATTTGTGCCTGTCTCGGATCCGATCAGGTACCGCATGAGGCCAACAGTATTGAGGACGGGCGCGTCTTCGATGGGGCGGCCAGGCAGATTACTTTTCCTCAATCAGGGATTCTCGCTCTGTTTCAGGATCGTTTCTATGAGCAGCAGCGTTGACCGCAGCTTTCGCTCGGCCTCGGCTGCCGCGTGACGCAGCACCAGGTCTACCAGACCCGTTGCCAGTAGACGTGCGGCCGTAGCGGACGAGACATCGAGAACATGATCGTCCACCGTGATGCCAACACGCTTGCGCTTCAGTGCCGCCGCGATGTGTCGCACGCACCATTCGTGAGCGGCTTCCTCGGCCCAGATCGGGATCGCCTTGCCGCCCGATGCAAACTCACCGATGCGTTTTTGTGTTTCGCGCGTGCGCGCGACACCATCCAGCTTCGGGACGATCGTTCGGCCCGAGAGGGCCTCCAGCTCTTCTGCCAGTTTCCCGCGAGATTCCATGCCGCCCAGCAAGTGCAGCATGAGTCCGATGACATTCCGTACGGGATGATCGAGGAGCGGCCGTCCGATCCCCTTGTTCGCGCCTCGAGGCTTGGCCATCACCGGTTCTTCTCCGGGGGGAACAGCCATACGTCCACGGTTCCGGACGGAATCTCGGCAAAGGCCTGCTCGATGCGCTGTTTGACGATATGCCACGAGAGTCCGCCCAGACCGCAGCCGAGCGCCGGGATCGCGATGGAGTCGATGGCGTTCATTCGCACCCACTCAACGAGTACCGGCAGACCGGCTTCGATGTACGCCATCTTTGACGGACTGCGCCAGAAGATCTTGGTCGGAAAATGAACAATGCGGCGGCCGTCTTCGAGCCAGAAGTCGTGCAGCAATCCTGGCTTGAGTTCCTTGCGCGCGCAGGCCTGGCGGTACGACTCATAAGCCGCGGGAAAGCGCTGCTTGAATTCCAGCGCCAGCCCTTTTCCCATGATGCCTTGCACGTTCACCGGGTTGACCAACGCGCGAACCGGAGCGTCGAAAATGCTATCTTGTCGTTCTTCAATCATCAGAATCGACTTCCTCAGTTAAACGTTTATGGTCGACGACTTGAGCCTTTACGCGTTCATCCGGGTTTATTACCTCGGTGACGCGCATCAACAGCATGGCGCAGGCCAGGATCGCCATTGCTGCGGCAAATGCCGAGACGTAGGGGTGTCCGTCGAAGCTGGATCCGAAAGCGACGATGATCTCATGCGCCGACGCCCCGGTTGCGAGGTGACCGACAAGTAGCAAAAGGCCCATGAACACCGCCAGCGCGCCTACCGGCAGGAGGGCGTCAATCAGTTTGTAAGGCACGCCTGTTTCCCAGAAAGTCGCGCAGCCGTACACCCGCATCCGCGCGCGCGAAGTTGAACACCGGAATGCCCCAGCGGCTTGCGAGAGCGATCGCCTGCCCTGTCCCGCCCGTAGCAGGTCCACGCTCGGCTTCGCTCTCTGCTCCGTCCGGGGTCCAGGCAATGACGAAATCGCTGGGTGTGCGGCAATCGGCACCGAGGATCTGGTGGGTGTTGCGTGCCATCAGCTTGCGAACCGCCGGCGACAGCTTGTTCCAGGCCGGATGCAGGCAGGCAGCCACCTCCATGGCTTCCTGTGTCGGCTCAACGAAAACCGAACGGCGACCATTGAACCCCGGCCACGGCAGAAAAATTTCCTTTTGCGCGCCGGCACCTTGCTCGAATGCTGTATCCGCGCCGCCCGCACCGCCGGAACGCAGCGTGTATCCCATGCGGGCAAGCCGGACAGCGGCTTCGGTCATGCGGGCCAACTGGTCAGGCGGTGTCTTGCGCGAACCGATGCCGGCGTAAGTCATGCTGATTTCCTTCGGGGGCAGCCCGGTCTCTGCCAGGCGCCGCCAGGCATGCTCTACCTCGGTTCCGTGACAGCGCAACGGAGCGCACGAACAAACAAGGCGGGAATCGGCCTTCAGACCCAGAAGCGCGGTCAACATTGCGGGGTCGCCTTGCGACACCCTGTAGGCCATACGATCGGCGTACTGCTCGCACACCTGGTCGCGGTCACCGTGCTCGCCGATGACGTAGGGATTGCCGAATACCGTCCCGCGGCCGATGTAGATTGAACCGGGTGGCCAGTCGTTGAGGTTCTTGCGGTTGAGGATCTGCATGCCGCCCGCCGGTTCAGGTTCCACTCAAGACAAATGCCTCTTCTGCAGGAATGAACGCGGCGAGCATCGAGCCCAGCAAGGTGTGCACGTAATTGCTGTACGGCAGGTTCAGCCTCGCGAGTCTGGCACGCAAAGCCGTGAACGAACCTGTTTCGTGGCCCGATTCCACAATCGTCGCCAGATCCCGGCCTGTCCATGCACAAAATCGCCCTTCGCGATCAAGACCAAACCAGTGCAGCGCGTCGAAACTAAGCTGTGCCGGCTCGCACGCGGCCACGCCGTACGGGATGAACGAGGCGTGCGTCACGGCGCATCCTTCGTTGGCGGGGTGATCCGCAATCAGGCCCCACGACCGGGTCTCTTTTGCGAGCATCACACGCACTCCCTGCACCGGTCGCCCGGAATCACCCCGTATCGCGTTGGACAGGACTACCGCATACGTTGGCCCGGCGAGGAACATGGGCGCAGACAAGACAAGCAAGCGTGTCTCCGTTATTTCGTGCGCCGGCATGAGGCATCGACGCTCATGCTGCTGTCTTTCGTCATCTGTTTCAGGAACATGGTTTTGGCCTGCTCGCAGCGCTCCAGGCTGGAGAATTCCTGCCGGCGTTCTATTGGCGGCTGTGGCTCCGCAAGCGGAGTCCCGCCAACCAGAGTTATGGTCAGCATCAAAACATACACGGCATTCATCATCGACCTTCTTTCTCACGCTACAGACAATTTCCATATTTTGGAAAATTCCATGAAAACATCCAGTTCTTATACGGCCGCAGCGAAGCATCACCGCGCTAACCTCGCCCTTTCCTATCCGCTGCCCGCCGCTTGTTTTCCGCACTGCAGATGCGACAGGTGACGATGCGCCGCCCGTCCT
>JACDJC010001259.1_pt1 | contig 23018 bp, 14 predicted proteins | sample 7454191 | NCBI WGS metagenome assembly JACDJC01 (sample SAMN14253291, study PRJNA609438) | sludge metagenome | isolation source: sludge after 25d culture with pyrite and EDTA | collected 2018-12-20 | reverse complement strand
TTATTAGTCGGTAGCGGATTGGAGTGGAATAAAAAATCGCTGAAACTTCAGACTTATATTGCAGGATACATGGGCTACCTGCAAAACGCAGGAGATGATCCTTTTGTTTTCCGGGCTAATATGGAGAAAAAATTGCACAGAACCACCTTACTACTCGGTTTCCAACAAGGTTTGAAGGATTTTGCTTACAGCAGCGTAGAAGTGGGTGCAAAATATAATTTCCAATGGAAAAATAATATACTGGCTAAATAGCAGAAGTAAACTGCTTCAGAAACCGCACATCATTTTCACTGAACAGGCGCAGGTCATTTACGCCATACTTCAGCATAGCCGGACGTTCGATACCCATACCAAAAGCGAAACCTGTGTATTTGCTGGGGTCTATCCCGCAATTTGATAATACATTCGGATGAACCATCCCGCAACCAAGTATTTCCACCCAACCCGTTTTTTTACAGATATTGCAACCACCACCTCCGCAAATAAAACAGGTCACATCCATTTCAGCACTTGGTTCTGTGAACGGAAAATAAGAAGGGCGAAAACGTACTTTCACTTCTTTGCCATACATTTCTTTGACAAAGAAATAAAGCGTTTGCTTCAGGTCAGCAAAGGAAACATTCTCATCAATATATAAACCCTCTACCTGGTGAAAGAAACAATGACTTCGGGCACTAACAGTCTCATTCCTGTACACCCGGCCCGGCATAAGCATCCGGATGGGCAGTTTGCCTTTTTCCATTTCTCTTATTTGCACACTGCTGGTATGCGTACGCAGCACCCAATCCGGGTTTTGCTGAATGTAAAAAGTATCCTGCATATCCCTGGCAGGGTGATGTTCCGGTAAATTCAATGCACCGAAATTGTGCCAGTCATCTTCAATCTCAGGCCCTTCTGCCACTGCAAAACCCAGGCGCTGGAAAATTGAAACAATCTTGTTGCGCATCAAAGTAACCGGATGGCGGGAGCCAAGCGGTAGTTCATCACCTGGCAAGCTTAAATCGATGTTCGATGTTTGATGTTCGGTGTTTGAAGTTGCTTCTTTCAGTTCAGCGAACCTGGCCTCCACGCATTGTTTAAACTCATTCAGCAGTTGACCCGCTTCTTTTTTCTTTTCAGGAGCTACATTTTTCATTTCACTCATGATGGCTTTCACAATACCTTTAGTACCGAGGTATTTAATGCGGAATTCTTCCACTTGTTTATCGTCAGTGGCAGAAAAAGAGGTGATGTCTTTTTTGTAGCCCTCGATTTGCTTCAACAGTTGTTCCATAAGGGTGCAAAGATAAGGAATGGCCCGTAGCGATTATAGGACTGAAAGTGACCAATGGACCTCGTTTTGCCATTACTCCATATTCTCCTCTTTCTATTTTCCATTATCTTGCATATATGTCAGACCATCTCAATATCTCCGATTTTCTTTCTCCTGTCAGCCTTTCTGCTATCTCTCATGATGAAGGCTATAAGGACGGCCAGTTGGGAAAAGTAATTGCTGTTTATGATGATGAATTTCCTGACCTTGATGAAGTACAACTGGTGATTGTCGGATGTGGTGAACAGCGGGGTAGTGGATTAATACATGGCCACAGCGAAGCTCCGGATAAGATTCGCCGGCACTTTTATAATTTGTATTACTGGCACCAGGATATTAAGATTGCTGATGTGGGAAATATAAAGGCAGGGTCACTATTTACAGATTCTTATGCTGCATTAAAAACAGTGGTACAGGAGTTGATGGGTGATGGCAAGACGGTCATTATTCTCGGTGGTTCACATGACCTGACCTTGTCGCAGTACTATGCGTACGCAGAAACCAAAAGAACCATTGAAGCAAGTTGTGTGGATGCAGTGATTGACCTGAACCTTGATTCCCCCTTCCGGCATGAAAATTTCCTGATGGAAATGCTGACAGGTGAACCCAATTTTCTCAGGCATTATAATCATATCGGTTTCCAGAGTTATTATGTGCACCCCCGCATGCTTGAGACATTGGATAAACTCCGGTTTGATTGTTACCGGGTGGGTAGTGTGAAAGAGAGTATTGATGAAATGGAACCGGTGATCCGCAACAGTAACATGTTCAGTTTTGATATAACAGCGATTGCCAATGCTTATGCCCCGGCCAATATAGTTTCTCCCAATGGGCTTAATGGGGAAGAAGCCTGTGTACTGATGCGTTATGCCGGGATGAGTCCTAATATAAACAGTATCGGCGTTTATGGCTATGATGCCCAGCATGATAAAGATGAGCTGACTGCTAAACAGATCAGTCATATGCTCTGGTATGTTCTGGATGGCCGCAGCCGTGGTAAACGGGAAGCAGCATTAGATGAAAAAGATTCCTTTAACGAGTACCACATGGCTTTTGCAGAAGTGGATACTATATTCTTACAAAGTAAAAAGACAGGAAGGTGGTGGATGCAGTTGCCCGATAAAAAATTCATAGCCTGCAGCTACAAAGATTACCTGATGGCCAGCAGTAATGAAATACCTGAGAGGTGGTTGAGAGCACAAGAGAGAGGATGATGAGCAAGTTTGCCAATTTGATAATGTGCAAATGGAAATACTTCAAAATTATTCATAATGGCTTCTTTTATTCGCACCGGCATCTGTTCCTACGGCATGAGTGGAAAATTATTCCATGCTCCTTTTATTCATGCTCATCCGGGTTATGAGTTATCGGCGATAGTAGAAAGGCACAACCATGATTCAAAAGAAAGATACCCGGAGGCAAAATTGTATCGTTCAGTGGATGAGTTATGTGCTGATAAAGAGTTGCAGCTGATAGTCGTCAATACGCCTACTCATTTACATTTTGAACAGGCAAAAATGGTATTACAGGCTGGCAAACAACTGGTGATAGAAAAGCCCTTTGCGGTGACGGTAAAAGAAGCGGAGGAATTAACTGCATTGGCCGCCAAAAATAAATTGTTCATCAGTGTGTATCAAAATCGCCGTTATGATGGGGATTATCGTGCAGTGAAGAATGTTATTCAACAAGGTTTGTTGGGAGAATTAAGAGAAGCGGAGATAAGATATGATCGCTACCGTCCAGCCTTTGGTGGTAAACAGCATAAAGAAGGTGATATGCCCGGTGCCGGTATTTTATTTGACCTGTCACCGCATTTGGTGGACCAGGCCATTCAGTTATTTGGGTTTCCCAAAGCTGTTTTCGCGGATATATGGAAGATGCGGGAAGATGTAGTTGCGCCGGATTATTTCGAGATACTTTTTTATTACGATAAACTAAGAGTACGATTAAAAGCCACCTGCATCGCAAGGGAAACAACTTATGCGTACACCCTGCATGGCATGAAAGGAAGCTTTTTGCAGCAGCGGTCTGATATGCAGGAACAGCAACTGCAGGCCGGAGAAAAACCTTCTTTGGAAAACTGGTGTCCTGCTCCTGCATCGCCGGATGGCTTGTTGCATACGGAAATAAACGGTGAAGTGATAAGAAAAGAGACAACTTCCTCTCCTGGCAACTATATGGGTTATTATGATGATGTATATAAGGCATTGACAGGGCAGGGCCCCAATCCCGTACCTGCTGCAGACGGTATAAAGAATATGCGGATCATTGACGCAGCGTTGGAGAGTTTTGCTTCTGGTAAAATTGTTTCATTATAATTTATGAATTATGAGTTTTGAATTCAGTATTACAGGGAAAAAGAGATTATTTAAATGTATTAAGCAATTCATCATTCTCAATTCATCATTCATCATTCTTTTGTCTTCCTGTTCCATAGAAAAGCAAATCTCAAGATCTGCCCGGGCAGATGTTCTTAATACAAAAGCCCTGCAGACCGCCCATGTCGGGATCAGCATTTTCGACCCGTCAGCCAATAAATACCTCTACAATTACCAGGGCGATAAATACTTTGTACCGGCCAGCAATACCAAGATACCAACCTGTTATGCAGCGATGAAATATCTGGGGGATAGTTTGGTGGCTGCATTGGTATTGGAAAACGATACTGCAATATTAATTACTCCTACTGGTGATCCTACACTGCTTCACCCTGAATTCAAGTTTCAGCCGCTGATTAACCTGCTTAAAAAGGAAAAGAGACATATTTATGTCAATGATGATAATTGGCAAGATAAAGCGTTGGGTTCTGGATGGTCATGGAATGATTATGACCAAAGCTATATGGCCGAAAGAAGTCCGCTGCCGGTTTACGGGAATATTCTTGAGTGGACGCAGGAAGTAAATGAGACCAATAAACCTCCGTTGGTTTATTCAAGTCCTGAAACTAATTGGGAAGTATCTTTTTCTGATAATGAAAAAGCAAAAAACTTTTCAGTTGCAAGAAGTATTGATAAAAATTATTATACTATAACGCTGGGATTAGAAAAAAAGCGAACAATAACAATTCCATTTGTTACTAACAGGATTCAATCTGCATTGGAACTATTAAAGGATACAATTTTTAAGGAAATCAATTCAATTGAACTGAAAAAAATATTCTCTCTTGGTCACGGTTTAGCAAATAGCCTAAAGAGGGTCACCTCCCAACCCACCGACTCCCTGCTCAAACCTATGATGCACCGCAGCGATAATTTTTTTGCGGAGCAATCTTTGCTGATGGTGAGCAATGAAAGGCTGGGAGTGATGAATGATGCCAGGATCATTGATACGATTCTCAAATCCGATTTCAATGACCTGCCGCAAAAACCAAGATGGGTAGATGGTTCTGGTTTAAGCCGCTATAATTTATTTACACCTCAGGATTTTGTTGCCATCTTAAATAAAATGAAAAATGAATTTGGGATGGATCGTATCAAAGTTGTATTTCCAACCGGTGGTGAAGGAACGATCAGTAGTTACTACAAAACAGAAAGCGGGTTTATTTTCGGCAAAACAGGAACCCTCTCTGGTGTGGTGGCTTTCAGCGGCTTTTTATATACTAAAAAAGGGAAGCTACTTATTTTTTCTACACTCGTTAATAATCACCAGGCATCAGCTACAGATGTAAGAAAGGCGATAGAGAAATTTATTCAAGGAGTTCGTAATAAGTATTGATTGTCACCCTGCGTTTATCGAAGGGTGATTCATTAATCCGGCTGCGGTAAGCTCAGCCTGACATTTTCTACTTCCCGAACATCCTTTCCAGTTGTTCCAGCTTAAACTCTAAATATGTTGGATTGCCATCCGGAGTACTATTCGATTGCTCACAGGCAAATAAATCATTTACCAGTTGTTTCATTTCTCTGCCGGTTAACCGGACACCTGTTTTAATTGCCTGCTGCCTGGCTAAAGAACGTATCAGCTTTTCTCTTTTAGAAAATTTGACTTCGTTGCTGAAGTGTTTGTATTGCTCCAGCAGGATATCAATGATATGTTTTTCATTACCTGCTTCCACGTCTGCCGGTGTTCCTTGTATGACATAAGTATTCTTTCCAAACGGTTCAATGGAATAGCCGAGCTGTTGTAAATCAGTGATTATTTCTTCCATGACTGCAGCATCAGCTGGTGTTAATTCCAATGTGGAAGGGAACATACTCCGCTGCGTGGCAACTGGTTTATCCTTGCTGGCTGTTTTCAACTGGTCATACAATACTCTTTCATGCGCCGACTGCTGGTGAATAAGCAGAAAACCATTCTTTGAAGGAACAGTGATATATGTATTCAAAAGTTGGGTGAGTTCACTGAGGTCTGAAGTATGATGTCTGAGGTCCGATAGGGAGGATTCCGGACTTTCAGGAACCTGAGTTCCGGCCTCTGACTGCTGACCTCCTTCATAAAAATCTTTCCAATGCTTCAACTCACTTCTTTCACTTTTCTCTATAAAATGTGCCTGGTTTTTTTGTGTAAAACCCTTGAAAATAGAACCTGATGCAGCAGCTGATTTTTTTTCTTCGGTAAATGGTTGCTGTATAGAAGATAACTGTTGTATCGAGGCATCCAGGTCAAAATCCAGGGTGGGAGTTATGCTGAATTGTGCCAACGCATGTTTGACAGCCGCCTGTACAAAAGCATAAATGATCTTTTCGTCCTCAAATTTAATTTCCTGTTTTGTCGGGTGCACATTTACATCCACGAATGTCGGGTCAAGGTCGATAAATAATACGTACATCGGGAAATTATCCGAAGGGATCATTTCCTGGTAAGCATTCATTACCGCATGGTTCAGGTAAGGGCTTTTAATGAAACGGTTATTGACAAAGAAATACTGGTCACCTCTGGTCTTCTTAGCCGTTTCCGGTTTTCCAACAAAACCATAGATATTCATATAATCGGTATCCTCTTTTACCGTTACCAGTTTGGCATTGTAATTATTGCCGAGTAATTGAACGATGCGTTGCTTTAAACTGCCGGCTTCCAAATGAAATAACTGCTGGTTATTGGCAGTTAGTGTGAACAGAACTTCAGGAAACGACATAGCTACCCTGGTGAACTCGTCAACAATATGGCGCATCTCTGCTGCATTGCTTTTCAAAAAATTTCGCCGGGCCGGCACATTGAAGAATAAATTCTTCATAGCAATGCTGGTACCCTGTGGTGCGGCAATAGGTTCCTGTTTTTTCACTACACTATTCTCAACTTCGATATAAACTCCCGTTTCATCCTCTGCTCTTTTACTTTTCAACTCTACCTGGGCCACAGCAGCAATAGAAGCTAATGCCTCACCGCGGAATCCCATGGTCCTTATATGAAATAAATCTTCAATGTTTTTTATCTTGGATGTAGCGTGACGTTCAAAACACATCCTGGCATCGGTTTCACTCATGCCGCTGCCATTATCAATCACCTGTATCAATGATTTACCTGCATCAGCAATGATAAGTTTGATTTCCGTAGCCCCGGCATCCACCGCATTTTCCAGCAACTCCTTTACGGCACTGGCCGGCCGCTGAATTACTTCTCCGGCCGCTATCTGGTTGGCAATATTATCAGGTAATAAGGTAATCTTATCAGGCACAAAATCCGCTTTAGCCGCCAAAAATAACCATTTCAGTTTTAAGCAACCATTGACTCTTCCTTTGCATCAAAAAGAGTAATTTTAAGATTCGTTATTTAACACCATAATTTCTTTAATATGACGATTCTAAGAGCCGCATTACTGTGTCTTTTTTTCATTCCATTTGTTGCAACAGCCCAGTACAAAAGCAAATTGAACAGGGAGCAGTGGGTTGATAGTGTTTTCAATAGCCTGAGTGATGATCAGCGAATTGCCCAATTAATGGTAATCAGGGCACACTCAAATCTCGGTCCGGATCATGTGGCCAAAGTAGTAAATGATATCCGGCAATATAATGTCGGTGCACTTTGCTTTTTCCAGGGCGGGCCAATAAGACAAGCTAACCTGACCAACTATTATCAAAGTATTGCAAAAACACCATTGATGGTGACGATTGATGGTGAATGGGGATTAGGAATGCGGTTGGATAGTGTAACAAAGTATCCATACCAGCTGACAATGGGTGCTATTAATGACGAGAACCTTGTTTACAGGATGGGAGTTGCGATTGGTGAGCAATGTAAGCGGATCGGTGTACATGTAAATTATGCTCCGGTTATTGATATTAATAATAATCCCAATAATCCTGTTATTGGTTACCGTTCATTTGGTGAAGACAAGGACAAAGTTTCAAAATATGGGGTAGCCATAATGAAAGGGATGCAGGATGCAGGTATCATGGCTTGTGCCAAACATTTTCCTGGTCATGGAGATGTAGATGTGGATTCTCATTACGATCTGCCGGTTATCAATAAAAGCATGAAACAGCTGGATTCGATGGAACTGGTGCCATTCAGGGCCATCTTTAATGCAGGTGTGGGTAGTGTCATGATTGCACACTTATATATCCCGGCCATTGATAATACTGCGAATAAGGCCACATCTATTTCAAAAAATAATGTAACCGACCTGTTGAGAACAAAAATGGGATACGATGGCCTCACTTTTACAGATGCACTGGAAATGAAAGGGGTAGCTAAATATTTTCCCGGTGGCACCATTGCAGTAGAAGCCATCATTGCCGGAAACGATATGCTTTGTCTGCCTGCCAGTGTACCAGAGTCAATTGAAACGATTAAAAAAGCTATTACTGATAACAGACTAAGCTGGGATGATATTTATTCAAAAGTGAGAAAAGTACTGGCATCTAAATATCAACTGGGATTAAACAAATGGTCACCAATTGATACCAATAACCTGCTGGCAGATATAAATGCTAAAACAGATGCTATCCGCTATGAAGCAGCACAGCACAGTATTACCATTCTTTCACAAGCCGGGACAAAAGCCTCCAGGACCGATTATGCACAGGTGCCGCTGACGGATAAGCAGAAAAAGATTGCTTATGTAGGTATTGGCAGTTCAGAACTGAATGAGTTTGGAAAAAGAATGCAAAGGGATTTTGATGCCAATGTTTTCCTGCTGTCCTATAAGGATGGACAGGAAAAAGCGGATGAAATTGTAAAGGAAGTACAAAAGGATGGCAAGTACGATGCCATAGTTATTGGTATTCATAACTACTCCTTAAGGCCGGCTGAGAATTTTGGTTTAAGTGCGACAGCATTAAAGTTGTATAAAGATTTAAATTTCATTAAGACGATTACTCTCACATTTGGGAATGTATTAGCCACAAAAAATTTCTGTGATGCATGGACTTTGGTAGCCTGCTACCAGGATGATGCCATTACACACCAGGCAGCTGCAGACCTGTTGCAGGGTAAAATTGCAGCACAGGGAAAGTTACCTGTTTCTGTATGTAGTTTTAAATTTGGAGAGGGCATTATACAGGGAAGTACACAGCCTTCAAAAGCCCTGATTAAGGAAAGGTTGCAGGTAGTTGATTCAATTGCCCTTGATGGAATAGCCAAAAAAGCATTTCCCGGTTGTGTGGTACTGGCAGCGCATAAAGGGGAGATCATCTATCATAAAGCATTTGGAAATTATGAATATGATCCTGCTTCACCGGTTATGAGTGCGGAGAGCATTTTTGATCTGGCTTCAGTCACCAAAGTTTCAGCTACAGCTGTTTCAGTGATGAAGTTGTATGAAGAAGGAAAAATTAAACTGGATGGTAAACTGAAAGATTACCTGCCCTGGGTAAAGGGAACGAATAAAGAAGACCTGAAGATTGATGACATCTTATTGCACCAGGCAGGGTTGGTACCTTTTATTGCATTTTACAAAGAAACGATTGATGCTGCCACCGGCACGCCAAATCCGGCTATATATGCTGCCAAACCACAAAAGGGGTACGGGGTAAGAGTAGCGGAAAATATTTATCTCAGGGATGACTGGAGAGACACGATGATGATGCGGATCTTAAAAAGCCCTGTAGGACCAAAGAATAAATATGTATACAGCGACAATGATTTTATTTTCCTGGGAAAGATCATTGAAGAGATAACAGGGATGACACTGGACCAGTATGTACAGAAAACATTTTATAATAAGATTGGAATGTATTCTACAGGCTTTAAACCCCGTAATCGTTTCCAGCTTGAATGTTTAGTGCCAACGGAAACAGAAAAGCATTTCCGCCAGCAAACTACAAGAGGTGATGTACATGATGAAGGGGCTTCTATGTTTGGGGGAGTGGCGGGGCATGCAGGATTATTCTCCAATGCATATGATCTGTCCCTGCTCTACCAGATGTTATTGAATGGGGGGGAACTGAATGGCGAACGATACCTGAAGCCGGAAACGATAAAACTTTTCACCTCATACAATAGTAAAATAAGCCGTCGGGGACTGGGCTTTGATAAACCTGAGAAAGATAATGCCATCCGCAAAGATCCCTATCCTTCATTGCTTGCATCGCCGGAAACTTTTGGTCACACCGGCTTTACGGGTACCTGTGTATGGGTAGACCCCAAACAAGATTTGGTTTATATATTCCTCTCAAACAGGGTAACCCCTACAAGGGATAATAATAAATTATCTCAATTGCTGATAAGAGGGAAAATACAGGATGCTATTTACAGGGCGTTGGGTGTAGAATAAGTTTACGTTAATGTAAATGATTAAATTTTATCAGCGGGAGGATCTCTTTCCTATTAGCACATAAAAGCAGTTTTATTAAGCTGTGCAATCCGATATAACCAGACAGTTTTTTGATTTCAGAAACCACATCAATACCGTCTGGTTATTCAATTAAAGACAAGGATAAGTTTGACAAAAAGAAGGATACTTTATCCATAAAACTTACCCAAATAACTTCATCCTTCAGAACCCTAAGAGGCAAACTCTCTCCGGAGTTTTTACAAAAAAATTCAGACTATTTATTGATCATACCTTTTGCGATTTTTCTCAGTAAAAAATTACAGGTAAAGGATCTTAAAAAATATTATTACTCAGCGCTTACCAACCGGTCAGCATTTATACAAATTGTATTCCTCAATCTTGACAAACAAGAATGGTGGGGCGAGGAATGGAATAAGAAAATAAATATTACGTATTAGTGGAAGGTTTATCCTTTCCCTGGTTAGGATTATTCGGCCGCTGCTGGTTACCACTTTGCTGGCCTGGTTGACGGTCAGGTTGATTGCGTTGATTCCTGTTAGGATTATTGGGTCGCTGCTGGTTACCGCCTTGTTGTCTTTGTTGCCCGCCTTGTTGTCTTCTTTGTTGATTTTGCTGACCGCCTTGTTGACCACCTTGCTGGTTTCCCTGCTGTCTTTGCTGTCCACCCTGTTGTGGTCGTTGCCCCCTTTGTTGTTGCTGGTTCTGACGCCGTTTTTTATCAGCAGCTTTATCAAGGCTTTTCAAACTGATCTGGCCAACCAGTTCTACAAACTCCGGTTCTGCTTCTTTCGGTTTGCCCGATGTTACTTCTACCGGCTCCAGGTCATCTGGTTTTATACCTTGCTGGTTCAGTGATTTTATTTTCTGCACCCTTTCAATGGTCAGTGGATACTGTTTATTGCTATCGGGCAATGTGTACCACATCAGGTTTTTGAAAATATCTTTCTTGATCAGGAAGGCATTGCCCTTAGCTACCTGTATCACATCACAGTTATCAGGAAAGTGCTGTAAGGCATCTAAATAAGTATCCAGCTCATAGTTCAAACAACATTTTAAACGGCCGCACTGTCCGCTTAGTTTTGTCTGGTTGATGGATAAATTCTGGTAACGGGCAGCTGTTGTATTCACCGATGAAAAATCGGTCAACCAGGTACTGCAGCAAAGTTCACGGCCGCAACTGCCAATTCCACCCACTTTGCCGGCTTCCTGCCTGGCGCCAATCTGGCGCATTTCCACTTTTACTTTAAATTCCGAGGCGTATACTTTGATCAGTTCCCGGAAATCTACCCTGCCATCAGCGATGTAGAAGAAAGTTGCTTTTCGTCCATCAGCCTGCATCTCCACCTGGCTAATTTTCATGTCCAGCTTTAGTTGTTTGGCGATGGCCCGGCTGCGTATTACCGCTTCAGGTTCCCTTGCTTTATTTTGTTTCCAGATGTCAATATCACGGTCGGTAGCAACCCGCAACACTTTTTTCATTTCCGGATTATCTTCTTTCACATTCCTTTTCTTCATTTGCAGGCGGACAATCTCGCCGGTCAACGATACTTCACCCACATCGAAGCCACTCACACCTTCCACAGCAATCAGGTCCCCTTTTTCATATGGCTGGAGAGTCGGGTTTCGATAAAAATCTTTACGGGTACCCTGGCTGAAACTCACTTCTATTACTTTACAGGCACTGGCCACATCACTTATCGGCAGGTTGCGCAACCAGTCATGGGTATTCATACGGTTACATCCGCCGGTGCTGCATCCGCCATTACTCTTACATCCGCCTGGTTTACCGTTTGAAGCGGTACTGCAACTTGTACAACTCATTTATTCAATGAATAATTAAGAATTAAATAAATAAAGGAAATGATGAACCCGGCGAAAGAATTACTATAAAGCTTCAGTTGCGTCGCACTCTTGTACGTTCTGTTCATTACTCCGCAAAATTAATTTGCATTGAACAGCAGTACTATATGTAAGAGTTGTTGTAGACATTCAGTAATTCGGTATTTCGGGGTTCTTCCTCCTTTCCACATCCAGTTTATCACTCACCATGAACTCAATTCACCAAAAATACAGTTTTGTCCTGAATGATATGGTATAGTTTAATGGTCAGGGCATGGAAGAGCATTTTGCCATGGGCATTCCGTTCTATATAATAACTGGCCCGGTCAAGCTCCTCAATAATGGCCTGTTGTTGCTCAATACCGGCTATTTTGTTCAATCTTTCGGCAAAATCCCTCTCTTTTTCGCCAATATTGAGCCGTTCGCCCATTATCCGGTAATGAATGGCCTGTTCCAATAAATGGTTAAAATACCGGAGAAATTGCTTTTGTTTTTCTCTTCCGAGGCGGCTTGCCTCTTCTACCCATTTGGTTTGTGCAACAGGGCCGGTCCTTAAAATTGCATTCAACCATTCCCGGAGTAAGGCCTGCCAGTCTTCCTCGGCATGTTGCACCAGTTGCAATGCTTCCCGGTAATTGCCGTCGCTTACACTGGCTACCTGCCTGGCGATGGCCGGTTCGGTTTTATTACGACTTACCAGGGCTTCCTCAATATCTGTGGTAGCCAATGCCGGAATTTTTACTAACTGGCAACGGCTGACGATGGTCTGTAAAACCTGGGCTTCATTTTCCGTAACCAGTATAAATAGTGTATTGGGTGGCGGTTCTTCAATCAGTTTTAAAAGTTTGTTACCCTCTGTGCCCAGCATCTCCGGCATCCACATGATAAGGATCTTATATTCACTCTCAAAACTTTTCAAACTCAGCTTGCGGATGATGTCATTGCATTCTTCGGCGGTAATCTTTCCCTGACTGTTTTCTTTTTCTTTGATCAGCTCAATCCAGTCGAATGAATTGCCGTATGGGTTGAATTTTAGAAATTCCCGCCATTCGGTAATGAAATCAGTAGCAATAGGTTTCTCTCCGGGTTTTTTCGTCACCGTGGGATAAGAAAAATGAATATCCGGATGAACCAGTTGCTGCGCTTTTAAACAAGCAGGACATACTCCGCAACTGTCTGTTTGTGGTTTGAGGTTCGACGTTTGAGGTTGGGGGTCTCCGAATAACGAGGGACCTGCCTGAATGGCCGTATTCTTTCCGTTTACTTTCTCACAAACCACATATTGTGAAAATGCCAATGCTAATGATAAGGACCCGCTTCCTTCTTTACCCAAAAACAATAATGCATGGCTTAGCCGGTTATGTTGCACCAGTTCTGTCAGTTGGTGCTTTACTTCCTGTTGACCTATGATGTCGGCAAATTGCATGGAAAGGCGAAAGTAAACTTTCTACGACTAAAAAAAAGAAGCTGTCTCAAAAGACATGTCAGCCTGAGCTTGTCGAAGGCTATCGGTTTGATTGCCAAAATTTCGATAAACTCAATATGACTATCAAACTATCTTTTGTGACACCCAATTTTGTCAAAATGAAATGTTGTCAGTTCAGATACTTGAGTATATCCGGGCTCATTGGTACTGTCCTCGGACTGAAGGTAGCAATCAGTTCACCTTTTTCATTCACCAGGAACTTACCAAAATTCCAGGTTACAGGGTCGGCAAAACCTTTGGCAGCTGCCTCGGCTTGTAAATATTTATATAGTTCATGAATATCATTACCCTTAACAGATATCTTTTCTGCCATTGGGAATGTAACGCCATAATTCTTTTTACAGAATTCTTTTATTTCTCCATTGCTGCCGGGTTCCTGACCGCCAAAGTTGTTGGCAGGAAATCCAATGATTACCAGTTTGTCTTTATACTTTTTGTACAATTGTTCTAATCCTTCATATTGGGGAGTCAAACCACATTCTGAGGCAGTATTTACGATCATGATCTTTTTCCCTTTGTATTGGGCAAAGTCAATATCCTTACCATCCAGACCTGCTATTTTAAAATCATATATCGAACCGCCGGTTAAAGTTGCTGCTAAGACCATAGAGAGAATGAGTGTTTTCATTTTATTTAGTTTCAAAATGAACAACAAAGCTACGTGTAAAAAGTTTGTTGGGGGTAGTGAGTGGCTCTACTGTTTTTCAAAGCATCCTAAATCCGGTAAGCCCACTGGTCGAGTTTTCCCGTCTAAATCAGTGATAACTGCTGTGTTGACACCTTTATTGATAGCCGGTGATGAAGTCGCCAGCCTGAAATCGTAATAATTTCTTGACGTATTGATACTATCAAATTGAGGCGATTGGTTATTGATGATTTGATTGCTGGTGATATTAGAAGGGATTGTTTGTACTTTCCAGAGATTATGATCAAAATCTACATTGAAAATGGTAGAGCCATTTTTTAATACCACTACTTCATCATTTACTATTCCATTTTCTCCCCAGAAAATGCAATTGCGGAAAATTGCATTCAGGTTGTTGGAGCTGTTATTGGCAAAATTAGAAACCGTCAACACAGGGTCTCTGTGGTCGATATAACGGTTGGCATATGTCACTACCGTGCAATGGGTGAACAGGTAATCACCCCCCAGGGCCAGGAAAATATTTTTACCGCAATTTGAGATCAGGCAATTCCGGGCCCTGATACTTGAGTTCAATGAAATGATACCAGCATCATAGGCATTATCAATAATACATTCATTCAGGGTAAGCTTTGGATTGGCATTGGGTGATGGTGCTGTTATGCCAATTGCCTGGTAGGCATTTTTAATGCTGGTATAATTCAGGATATTGTCTTTGGAGGTTGACTGGAAGAAAATACCCGGCCAGCTTGCAGGATAATTTTTATAGGGCTCATCCAGTCTGTCTCCCTGGAAGTAAACCCGGTCAGCCGTATCTTTCAATCCGTTTACCTGCAAACTGCCATCCACAACAATAGGTGCATCTGCATGAACATATATGCGGCAACCTTTATTAATGGTCAGTGTTTGATTGGTGTTTACCAGCAATGATCCAAGAATTACGTAAGGCAGGTCATTATTCCATGTTTCGTTTGTATTAATAACTCTGTCCCTGAAGAAATGAGCATTCTGTCCCCATGCTTCCAGCTGTACCAGTTTATCATTCCCGTTATAGCTCACTTCAATACTGTCCCGTATAACAAAAGGGAGGTTTGCTGTATTAGGATTTACATTTACCTGTACAAATACATAGAGGCTGTCGTTAGCATTTATCTCCAGGTTACTGAACTGCCAACCGGCTATACCATCTACATTCATTTTAAAAGCAGAACTAGCTCCACCCATAAGCTTCAATGATGATAAACGAAGCTTCTGATTATTCTCATTAATGATTTTCATGGTCCGGTAAGTAGAGCCAGCTGTTACAAATATTGTATCATACTTTAATGTATCTGCACTGATAGTTACTCTTGCATCGGCGGAAGTGATAAAGGAGTCTTTCCGGCAGGAAAGAAAAATAATAAGCAGGGATATGATGAGTATTCCGAAGGGTTTCATTATTCTCAAAAATAACTGAAGTATTTCAGATTATCGGGTGGCAGTACAAAGTGTAGCAAGACTTAACCGTACATTTTCAGCTTTTAATAGTTCATTTCCGCAGGCTTCCAGTGTGGCACCGGTTGTTACCACATCATCTACCAGCAGGAGATGCTTATTTTTTATTGCAGCTGGATCTGAAAGTATAAATTTCCCTTCCATATTTTTCCATCTTTCTATCCTTCCTTTTTTGGTTTGTGTTTCGGTATGTTGCGGACGGGTAATCGCTTTATCCAAAATTGGAATTTTCATCCTCTCGGCTATACCCTGGCACAAGACAGTGGCCTGGTTATATCCCCGCCTTTTTTCTTTTACCGGGAAAAGTGGAAGGGGCACCAATGCATCTGCATCAAACCGGCCGGAGTTCATAATCTGTTCTCCCATCATCCTGCCCAGTTGAATACCCAGTTCCCTGTTTCCTTTGTATTTGAACTGGTGCATCAGGTGCTGCATCAGCGATTCTTTGGTGAAATAGAATTGGGCAGTGGCGCCATTAAGAGGCAGCCTTCCCCAAAATGATTTTTCAACCGGGTTACCAGGATACAATTCAAAATTTGTTTCAGGCATCGCATCAACGCATCGCATGCATAATGCACTTTCCACATTCAGGATATCGCTCCCGCAGCCCGTACATATATGCGGAAAGAATAAGTGAAGTACTGATTCTTTTATTTCCTTTACTGTTAGCATTAAAAAAGATATTTATAAACTTCTTCTACTCTTCCCATCGTCACCACTTCAATATTGAACTTTTGCTTGGCTAATCCCTTCTGGTTGTACTTGGAAACAATGATCTTCTCAAAACCCAGTTTCTCTGCTTCTGCAATTCGTTGTTCGATGCGGTTGACAGCTCTTATTTCTCCACTTAAGCCAACTTCTCCGGCAAAACAAATCTGTTGTGGTAAAGGCACATCTTCGTACGACGATAGTAAGGCACATAGAACGGCGAGGTCGATAGAGGGATCTTCTACTTTAATGCCTCCCGCTATGTTTAAAAAGACATCTTTCATGCCGAAATGAAAACCGCCCCTTTTTTCCAAAACTGCTAATAACAATTGTAAACGACGTAAGTCAAAACCGCTGACAGTACGCTGTGGAGTGCCGTACACTGATTGGGTGACAAGTGCCTGCACTTCGATCAATAAAGGCCTCATGCCTTCAATGGTGGCAGCAATAGCAATACCACTCAGCTGATCTTCTTTTTGGGTAATTAATATTTCACTCGGATTAAGCACACCTTTCATTCCTTCATCTGTCATTTCGTAAATACCTAATTCAGCGGTACTTCCAAACCTGTTCTTTAATGTTCTGAGAATCCGGTAAGCATAATGCCTGTCACCTTCAAACTGTAATACAGTATCTACTATGTGTTCCAGGATTTTTGGCCCGGCAATACTTCCGTCTTTGGTAATATGTCCAATTAGAAAGACAGGAGTATTGGTTTCTTTGGCAAAACGTTGAAACTCGGCTGCGCATTCTCTTATTTGTGACACACTGCCCGGTGATGAATCAATAAACGGTGTCTGTAATGTTTGTATTGAATCAACAATGACCAGTTGAGGCTTTAGTTTTTTTATCTCCTGGAAAATAATTTGTGTTGAAGTTTCTGTTAGCAGAAAAAAGTTTTCATTTTTCAATCCCAGCCTGTCAGCCCTCATTTTAATTTGCTGTTCACTTTCTTCTCCACTTATATAAAGTACCGGAATATCTTTTAACCATAATCCGTTTTGTAAAAACAAAGTTGATTTACCAATTCCCGGTTCACCGGCCACTAATACCAAACTTCCGGGAACAATGCCACCTCCTAATACCCTGTTCAATTCTGCATCCGATGTCGGTAATCTTTTTTCTTCACTGCTTTTTATTTCATGTAAAGAAATAGTACGGTTGTTTCTTTTTTCATCTTTGTAATCTTTCCAGCTATTATCGTTCTTTTTTGAATCTTTTTGAGTCAGTTCCTCGACAAATGTGTTCCATTGACCGCAGGATGGACATTGACCAACCCATTTCACACTTTCATATCCGCAATTTTGACAAAAAAAAGATGTCTTTACCTTACTCATAAGATAAAATTAAAGTATCAGGTTCAGTTGATTGAAAAAGTTTGAAAACGAAAGTTTATAAACAGTCAATTATAATCTGCCGGGACAAAAAATGTTTTCGAAATGCATGCTTAAAAGAAGTAAAATTGGTGGAGACAACCAGGCGTTGTTTTAAAATGTAAAAAGGGCCAATCTTACGACTGGCCCTCTTACTTACTAACCCATTAAATTCTATTGCTAAGTTACAATTATGCCCCACATTTCAAAATAAATTTTTGAGGCTGTGAATAACTTCCTGCTCCAGGATTCATGTGCAACATTCAATTTTAGCGAGGCTAATAAATTGTATAAATAATTGAAAGACAATATATTAAATCAATGATTTAAATATAGGGAAATGCAGTTGAAAATAAATTTCAAGTAAGGATTTATGTTTAGAGAATGACAAAACGGCTGAAAAAATCTGTTTAACCAAAATGGTAATAAATTTGTTATTCTTTAATACTAAAATGCATAAAAAATGATAATGTCAAATGAGATTTTTCTGGTTTCACTGGTTTTTTTGGGTATCAGTTTCCTGGTTTCAGCAATCCTGAAAAGCAAGTTTACGAAGTATGCTAAAATACCCCTTTCTAACGGTATGTCGGGCAAGGAAATAGCCGAAAAAATGCTCCGCGAAAACGGGATTTATGATGTCAAAGTGACCTCTGTTGAAGGCTTTTTATCAGACCACTATAACCCTGTAAATAAAACAGTTAACCTGAGTGCAGATGTCTACAACGGAACCAGTGTTTCGGCTGCTGCGGTAGCCGCCCATGAATGCGGCCATGCAGTCCAGCACGCCACAGCCTATGGACCACTGGTTTTCAGAAGTAAAATGGTGCCTGCCGTACAGGTTAGCTCTATGTTAGTTAACTGGATACTCCTTGCCGGTATGATAGTTCTGGCAACTACTAAAAACCCAACGGTTTTGCTTGTGGGGATAATCATTATGGCAGTTACAGTTCTTTTTACTTTGATTACACTTCCGGTAGAGTTTGATGCCAGTAAAAGAGCCCTTGCCTGGCTCGACAGGACAAATATTACCAACTCAACCGAATATCCAAAGGCCAAAGATGCTTTGAAATGGGCTGCAACAACCTATGTTGTAGCTGCTTTGGCAGCCGTGGTTACACTCATACAATATATTATGATATATATGGGTAGCCGGGACAGAAGCTGATTTTATTGCGTAAGAACAAGAAATTCATTTGTTTTTTATAAAACCGTGCAGCAATTTGCACGGTTTTTTTTTCTTTAACACATTGTTATTTTTTTTTCACCACATATCAAAATTTATTAATATGAAAAAAACTGCAGGGCTGATACTGGCGGTGTGCTTATTTTCCGTTCAGTTTTTATGGGCCCAGACAAAGACCATAGTCGGAAAAGTGACAGATGGCAGCGGCACACCCTTAGCCAATGCATCTATCACAGTAAAAGGATCCCGGAGTGGTACAGCTTCAGGGGCGGACGGAACTTTTTCACTTACTGTACCTGATAATGTAAAAATGCTGACTGTTTCTGCAGTGGGTTATGAAACACTGGATGTTGCTATTTCCGGCTCATTTGTTTCTGTTGCCCTGCAAACAGGCGAATCACGCAGTATGGATGAAGTTATTGTAGTGGGCTATGGTACCCGTATTAAAAAGGACCTGACCGGGAATATTGCCCGTGTAAAAGGTACTGAAGTAGCCAACACACCTGTTGCTAACTTTACCCAGGCTTTGCAAGGCCGTGCAGCTGGTGTATTCGTTGAAGCGCAGAGTGGAAAAGTAGGCGAAGGTATTAAAGTTAGGATCCGTGGTGCCGGTTCTATCAATGCTACGAGTAACCCTCTTTATGTGGTTGATGGTATTCCCATTAATGGTGATCCAAATTCAGGAAGTGGCCTGGCTGAAATCAACTTTAATGATATTGAGACTTTTGATATCCTTAAAGATGCATCTGCCGCTTCTATTTATGGTTCAAGAGCAGCTAATGGTGTGGTATTGATTACTACCAAAAAAGGAAAGTCAGGTAAAACAGCATTGAATGTAAATGTTCAATATGGCACCAACAAACCAACCGGCTACCGCGGTTTCTTAGATGCAGGTGAATATGTCGACCTCCTGAGAGAAGCTGCAATTAACAGTGATAATATTGAGGGAGTGGATCCATTGGACCCTGCCCAGTATCCTGGTTCATGGTTGCAGTTTGCAGAAGGTAGGCTTACCCGTTACTCGGGATATTCTAACTGGAGAAATCTTGAAACAAATACTAACTGGGAGAAACTGGCTTTCAATGATGATTCTAAAACCAAACTAATTGATATCAGTGCACAGGGTGGCAATGATAAAACCCGCTTCTTTATCAGCGGTGGTTACAATGATCAGGATGGTATCTTGTTTGGCAATAGTTTTCAGCGTATCTCCAGCCGTTTTAACCTGGATCATGATGCTTCCAACAAGGTAAAGATCGGTTTCAATTTTAGTTTGTCAAGAACAATAGCCAACAGGGTTGCTGATGATAACGAGTTTTATACTCCTATGCAGATCGTTGCCCTTGCACCTATAACTCCTGTTCGTAACCAGGCCGGTGTTTTATATGATCGTCCGACCACAACATACTATAACCCGCTGATTGAATTAGAGGATTCCCGTTATGTTTCTACTGGTTTCCGTAATATCGGTGGTTTATACTTTAATTATAAATTTACACCTGGCCTCATCTTTAAGTCAGAGTTTGGAGTTGACCTTCAGAACCAGAGTGATGACCGCTTCTATGGATTCAGAACTATTATTGGTCAGTCTACTAATGGATATGGTGAAGCAACCTGGTACAGGAGGTTTAACTATAACACCAACAACTATCTTACATTCAATAAAATTATCCGCAGTGTTCACAACATAGAAGCAACTGCAGGTATGTCTTTCCAGAAATTCAATTCAGATCTCTCTTATGTAACAGGAGAGGATTTCCCTGTTGAAGCATTGAAAAAGCTGGCCAGTGCCGGACGTATTACCGGAGGTTCTACTTCAGCCAGTGAAAATGCGATTGTGTCTTACTTTGCAAGAGCCAACTATAAATTCGATAACAAATACCTGTTATCTCTAAGCGGTCGTGTAGATGGTTCATCAAGATTTGGAAAAGACAATCAGTATGGCTTCTTCCCTGCAGCATCAGCTGGCTGGGTATTAAGCGAAGAAAATTTTCTGAGCAGTTCCAAAACTATCAGTTTCCTGAAGCTGAGGGCCAGTTATGGTATTTCAGGTAGTGATGATGGATTTGGTGATTTCGGATCACTGGGTCTGTGGGGGGCTTCTAAATACAACAACGTATCTGGTCTTGTTCCGACACAGTTGCCCAACCCGGGATTGAAATGGGAAAGATCTGAGCAGACTGATATAGGCCTTGATTTTGGATTGTTTAATAATCGTCTTTCCGGTGAAATTGATTACTATGTAAGAAATACCCGTGACCTGATTTACAGTGTTCCGGTTCCCGGTACTTCCGGTTATACCACACAATTGACTAACGTTGGTTCTATGCAAAACAAAGGTTTTGAGTTTGTGTTGAATTCAGTCAATATTAGCAGCCGTGATTTTAAATGGAATTCCAGCCTGAATGTTTCCAAGAACAAGAATAAGATCACTAAACTGGATGGTGAGCAGACATTGATCCCCGGTAATGATGGCCGCTACCTGAACTCACTCATCGTGGGTGAAGGCATCGGTGTATTCTACGGACCAAAGTTTGCAGGAGCAGATCCAGCAAATGGTGATGCATTATATTACCTGGCAGATGGCAAAACCACTACCAATGATTACAATGATGCTGCCAGTTTTGTAGTAGGTGATCCAAACCCCGATTGGATTGCAGGTTTGAATAATAACATCAGCTACAAAGGTTTTGAATTGAGTGTTCTGTTCCAGGGAGTGTTTGGTAACGAGATATTGAATGGCGCCGGCGGATTTATGTCTGCCAGCTTTGACTGGTTTGATAATCAAACCCGTGATCAATTAAAGCGTTGGCAGAATCCTGGTGATATCACCGATGTTCCCCAGTTGCGTTTAGGATATGGTAATGGTATAGGTGCATCCAGCCGTTATGTAGAAGATGGTTCATATGTAAGGTTGAAAAACCTGACACTGGCTTATAATCTTGACAGCAAGTTGCTGAGCAAATTAAAGATCCGTTCAGCCCGTTTTTATTTAACAGGTGTAAACCTGGCAACCTTTACAAAATATACAGGATGGGATCCTGAGGTAAATACTGACTATCGTGCAACAAGCCGTAACCAGGGAGGTGACTTCTATGCGGCACCGCAGATCAAGTCTTTAACATTTGGTATCAATTTAGGATTCTAAAAATTTAAATGAAGATCAGTATGAAAAAATATATTTCAATATTTATGGCCCTGGCAGTAGTAGCCAGCTCCTGTGATAAAAAACTGGACCTGCTTCCACAGCAAAGTGTGGCTGAAGAAGTGGCACTCAGCTCTGATGCAAACGTAAAAAAGGTGCTGAATGGCGCCTATGATGCTATGAGCAGCGGTAACTTATATGGTGGTAATGTGCTTCTCTATTCTGAGTTGCTGGCTGCCAATGGTGAAATCCGCTGGGAAGGTACTTTTAACCAACCCCGTGAAGTATGGTTAAAGGCTATACTGACCACCAATAGTTTTGTAAGGGATACCTGGTTGAGTGCATATAATACTATTAACATTGCCAACAATGTTTTAACAGGTATCAATGTGGTGAATACTGCTGACCAAAATAGGGTAAAAGGAGAAGCATTATTTATTCGTGGAGCTATGTACTTTGAGCTGATCAGGCTTTATGCTAAACCATATAGTGCGGGATCAGTATCTGCAGCTCCCGGTGTTCCGCTTATCCTGACTCCTACCAGGGGTATCAACCAGTCTTCTTATGTTGCCAGAAGCACTGTTGAGCAGGTGTATACACAAATAATAGCCGATCTGACAGAAGCAGAAGCACTGTTGCCTAATACCAATACCGTGTATGTTGCAAAGCCGGCTGCATCTGCTATGTTATCCAGGGTGTACCTGCAAATGGAAAAATACCCTGAAGCAAGAGATGCTGCTAACCGTGCTATCACTGTAGCTACGGCAAATGGTAAAAGCCTGGCTTCAAGCTATGCTGCGGTATTTAATAACTCTTCCAACTCTGTGGAGTATTTATTTGCTACACAGGTAAGTGCTTTGGACGGAGCTAATAACATGCATCTTTACTGGTCTATTCCTGCTTATGGTGGTCGTGATGGGGATGTATCCATACAGGCAAGCCACCTGGCACTTTATTCTGCAAGCGATGACAGGCTGGATCTGTTCTATGCAGGCGCTGGTGATACCAGAAGCGGTAAATGGCAACAGCAATACAAAGTTTTGCCTGTAATACGCCTGGCCGAAATGTACCTGACCCGTGCTGAGGCCAACTTCAGAGCTGGTACTTCAGAGGTTGACAGTCCGGTAAATGATGTGAACAGAACAAGGAAAAGGGCCTGTT
>JACDJC010001257.1_pt1 | contig 23026 bp, 14 predicted proteins | sample 7454191 | NCBI WGS metagenome assembly JACDJC01 (sample SAMN14253291, study PRJNA609438) | sludge metagenome | isolation source: sludge after 25d culture with pyrite and EDTA | collected 2018-12-20 | reverse complement strand
GGGCAGCCCAAGCGTCACGTTGACGCCGGTGTCGAAGGCGAGGAGCTTCATCGGGCCGTGCCCCTGGTCGTGGTACATGCACACGATCGCGTCGTATCGGCCACGATGCACCGCCTGGTAGAACACCGTGTCGGCCGGGTGCGGCCCGGACGCGTCGATGCCCTCCGCCACCGCCGCCGCGATCGCGGGCGCGATGTGCTCGATGTCCTCGCCACCGAACAAGCCGTGCTCGCCGGCGTGAGGGTTGAGGCCGCACACGGCGATGCGCGGTCGGTCGAGGAACCGACCCAGCACGTCGTTGGTGAGGTGGATCACGTCGAGCACCCGCTGGCGACGCACTCGTTCGATGGCGGTCGCCAACGAGACGTGAGTGCTCACGTGTGTGACGGCGAGCGGGCCGCTGGGCAGCCTCGTGGTGAGCATCATCGTCACCTTCTGCACGCCGCAGAGACCGGCGATGAGCTCGGTGTGACCGACGAACGCTGGGTCGGAGAGCTGAGTCGCCTCCTTGTTCATCGGCATCGTGACGATGCCGGCCACCGTGCCGGCCAGCGCATCACGAGTCGCCCGCTCCACGTAGGCCCGCGCCGCCGCGCCCGATGCAGCATCCAGTTGGCCGGGCCGGTGGTCGGCAGCGGTCAACAGCGCGAGATCCACGATCGGCAGCCGCGCCCAGTCGACATCGAGCCCCAGCAACGATGCGCCGTGCCGCAGGATCGAAGCGTCGCCGTACACGACGACGTCGTCGCCGAGGCCGCCCTCGCAGAAGCGGCGCAGCACGATCTCGGGCCCGATGCCGGAGGCATCACCCATGGTGATCGCCAGCGGTGCGCTCATTCCCGGTCTCGCGAAGCGCTCATCGGTCGTACGGTAGCGCCGGCTCACCGCGCCTCGGCGAGCAACCGCACCAGCGCATCGGCATCGCCGAAGCCGCCGGCCTTGGTGATCACCAGCGGCCCCGAGTCGTCGGCGGCGCGACTCCATGGCATGCCCGACGCCGCGAAGCCGCCCACCCGTCGCGGGGCATCACCCAGGAACGCCGCAGCCGTGTCCCCACCGATGATCACGAGGTTGTCGGGAGCGCACGACTCGAACCGGCCGCGGGCGCGTGCTGCGAGGTCGGCGGCGACGTCGGCGTGCAACGGCCCCTGCGCTGCCGGGGCCGACACGATCTCGATGTCGGGCCGCGCGGCAGCCAACCGAAGGATCTGTTCGCGCGACACGGCGTTGGCACTCCCGCACACGACCATCGCCGTGCCGGCGATCGACGGCGACGGCACGTTCGGGCGCGTGCCCAACCTGGCAGCGAACACCGCTCCGAGGGGGCCGGCCGGCCCGGCGAGCAACACGTCGGCTTCCGCCAACTCGCGTGCCAGATCGCTCAGCGACACGGCATCCGGTACGTCGCACACGGCCATCGAGCCGCTTCCCCGCAACCAGGCCCGCAGCGCGTCGGCATCGGCCAGCAGCGCAGCCCCCGGCAGCGCGTCGAGCGGGCTCCCGATCGGCTCGCCGTGCACCAGCACCTGGCCTCCTACACATGTGCGACCCATCTCCGGCCACCCGGGCAGCAGCACCAGCCGGCGGCCCGTCGCGGCTCGACGCGCCGACAGCTCCGCCGCCCAGTGGCCGCGCAACGTGGAGTCGATCTTGTGCGCCGTCCAACGAGAGGGGGTGTCGTCCACGCTGCGCGCGCGGTCGCCGGCAGCCACCACGGTCGCGGCCCGCGACCCCAGATCCACCACGCCACTGCCGTCCGGGGCGCGACCCACGCTCACGGTGATCGGGCCGACCACCGCCGTGAGCAGAGCGGCCACCTCGAACGCGCCCGTCCGATCATCGGCCGCCACCAACCACTCCCTCATCGGCCGGGCTGACACGGGCATCGGCCGGGCTGGAACGGGCATCAGCCGGACTGTATACCGGGGCCTCGCACGGGCTGCGTGCGTGCCGGGTGGACGGCTCAGTTCACCTTGCGGTCGTGGCCTTCCCAGTACGGCTCGCGCAGATCCTTCTTGAGCACCTTCATCGCGCCCGACAGCGGCAGCGGCTCGGTGCGGAACTCGACGCTCTTGGGCAGCTTGTAACCGGCGATCCATTCGCGGCAGTGGTCGATGAGCTCGGCGGCGGTGGCAGTGAGCCCCTCCTTCAGCACGACCACCGCATGCACGGCTTCACCCCACTGCTCGCTGGGAATGCCGATGACCGCCACCTGCAGCACGGCGGCATGCGATGCCACCGCGTTCTCGACCTCGGTGGAGTACACGTTCTCGCCACCGGTGACGATCATGTCCTTCACTCGGTCGACCAGGTACAGGTACCCGTCGCTGTCGAGGTAGCCGGCATCGCCGCTGTGGTACCAACCGCCGCGAAAGGCTTCGGTCGTGGCCTCGGGCTTGTTCCAGTACTCGATCATGAAGTTGCCGGCACGTGCGCACACCTCGCCCGGCGTGCCGACGGGCAGCAGGTTGCCATGGTCGTCCTGGATGGAGAACACCACCCCCATCGCCGGCTTGCCGGCGGAGCGCAGGTACTTGCCGCCGGCGCGGTGCTCGTCGGGGCCGAGGAAGCTGAGCACGCTGGAGCTCTCGGTCATGCCGTAGCCCTGCCAGATGTTGGTGTCGGGGTACAGCGCGAGCAGCTTCTCGAGCAAGGCCTGCGGCATCGGCGAGGCGCCGTAGACCAGGTCGGTGAAGCTGCTCAGCCCGTCGGGCGTGAAGTCGGGGTGGGCCATGGTCATGCCGATCATCGTCGGCACCATGACGGTGCTGGTGGGCTGGTAGGCACGCACCGTCTTCATCACGGCCGTCGGTTCGAACATCGGCTGGATCACGGAGTGCGCACCCTGTGCCGGCCCACCCAGCACCCCGAACATCGACGCGGCATGGAACATCGGGGTCTGGATGAGGTTGACGGTGCTGCGATCGAACTGCAGGCGGGTGAACACGTGGTACGCGTTGAGCATCTCGGCACGCTGGTCGAGCAGCACGCCCTTGGGCAGGCCGGTGGTACCACCGGTGTACATCAGCACGACCGGATCGGTCTCTTCGCCTTCGTCGGGGATGACGGCGTCGGCCGCGGCGAGCAGATCGGCGTGCCGGACCGTGTGGGGCACGTCGCCGCCGCCCACCAGCACCACGTGCTCGAGACCGGCCTCCTCCTTCACCGAGTCGATGAGGTTGGCGAAGATGGCGTCGACGAAGCACACCTTGGTGCCCGAGTCGCGCAGCACGTACGCCAGCTCCTTGGGCGCGAAGCGGAGGTTGAGCGGATTGACCACGCCGCCGCCGAGGAACGCAGCGTGGTACAGCTCGAGGTACTCGACAGAGTTGAGCGTCATCACCGCGAACCGGTCGCCGCGGCCGACGCCAAGGCTCTGCAAGCCGCCGATGGTCGTGCTCACGTTGTGCAGGTGCTCGGCGAACGTGGTGCCCACGCCGGTACCGGCATTGGTGGCACAGGGACGGTCGGCGTTGGCGGCGACGGCGGGCAACAGCAGGCGGTGGTAGATGAGCTCCTTCATGCGCCCACCATAGGCCAGCCTCGGCACCGTCCGACGCGGCCGCCCCGGACGCCGTTCAGGGGGGTTTCGCAACGGGCATAGGATCACGTCCGACAGCGCCTGGGTGGGGGTGTTGCCGGTTTCCCTACAACTTCTTTTCGAAGGGTGAGCTCATGAGATCGTCCCGTACCCGGCGCTGGGGTGTCGTCTGCGTCGTTGCCGCAGCCGCCGGCCTCGTCACCGTCCACTCCCCCACCAGTGCCGCGCCGGCCGTTGCCGGCCCCGGCCAGGTCGACCTGACGTTCCTCAACATCAACGACTTCCACGGCCGCATCGACGCGAACACCGTCAAGTGGGCCGGCACCGTCGAAATGCTCCGGGCCGCCGCCGGCGAGGCCAACACCGCCCTGCTCGCCGCCGGCGACAACGTCAGTGCCAGCTTGTTCGCATCCGCTGTCCAAGGTGATCAACCGACGATCGACGTGCTCAACGCGCTCGACCTCGATGCCTCCGCCGTGGGCAACCACGAGCTGGATCAAGGCTTTCTCGATCTCACCGGCCGCATCATCAATGGTGGCGCCAACGCGCAGTTCGCCTTCCTCGCGGCCAACATCTACGACAGCGGCGGCGACACCGTGCTGCCGGAGTACGCGCTGCTCACCGTCGGTGGCCAGACCGTCGGTGTCATCGGCGCCGTCACGCAGGAGACCCCCTCGCTCGTCTCACCCGGCGGCGTCGTCGGTCTCACGTTCGGCGATCCCGTCGACGCGGTGAACCGAGTTGCCGCTGAGCTCAGCGATGGCAACCCGGCCAACGGTGAAGCCGACATCCTGGTCGCCGAGTACCACGAGGGCGCATCCGACGGCACACCCCCGTCCTCCCTCGCTCAAGAGCTCGCCAAGGGTGGCATGTTCGCCAAGATCGTGAACCAGACGAGCGCCCTCGTCGACGCGATCTTCACCGGCCACACCCACAAGGCCTATGCCTGGGACGGCCCCGTTCCCGGCGACCCCACTCGTACTCGCCCGCTGCTGCAGACCGGTTCCTACGGCGAGAACGTCGGCAAGGTGGTGCTCACCGTCGACACCACCACGCACGGCGTTGCTTCGTACACGGTTGCGAACGTCGCTCGCACCACCACCCCCGACGCCACCCTCGTCGCCACGTACCCGCGGGTGGCAGCCGTGAAGACCATCGTCGATGCCGCGCTCGCCTACTCGGCAGCCGTCGGCAACGTGCCGGTGGGCAGCGTCGCCGCCGACATCACCACCGCCTTCACCGGCACCGGTCCTTGCGTTCTGGTCGGTGGCGGTCGTGATGACCGCTCGAGGGAGTCGACGATCGGCGACCTGGTCGCCGACTCGATGGTCAGTTCGCTCGGCGACCCGGCGCGCGGTGGCGCCACGATCGGCGTGGTGAACCCCGGGGGCCTGCGCAGCGAGCTGTGCTACTCGCCCGACGGGGTCGTCACCTACGCGGAGGCCAACAACGTCCTTCCGTTCGTCAACAACCTGTGGACCATCACGCTCACCGGCGCCCAGTTCAAGACGCTCCTCGAGCAGCAGTGGCAGAGGAACCCCGACGGCACCATCCCGTCGCGCCCGTACCTGCAGCTCGGGCTCTCCGAGAACGTCACCTACACCTTCGACGCATCGCTCGCCGAGGGTTCACGCATCACGTCGATCACCGTTGACGGACAGCCCATCGACCCCGCAGCCGGGTACCGGGTGGGCACGTTCTCCTTCCTGGCTCTGGGTGGCGACAACTTCCGCGTCTTCAGCCAAGGCACGAACGTGCGCGACTCGGGCCTCATCGACCGTGACGCGTGGATCTCCTACATCACGGCCAACTCGCCGTTGCAGCCCGACTTCGCGCGGCAAGCGGTGGGCGTGTCGCCACTGCCGACGACTGCCTCGATCGGCCAGCACCTCACGTTCAACGTCTCGGGCCTCGATCTCACCAGCGTCGGCTCACCGCCGAACACCAGCATCTCGGCATCGATCGGTGGTGTGCCCGCGGTGCAGATGCCAGTGGTTGCCGGTGCTGTCGCGCTCGACATGATCGTGCCACCGGGTACCCCGGTCGGTGCTCAGTCGCTGGTACTGGTGGCCAGCCCGTCGAACACCACCGTCACCATCCCGGTACAGGTGGTCGACAACCGGGTCACGTCCGCCACCACGCTCTCCAGCAACCGCAGCTCGCAACGCTTCGGCGGCCCGCAGGTGGCCACGCTCACGGCTTCTGTCTCGCTCAGCGACGCCAGCCCTGCCGGCGGCGCCGTCGACATCCTGCAGGACGACGTGGTGCTGGCGACGGTGTCACTGGTCGGTGGTTCGGCCACCTTCCAGCTGCCGGCCGACACACCGGCCGGTGCGCACGTGTACACCGCCCGATACGCCGACTCGAACACCATCGCCGGCAGCGTCTCGGCGCCCACCACCGTCACGGTCACCAAGGCCTCGTCGGGCACCCTGCTCTGGAGCAGCAAGTTCGTGGTCAAGCGTGGCCAGCCGGGCCCGAAGCTCACGGCCTACGTGGCGCTCAACAGCCCTGCTGCAGCCACCGGCAACGTCACGTTCACCCTCGACGGCAGGGCCATCGGTTCGGCTCCGGTGATCAACGGAGTGGCGACGCTGCAACTGGGCAGCAACCTCACCGTCGGCGTGCACATCGTGCGCAGCCAGTACTCGGGTACGGCGTCGATCAACGGTTCGACCAGCAACCCGCTCCTCATCATCGTCACACGCTGACCATTGCCGGCGGTTCCGTTCCCTCCGTGGGGCGGGGCCGCCGGCGCACGGTGGTCACACCGGGTTCGTGGAGGGCCCGGCCGCTCAGCCGCGAGCACGATCGAGCCAGGCGCCGACGGCCTCCAAGCCGTCGATGTACTCCTGACCCATCATCTTTGCCATCGACCAACCACCCAGGGCCATGATCTTGTACTTGTCGCCACCGGTGGTGGTGAACCGCAGCTGGAACTCGGAGTTGGTGGCCAGCCACTCGCGAAAGCCGCCACCCTCGCCCCAGATGGTGGCCGACGCGATGTCGCTGGGCCGCAACCATGCCAACGGCTTCGACGGTTGCAGCTTCTTGTCGAGGGCCTGCAGCGCCAACAGCCCCTGCGACACGGCGACGGCGTAGGTCTGGTTGCTGAACGACGTGGAGTGAGTGCCGAGCATCGCGCCGATCATCGGGTCGTCGGCGGGAAAGGCTCCCTGCATGTACGCCCGAACGGCGGTGAACATGCCTCGCTGCTTGTCGAAGACACTCATCCGGCACCCCCTGTGGATCAATGCCGAAGACTATTCGCGCCCGGCCGCGTCAGGCGCCAAGTGCCACCTGAATGGCCTGCAGACCGTTCACGAGCGCCGCCCGTTCATCGTCGGCCAGCACCGCGAAGGCAGGCGCGACCAGGCGGTCGGTCAGCGCCTCGGCGTCGGCCATCGCGGCCACCAGCGCCTCGTCGATCGTGGGCGCGTCGGCGTCGGTCCAGCCGAACAGCCCGATGTCGGCAGGGCGCTTGACGAAGTGCGCATCCTTGCTGCTCACTCCCGCCGAGCGCAGCGCCACCAGGTGCGCACTGCCGCGGTACTCGCGCAGAATGGTGACCAGCTGCATCGCGCGACCGGGCAGGTCGGCCGCTGCCGGCTCGGCGGCGGCACCGGCGAAGAGCGCGAACGCATCTCCGTCACTGGCGGCGAGCACCTTCTCGGCGGCAGCGACGAACCCTGCGAGACCGGCCACGTCGGCCAGCGCACCACGCCCGTGCTCCGCGCAGCACTCCATGTACGCGGCGCCGGCCACGCGCGGCGCGACGATGCTGCGAGCCGTGTTCCACAGCCCGGCCACCATGCCCGGATTGAAGTAGCCGAATGCGGCCGAGACGACCGGCGGTTCCACGTCGCCCAACACACCACCGCGACCCAGCGCGTAGAACTGCACGGGGTCGAGCCCGAGCTGCGCACCTCGGGCGGCGGTGGCCGGCGCGAAGTAGAACGCCGGGCCGCACGCGTTGATGATGGGGCAGGCCAGGGCAACGAGGGCTGCGTCGTCCAAAGGGGCAGCGTCGTTGGAAGCGGCGGTATCGGTCATGCCGGGCACCGTACCCACCCGGTCGTCCGCCCAACGACGCGGGCGCGTGCTTCAATGACTGATCGTGAGCCAGCCCACTTCCTCCACGCTCCCGTCGCGCGCCCGAGTGGTCGTGATCGGTGGCGGCATCATCGGTACCTCGATCGCATATCACCTGGGGCACCTCGGCTGGACCGACACGGTGCTCGTGGAGCGCGATCAGCTCACCTCCGGCACCACCTGGCACGCCGCCGGCCTGATGGTGACGTTCGGTTCCACCTCCGAGACCTCCACCGAACTGCGCAAGTACACCCGCGACCTCTACGCCAACCTGGAGGCCGAGACCGGGCTGGCCACCGGCTTCAAGCCGGTGGGCTTCATCGAACTGGCCGCTGATGCAGGGCGGCTGGAGGAGTACCGACGCGTGAGCACGTTCAACCGCTACTGCGGGGTCGACGTGCACGAGCTGTCGCCGCGCGAGGTGGCCGACATGTTCCCGCTCGCCCGCACCGACGACCTGCTGGCGGGCTTCTACGTGGCGGAGGACGGTCGGGTGAACCCCGTCGACGCGACCATGTCGATGGCCAAGGGTGCCCGTCAGACCGGCGTCAGGATCGCTCAAGGCGTGTCGGTGCTCGAGGTGCTGATGCGCGACGGCGCCGTCAGTGGTGTGCTCACCGACCAGGGCATCATCGAGTGCGAGTACGTGGTCAACGCAGCCGGCATGTGGGCGCGCCAGTTGGGCGCCCGGTCCGGTGTCTCGATTCCGCTGCAGGCTGCCGAGCACTACTACCTCATCACCGAGCACATGCCCGGCCTCGACCCGTCGTGGCCGGTCATCGAGGATCCGGCGAACTACGGCTACTACCGCGAGGAAGTGGGCGGGCTGATGATCGGCTTGTTCGAAAAGGAATGCGCACCCTGGAACGTGGGCGCCATTCCCGCCGACTCGTCGTTCACCTCGATCCAGCCCGACTGGGATCGCATGGGGCCGTACGTGGAGGCCGCGATGTCGCGGGTACCCGTGTCGATCGACACGGGCATCCGCACGTTCTTCTGCGGTCCGGAGAGCTTCACGCCCGACCTACGCCCCATCATCGGGCCGGCCCCCGAGGTGCGCAACTACTTCGTTGCTGCCGGGTTGAACTCGATCGGCATCCTCACCGGTGGTGGGCTGGGCCGGCTGGTCGCGCACTGGATCGTCGACGGCGATCCCGGCGCGGATGTCACCGGCATGCACCCGGCGCGACTGCAGCCGTACCAGGCCAACCCCGAGTACCGGCGCACACGCACCGTCGAGTCGTTGGGCATGGTCTACCAATGCCACTACCCCAACAAGGCACTGCAGACAGCGCGCGGCGCAAAGCTCTCACCGCTGCACGCGCGATTGGTCGAGCACGGCGCGTACCTGCGCGACGTGAGCGGCTGGGAGAGCGCCGACTGGTACGCCGGCCCGGCGGCCGCTCCCGATGGCGGCCCGCTCACATGGGGGCGCCCATCGTGGTGGGCGCAGTGGGCGGCCGAGCATCGCGCCTGCCGCGATGCCGTGGTGCTGATGGACATGAGCTTCATGTCCAAGTTCCGGGTGCAGGGCCGCGATGCCGGGGAGGTGCTGGATCGCATGTCGGGCAACTCGGTCAACGGCGCTTCCGGCCAGATCACCTACACGCAGTGGCTCAACGAGCGGGGCACGCTGGAGGCAGACCTCACCGTCACCAAGTTGGCCGACGACTCGTTCCTCGTGGTTGCCACCGACACCGCCCATCGCCACGTCGAGTCGCAGCTTTCACGAGCCTGCGGGCTGGGTGGGCACGCGTTCGTCACCGACGTCACCGGCGCGTACGCGCAGCTCAACGTGCAGGGGCCACGCTCGCGCGAGCTGTTGCAGTCGTTGACCACCGCCGACCTGTCGAACGACGCACTCCCGTTCCGCGCCGCCCGCGAGATCGACCTCGGGTTCGCCCGCGTGCTGTGCGCCCGCATCACCTACCTCGGCGAGCTCGGCTACGAGCTGTACGTGCCCACCGAGCAGGCCATCCACGTGCACGATCGCATCGTCGCGGCAGGGGCCGAGTTCGGGCTGCGGCATGCGGGCCTGAAAGCCCTGGCCAGCCTGCGGATGGAGAAGGGCTACCGCGACTACGGGCACGACATCGACAACACCGATGGGCCGCTGGAAGCCGGCTTCGGGTTCGCGCTCGCCTTCGACAAGCCGGGCGGCTTCGTGGGTCGCGAGGCGGTGCTGGCCCGTCGCGAAGCCGGCGCACTGCAGCGCCGGCTGGTCTCGGTGCTGCTCGACGACCCAGAGCCGCTGATGTACCACGCGGAGGTGTTGCGCCGCGACGGCACTGCCGTCGGCTACATCCGCGCCGCCTCCTACGGCCACACGCTCGGGGGCGCCTGCGGTCTCGCGATGGTGGAGGGCCACGGCGCAACCATCACTCCCGCATGGCTCGCCGACGGTTCGTGGACGGTGGAGGTCAACGGCGCCGAGCACCCGGCCACGGTGTCGTTGCGCCCGCTGTACGACCCCACCAACGCCCGCATCAAGGTGTGATGCAGGAGCAGTCGCTCGGTCAGAGCCGGCGGATCACCTGGCTGCCGATGCTGTACCCGGCACCGAAGCTGCAGATCACGCCGATGTCGCCGGCCACCATGCCGTCACGGCAGAGGTGGAACGCGATCACCGACCCGGCCGACGACGTGTTGGCGTAGCGGTCGAGGATGACCGGGGCTTCGTCCTCGTCGGGCACTCGGCCGAGCACACCCTTCGCGATCAGCTGGTTCATCTTCAAGTTGGCCTGGTGCAGCCAGAAGCGGCGCACTTGCGAAGCTTCCAGTGAGAGCGCCTGCAGCTGTTCGTTGATGTGGCCCACCACCATCGGGCAGACCTCCTTGAACACCTGTTGGCCCCGCTGGCGGAAGACGAGCTCAGCAGGATCGCGCTCAGTGTCCTCGCTGGGGTTGAGGAAGCCGAAGTCGTTGCGGATGCTGTTGGAGAACTTCGTCAGCAGACGGCCGCGCAGCACCTCCCACTGCTCGCCGGCAATCGCATCCTCGGCTCGTTCCAGCACCACTGCGGTGCAGGCGTCGCCGAAGATGAAGTGGTGATCGCGAGCGGCGAAGTTGTTGTGGCCCGACGTGATCTCCGGGTGCACCACCACCACGCAGTCGGCCGAACCGTTGAGCAGCGCATCGACACCGGCCTGCATCGAGAAGGTTGCCGACGAGCAGGCCACGTTCATGTCGTACGCCCAGCCACCGGCGCCGAGCGCATGCTGGATCTCGATCGCCACGGCAGGGTACGCACGCTGCAGGTTCGAGCAACCGACGATCACGCAGTCCACTTCGTCGGCACGGCGGCCGGCCTGGGCCAGCGCTTCGTGGATCGCGGGGAGGGCCATCTCGGCCTGCAGGCCCAGCTCGTCCTCGCTGCGAGTGGGGAGGTGCGGGCGCAGCCGCTGTGGGTCGAGCACGCCCGACTTCTCCATCACGTAGCGGCTCTTGATGCCCGAGGCGCGCTCGATGAACTCCGCATCTGGCACCGGCCGCGCGGCCACAGTCCCCTCGGCGATCTGCGCCGCACGCTCCGCGTTCCACTCCTCGACCGCGACGGTCAACGACGCCACCAGTTCCTCGTTGGAGATGGAGAACGGCGGTGTGAACAGGCCGGTCCCAGTGATGACGACGCGATCGGGCATGGCTGCCGACCCTACCGCGCAGCCGGGACCACCCCCACGCACTCAGCAGCGACGTTTAGGCTGCTCGCCGCATGCAGACTTCCGTGTTCGACTCACCGAAGCCCACCTTCACCGACGACGAAGTGGCACGACTCGCCCGCGAGCACTTCGGCATCAGTGGCCCGCTGCGCGATCTCGACAGCGAGCGCGACCAGAACGTGCAGGTGGGCGATCACGTGGTGAAGATCGCCAACGAAGCGGAGCAACGATCCACGCTGGAACTGCAGCACGCTGCGTTGCAGCACCTGGCAGCGGTCGACCCCACGCTGCCGCTTCCCCGCGTGCTGCCGCCCGGCATCGTGCAACACCAGGGCAACCTGCTGCGCGCGGTCACGTTCGTGCGCGGCGCCCCCTATGCAACCGTGCCGCAGTCCCCGCACCTGCGCCACCAGCTGGGGCGGTTCATGGGCCGCGTGTCGAAGGGGCTGCACGGCTTCGGTCACCCTGCCGCACACAAGCCCGACTTCCTGTGGAACCTCGATGCCGCGCAGGCCGTCCGACCGTGGGCCGCCGGCATCGCCAACACGGATGATCGTGCCGTCATCGAGGCCGCGTTCCGCCGGCACAGCCAACGCGTGGTGCCACTGCTGCCGATGTTGCGCGGCGCGGTCGTGCACCACGACGCCAACGACTACAACGTGCTCGTCGACGAGCACACGACCACCGGCACCCCCAGCTCCAACGTCAGCGACCGCAACGTCAGCGACCGCAACGTCAGCGACCTCGACGTCAGCGGCCTGATCGACTTCGGCGACATGGTCTTCGCTCGTCAGGTCAACGAGCTCGCCGTCACCCTTGCCTACGGCCTGCTCGACGTCGACGATGTCGTGGCGGCCGGCCGCGACATCATCAGCGGCTACGTCAGCGAGTTCCCGCTCACCGCCGAGGAGCTGCGCGTGCTGTACGACCTGGCGGCCACGCGCCTGGCGATGAGCTTCGTGATCTCGCTGCACCGCAGTCGCGAGTTCCCCGACAACGAGTACCTCTTGGTCTCCCAGGCGTCCGCCCTCCGCCTGTTGCGGCGCCTGATGAGCCTGCGGCCCGAGTTCCTGCACTTCGCCGCCCGCGAGGCCGCCGGGCTCGCGCCGGTGCCACAGCACGACCGCATCGTGAGTTGGCTGCAGTCGGCCGATTGCCGGCCGGCAGCCGTGCTGCCGCTCGATCTGCGCCGCGCAGGTCGCGTGGTCATCAGCCTCGCCGACGGCGCGCCGGCGACGCGCTTCACCGATCCTGTCGAGTCGTGGGACTGGATGCGGGCCCAGATGGACGCCGTGGACGCAGCGGTGGTCGTCGGCCGGTACGACGAGGACCGTTCGTGCTACGCGGGTGAGCAGTTCCACACCGACGCTCCCGAACCGCGCTCCGTGCACACTGGCATCGACCTGTTCATCGGCGAGGGCACCACGGTGCATGCGATGCTGCCGGGCACCATCGAAACCGTTGTCGACAACGACATGGCGTACGACTACGGCCCCACCGTGGTCCTGCGCCACCTCACCGGCGACGGCACTCCGTTCTGGGTGCTCTACGGCCATCTGTCGCGCGCCACCCTCACTTTCGTGCGGCAGGGCCAGCAGGTCGCTGCCGGCGACGTGGTCGGCTTCATCGGCGACCACACGGTGAACGGCGGCTGGGCGCCGCACGTGCACGTGCAGATCATGACCGACCTGATGGCCGACCCCGAGGTGGGGTTCGACGGCAACTTCGAAGGCGCCGGCGAACCCAGCCGGATGGCCATCTGGAAGTCGATCGTGCCCGACGCGAACCTCCTCATCCGCTTGGCCCCCGAGACGTTCGCCGATCACCGCGCCGATCAGCCGGCTGCGCTGGAGCCGCGCCGTGCCGCCGACCTCGGCCCCTCGCTGTCCACCAGCTACTTGCATCACCTGTCGATCGTGCGCGGCGAAGGCGCCTGGCTCTACGACCACACCGGCCGCGGCTACCTCGACTGCGTCAACAACGTCGCGCACGTCGGCCACGCTCACCCGCACGTGGTGCAGGCCATCGCCCGCCAGGCGGCGCTGCTCAACACCAACACGCGCTACCTGCACCGCACCATCCTCGACTACGCCGAACGACTTGCCGCCACGTTTCCGGAACCGCTTCGTGTCGTGTACTTCACCAACTCGGGCAGCGAAGCCAATGAGCTCGCGCTGCGAATCGCCCGCACTGTCACCGGCCGCCACGATGTCGTCGCCCTCGAGTGGGGCTACCACGGCAACACCAACGACCTGGTCGAGATCAGCGCGTACAAGTTCAACCGCAAGGGGGGCGCCGGCAGGTCGCCCCACGTGCACCTCGCCGAACTCCCCGACCCGTACCGCGGCGCCCACGGCAACGACGGCGCGGCCTACGCGCGATCGGTTGCCACCGCCGCCGGCTCCGCGCTCGAGCGCAACGGCAAGGGCCCGGCGGCGTTCATCGCCGAGAGCATCAGCGGCTGCGGTGGCCAGGTGGTGTTCCCCGACGGATACCTCGCTGCGGCGTACCACCACGCTCGTGCCGCCGGCGCGGTGTGCATCGCCGACGAGGTGCAGGTGGGCTTCGGTCGCGTCGGCACCTCGATGTGGGCCTTCCAGTCACAGGGCGTCGTGCCCGACATCGTCACGTTGGGCAAGCCGATCGGCAATGGTCATCCGCTGGGCGCGGTGGTCACCACACCGGCGCTGGCGTCGGCGTTCGCCAACGGCATGGAGTGGTTCAACACGTTCGGCGGCAACCCCGTCTCGTGCGCCGCCGGCATGGCTGTGCTCGACGTGATCGATGCCGAGGGCCTGCAGAGCCGGGCGCTCACCATCGGCAACCACCTGCTCACCCGCTTGCAGCAGTTGGCCCAGCACCACGGCGTGATCGGCGACGTGCGTGGTGCAGGGTTGTACCTGGGCATCGACCTGGTCAGCGACCGGGCCACGAAGGCCCCTGCCACCACCGTGGCTGCCGAGGTCGCGAATCGCCTCCGTGATCGCGGCGTGCTCATCTCCACCGACGGCCCTCACGACAACGTGATCAAGATCAAGCCACCGCTCGTCTTCAGCAGCGACCACGCCGACATCCTGTGCTCCGAGCTCGACCAGGCCCTCCACCGAGCGGTCGCCGGCAGCTTCGCCGCGCCGTGACGCCTCCTCCGGCTGGCCGCTTGTTCGCCCGGTGTCACAGGCGAACGGCTCCAGCTGCCTCTATCGTTGAGTGATTCATGAAATGAGAGACACCGTGGAAGCACACAGTGACAGCGTCCAGAGCGACGACACCGAGACGGAAGTGACCGTCGCAGACACACAGGCCGAGGCAAGCCCTGCGGCAGAGAACGGGTTCGCCTCGCTGGGCCTGCGGCCCGAGCTGCTCAAGGCACTCGACGAGTTGGGCTACGAAGAGCCCACGCCCATCCAGCGCGAGACCATCCCCTACCTGATGGCCGGCAAAGACCTGCTCGGGCAAGCCGCCACCGGCACCGGCAAGACCGCCGCGTTTGCGCTGCCCGCGCTGCAGCTCATCGATGGGCGCGCCGCCAACAAGGCGGTCGCCCTGGTGCTCGTCCCAACACGCGAACTGGCCATGCAGGTCAGCGAAGCGTTCTTCCGTTACGGCAAGGACCTCGGCGCGAAGTGCGTGCCGGTGTACGGCGGCCAGCCGATCTTCCGGCAACTGCAGGCGCTCGATCGCGGCGTGCACATCGTGGTCGGCACACCCGGCCGCATCATCGACCACATCGGTCGCGGTTCACTGAACCTCGACGGCATCAAGATGGTGGTGCTCGACGAGGCCGACGAGATGCTCGACATGGGCTTCGCCGACGACATCGAGAGCATCCTCGAGGGCATCCCCCACGCACACCAGACCGTGCTGTTCTCGGCCACGATGCCGCCGCGCATCAACTCCATCGCCAAGCGCTACCAGACCGACCCCGTGCGCATCAACGTCGTGCGTGGCGACACCAAGGCCAGCGCCGGCAAGGTACGCCAGAGCGCCTACGTCGTGCAGCGCAACCACAAGCCGGCCGCGCTGGGCCGCATCCTCGACATCGAGTCGCCCGGCGGAGCACTGGTGTTCTGCCGCACTCGCCACGAGGTCGACCAGCTCACCGAGACGATGAACGCCCGCGGCTACCGCGCCGAGGCGTTGCACGGCGGCATGGACCAAGCGCAGCGCGATCGCGTGATGAGCCGGTTGCGCGACGGCACCGCCGAACTGCTGGTGGCCACCGACGTCGCGGCGCGTGGCCTCGATGTCGACACGCTCACCCACGTGGTCAACTACGACGTGCCATCCGCACCGGAGAGCTACGTGCACCGCATCGGTCGCGTCGGCCGGGCAGGTCGCGAGGGTGTTGCCATCACGCTGGCCGAGCCGCGCGAGCAGCGCCTGCTGCAGAACATCGAGCGGCTCACCAAGCAGGCCATCACCATCGTGAAGGTGCCGTCGGTCGCCGACCTGCGCGCCGCTCAGCTCGAGCAGACCGTCGCTGCCATTCGCGAGTCGATGGCCGCCGACGACCTCGACGACTTCTACCCGGTGCTCAACGCGCTCTCCGGCGAGGCCAACCCGCAGCGCATCGCGCTCGCCGCCATTCGCCTGTACCACGAGATGGCCGGCAACATCGTCGACGAGCAGGACATCCCCGACATCAGCCACCGCATGGAGCGCCGCCCCGATGGCGGCGGCCCGGTTCGTGCCGGCGGCAAGCCGCAACGCGGCGGCGAGCGCGGCCATGCCAGCGACAAGGGCGGCGCCACCGGCTTCGTGCACATCTCGCTGGGCCGCAACGCCGGCATCCGACCCGGAGACCTCGTCGGCGCCATCGCCAACGAGACCGACCTCGTCGGCCGCGAGATCGGGCCGATCAAGATCACCGAGAAGTTCGCCATCGTCGGCGTGCCCGACCGCAGCGTCGACAAGGTGATCGCCGCACTCAAGCAGACGACGATCAAGGGCAAGAAGCCCACCGTCCGCCGCTACACCGACTGACACCCCTTCGGGGCCGGCTCGCAGCCTCCGGGCATGAAGGCCTCGAGACTGGGGCTGGCGCGATCAGCGGGCCAGTTCGGGGCGACCACTGGCGCTCAAGGTCAACACGCCTTCGACGAACAGCTGCAGACCGCCGAGGTCGACGGTCTGCTCGTGCCAGTGCTCGTTCGTCTCGAACACGGGGGCACCGGCGGCGACCATGTCGCCGGCGATCGCGGCCAGAAGGTGCTGGCGGGCGAACGACGTGGCAGCAGCGAGATCGGTGAACATCGCCGGCACCTCGCCGGCGACGTGCACGAGGTACTGCCCCTGCTGCGGCGCACTGATCACGCACTCGTGCGCCAGCCGCACCCGACCGACGACGGCACCGACGGCGTTGGCGACATCGGCGTGCGCCGGCACCAGCGGTTCGACGCCGAGCAGGGCTGCGACCATCGGGTAGTAGGCGGCGGCGGATGCCCCGAGGCCGACGAGCGGTGCGTGCAGTCCGAACGACACGGTGAGCACGTTGTAGCGCCGGTCGAGCGCGGCCTGCACCACGGGTTGGCGCACGATGTCGGCCGGCAGCCCATCGTGCACGAACGCGGCCGCCAGCACTGCCTCTGCGCTGCGTCGCACGAGCGTGTCGATGGCGAGCTGTGCCACCTCGGTGCCGTTGGCCGCCAACGCCTTGCCCAGGCGATCTCGCTTGCGAGCGAACAGCTCTGCGGCCTTCGTCGCCGCGACGGCGTCGTAGTTGGCTTGCAGGCCCAGCACGTGTGCGGCGTCGGTGGGCGTGAACGCCGCGAGCTGCAACGCCCCGCGCTGCACCAGCCGTTCCATGACACGACGTTGCTGCATCGTCGACAGCGCGGTGGCCGCGACTGCCACCCGCCCACCCATGGCCGCGAGCACGGCGTGCTCGACGCCTGCGAGGGCGGCCAGTTGCTGCTCGTAGTGCTCCGCGATCAACAACATGCCGTCGAGATCGCCGGGCATCTGGCCCGTCAGCTGCTGGTCGAGCATGGCGTGCACCAGCGCCGGCTCCTGCATCGCGAGTTGGCAGATCGGCACGACCCGGCGCGGCCCGACTAGCAGCACTGCACCGGCAGCGCGCTCGTCGTGGCGCACGTGGCTGTCGCCACCCAGACCGTGCGTGTGCATCGCGACCGCCGACACCATCGTCTGGTGCCCACCCACCGTCGCACCATCTGCGCTGACGATGGGTACTCCATCGCGCAGGACAGCGATGTCGGTGGTGGTGCCTCCGATGTCGGCGATGACTGCATCGGTGAGGCCGGTGAGGTGCGCGGCGCCGACCAGGCTGGCGGCCGGGCCGGACAGGATGGTCTCGATCGGCCGTTCGCGCACGAACGCCGCCGACACCAGCGAGCCGTCACCGCGCACCACCATCAACGGCGCCCGCACGCCCCGATCGACGAGCGCGGACTCGGTGGTACGAACCAGCCCGTCGATGATGGAGATGAGACGAGCGTTCAGCACGGCGGTCACGGCCCGCTTCGGCCCGTTGAGCCGTGCCGACAGATGGTGGCTCAGCGTCACCGGCTTACCGGTGAGGGTGCGGATGACCTCGGCCGCGGCGAGCTCGTGCTCCGGATTTCGAACGCTGAACTGAGCGGTGACGGCGAAGGCCTCGACTCGCTGGGCGACCGCCTCGATCTCGCCGGCGAGCCGGTCGCCATCGAACGGCGCGATCGCGCTGCCATGAGGGTCGTGCCCACCGGGGAGGATGATCACCGGATCGTTGCCCAACGCCTCGCCGAGCCCGGCACGCTCGAGCACATCACCGTCGAAACCGATGATGACCGCGCACACCGAGCGACCCTTGCCCTCCACGAGCGCGTTCGTGGCCAAGGTGGTGGAGAGCGAGACGAGCTCGATTCGCTGCGGTTGCACTGCGGCTGCGCGCAGCACCGCGTCGATGGCGGCGCAGATGCCGATGGCGAGATCGTGATGCGTGGTAGGCGATTTGGCCTTGGCGAGCACCACACCGGCCACCTCGTCGTAGACAACGGCGTCGGTGTAGGTGCCGCCCGTATCGATGCCGAGGAGCATCGAGCCACGCTACAAGTCGATGGCCGCAAGTCGGCGGCGGCGTTCGCGCTCCCCCACCGCCCACCGATCATCGGATTCGGCGGCGATCAGCCGGCGAACCACTGCTCGTACAGCTGCTGCAGCACCGGTTCGGCGACCGCGCTGACGCCACAGGTCTGCACCTGACCGTCGGCGACCGCGACGAGGTACTCCGTACCGGGAACGAACGCGATGCCGTCGAGGGCAGGGCTGGCCACGTCGGTGACGTCGAGCACGACCTGGTCCGCCTCGCCACCGACGAACCACCTGCTGACTTCGAGCGTGACCGAACCCTGACCGACAGCAGTGACAGTGCCCTCGAACGCAGCCATGCCCGCCGGCGGCTGGTAGTCGGTGACTGCAAGGCACATCGTGGTGAGCGGGTCGGCCTGCTCGCCCAGCTGGTAGTGGACGCTGGTGGTGGCACAGCTGCCGCCGCCGAACGCGCCGAGCCCGACGGCCGCGCCGCCGATGAGTGCTGCGGCAGCAGTGCCGATGAGCGCGAACCGCGGCCAACGGCGAGGTGAGGACGGCGGGGTGGTTGCTCGGGTTACCGTTGCCGTTGCCGTTGCCGTTGCCGTTGCGGTGTTCATGATCTGCTCCATCAGTAGTGCGGCACGTGGGCCGCCGGCGGGGTGAACGGACACTCCCGCGGATGGGTCGAGACGGCGGAGCCGGTGCTGCAGTTCTTCGTCGTTCACGGCGCCTCCTGGGTGTGTCCAACGTCTGTGTGTCCGTCACGGTGCGTCGTCTTTCGCTCCATCGCCGCGGCCAACCGCTGCTTCGCGCGGTGCACGCGGATCGACGCAGCATTGGCGGTGATGCCCAGCGCCGCGCCGATCTCTCGCGGCTGCAACTGCTCCCACGCCCACAGCTGGATGACCTCACGATCATCGGCGGAGAGCTCGGCAAGCGCTGCCAGCAACGCGTCGTCACCAGTTCGCTCGTCGTTCGACGCCCCGTCGACGAGCGGCAGCGACCGCTCACCTGCCAGGCGATCGACGAGTGCGAGGCGGCGCTGACCGCCGCGTCGCTGGTTGGCCAAGCAGCGGCGCGCCACGCCGTACGCCCAGGGCACGATCTGATCGACGGGGGCCTCCTCCAACCGGCGCCACAGCACCAGCAGGGTTTCGGCCACCACATCATCGGCCGTCGCCGCATCGGTTCGTCGGTGGGCGTACGCCTGCAACGGTTCGTACACCTGCACGAAGACGGCCTCGAACCGAGCGCGACGGTCTGCTGCGACAGCGAGAGGCACTGATCGCCGACGGCTCATGAGTGGCACATGTCCGGCACCGTTGCGATCCTTTCAGAGAAAGAACACGTCGCAAACGGCAGCGAGTTGGTACAACTGATCAGGTGACCACGCAGGTAGAGGCTCCCACCACCTTCCGCTGGGATCGTCTCACCTACTCATCGGCACTCGGCTACTGCCTCCTCGTCGCCGGGCTCAGCGTGGGTGTGGTGCTGAGCGAACTGCGCGACGAGTTCGGCATCAGCGGCGTGGTGGCCGCGTTGCACGGCAGCACGTTCGGCATCGGCCTGCTGTTCGCGGGTGTCTTCGGCGTGAAGCTGGTCGATCGCGTCGGGCGCCGGCAGGTGCTCACCATCTCCGCGGCGTGCCTGGCCGGAGGCGTGGTGCTGTTCTGCATCGGGCCCAGCTGGCCGATCACACTGCTCGGCACCGCGTTCTCGGGTGCCGGCGGCGCGCTGCTGGTGATGGTGATGCCCGGCCTCATCAGCGATCACCACGGCGAGCATCGCGCCGCCGCGTTCGCTGCCGTCAACGGCGCCCCAGGCATCGCCGGCGTCGCCTTCAGCCTCGTCATCGGTGGCGCGCTGAGCGCCGGCTGGTCGTGGCGACCGCCGTACCTCATCCTCACGGGGGTCTTCACGTTGGCGCTGGTCGTGGTGGCACACCCGGTCGCCTTGCCCGACGGTGAGCGTCACGGCGCGTTCTCACTGCGCCACTTCTTCGACCGCGACGTGCTGGTGCCGTGGGCGCACATCGTCAACGCGGTGCTGGCCGAGTTCACGGTCGGCATCTGGGCCGTCACCTACCTCCGCGAGGTCGGGCACGCCGGCGCCGGCCTGGCGCCCATCCTCGCCAGCGTCTTCGGCGTGATGATGTTCGCCACGCGCCTCGCGCTGCCCGTGTTGCTGCGCTGGTGGGGTGAGGCCACCATCTCGTACAGCTTCGTCGTCATCGGCGCCGGTGCCGCCGTGATGTGCTTTGCACCCAACCTGGCCGGCAAGACCGTCGGGCTGGTGATCGTCGGCTTCGGCGGTGCGCCGCTGTACCCACTCACCGTCAACCGCTTCTACCAGCGGTCCGGCCACGCGCTCGATGCGGTCGCGCTGGGTGCGTACTGCGCGCTCGCCTCGGGCGTCGCGGTCACCCTCGGTCCGCTGGCACTCGGTGCCCTGGCCGACTCTGTCGGTCTCCGCTGGGCCATCCTGATCGTGCCGGTGCTCGCCGCCGTCGGCGCGTTTACACAGCGTTCACGCACGGTGTATTGACGTCATCAATAGTTCTGATACGGTCAGCGGACCAAGCCGTGCAGAAACGAGTGTGCAGATGAAACTGGGAGCCTTCTTCTTCGGTGGTGTCGAGATGACCGACGCCGGCGCCGGTGCCCCGAACCCGATGGACCGCTACTACGACAACGCCGCCTGCTGGAACGCGACGTTGCAGTACATCGACGCAGCAGTCGCCGCCGACAAGCTGGGCTACGACAGCTTCTGGACCACCGAGCACCACTTCCAGTACGAAGGGTACGAGGTCATCCCCAACGGCATCCTGGTGTCGGCATGGATCGCGGCACGCACCGAGCGCATTCGCCTCGGCGCGATGTTCAACGTGGTGCCGCAGTGGAACCCGTTGCGCCTGGCCGAGGACTTCGCCACCATGCACAACCTCAGCGGTGGCCGCGGCATCTTGGGCGTCGGTCGCGGCACCGTGCCTCGCGAGATCCTGCATCTCAACGACCAGCACATCTCGATCGGTTCCCACGACAACCCCGACCAGGCGGCCGACGACAAGAAGAACCGCGAGTACTTCGAGGAGTCGATGGAGATCATCCGCACCGCGCTCGCCAACGAACGCTTCTCGTTCAGCGGCAAGTACTTCCAGCTGCCGCAGCCCGGCATCCCCGATCGCGGCGAGACCGTGCAGCAGCTCACGCTGGTACCGCGCCCCATCTACCCCTACGAGATCTGGCAGGCCGTCACCAGCCCGCCCACCGTGGAGTACGTGCCCACCGTCGACCACGGCGCAGTGTTCTGGAACCAGCACCCCACGTTCATCAAGCGCATGTGGGACCGATACGGCGAGCTGCACGAGCAGTACCAGCACAGCGCCCTCACCCCCGGCGCGAAGCGGATGCTCGTGGTCAGCGTGCGCATCGAGGACACTCATGAGGAAGCCTTGCGCACCGCCCGCAACGGCCACGACGAGTTCTGGAAGTTCCTCGGCCCGTACGGCTGGAGCCGTGGGTACATGGGCGACGACGGCAAGCCGGTGCAGCCGGGCCTCATCCCGTCGCTGGAGGAGTCGATGCGGCAGCGCACCATTCTCGTCGGCTCGGTCGAAGAGGTGGCCGCGCAGGTGCAGGAGCTGAAGGACCTGCTGGGGGTCGAGTACCTCACGCTGTTCCCGCACCTGGTGGGCGACCCGTACAGCAAGGCCGTCGAGCAGATGGATCGCTTCGCCAACGAAGTGATGCCCCTTGTGTCCTGAAGCAGCACGTCGCGCCGCATGACCACCGCTCCCGAAGCCCATCGCTGGGAGGTCATGGGCCGGGCCATCAAGGAGCGCCGGCTCGGGCAGCCCTTCACGTTGGTGGAGCTCGCGGAACGGGCCGGGCTCTCACAGCCCTTCCTGTCGCAGGTGGAGAACGGCCGCGCCCAGCCGTCGATGGCCTCGCTCTACCGCATCGCCAGTGCGCTGGGCACCACGCCGCAGGCGCTCTTCGGCGGGCTGGCCAATGCGGCAGCACCGGCACTCGCTCGCGCCACCGGCACCGGCACCGACGTGGCGACCATCGCCACCGACGGCGAGTCGTTGCGCCGGTTGCTGCTACCGGGCGACACGCCGTTCCACGTCATCGAGTTGGTGGGCCTGGCCGTCGATTTCCTGGAGCCGTGGCAGCACCCGGGCTTCGAGGCGCTGTACGTGCTGGCCGGGCCGATCGACGTGGAAGTGGATGGGCAGTGCTCCACGCTGGCCACCGGCGACTTCCTCTCCTACCCGTCGCACCTGCCGCATCGCTATCGCTCGGCACTCGGTGCCGGTGCACGCGTGCTGCTGATCGAGACGCAGCACGAAGCCGGCCAGCGCGGCACGCACTCGATCTAGCAACTCGCGCTGCGCACCCGGGTTTCTGGGCGTGAGCCTTCCAAATCAACCGTCTGGGCGTGACTCGTCTCGGTCACCGAGACGAAGTACGCCTGGAAGCCGAGCACGGCGGGGTACCGCTGCTATCGACGACCCTTCCACGGGAAGCGAGGGGCTCGGCGTTCCTGGAACGCCGCCACCCCTTCGGTCATCTCACCCGACATCGCGACCTCGCGAGCCCACGTCTCGGCCAGGTCGGCCGAGACCACCCCATGCTCGGTGACCGCCGCGATCATCTCCTTCGTCGCGGCCTGCGTGAGCAGCGAGCGTTGCGCCAGGGAG
>JACDJC010001256.1_pt1 | contig 23032 bp, 22 predicted proteins | sample 7454191 | NCBI WGS metagenome assembly JACDJC01 (sample SAMN14253291, study PRJNA609438) | sludge metagenome | isolation source: sludge after 25d culture with pyrite and EDTA | collected 2018-12-20 | reverse complement strand
TGTCAATGATCACCCTAATGGAGCCACCCATGATCGCCTTAATGGAGCCATTTCAAGCTGGCCAAAAAGCGGTTTTCGGACCGGCTTCAAACTTGTTCAAACTAGTGTTTTTCACCCCCTTTCAAAGTGTCGTTTTTCGATGATTTCGGACCGGTAATTTTTGACGCGTTGGCGGCTGGTCGAGGGGAGCGATAGCTTTTTCCCTCCAGCACCACGGTGTAGGCGCCGTGGCGCAGCCGGTCGATGGTCGCCTCTGCCAGGATGCGGTTGGGGAAGGCGTCGGTCCATTCCGGGGTGTCCAGGTTGCTGGTCACGATGGTGCTCTTTTTCTCGTAGCGCTCAGAGATGACGTCGTGGAAGTCCTCGTCCTGGGAGGGACGCAGGGGCTTGAGCCCGAAGTCGTCGATGATCAGAAGATCCACCCCGGTGATCTTGGCAAAGTGGCGCTCGTAGCCGTTGGTCGCCCGTGCGGCGTTGAGCTGGGCGAGCATCTTGGCCGCCGAGGTGAACAGCACGCTGTGGCCGGCCCTGATGGCGCAGTGGCCCAGGGCCTGGGCGAGGTGGCTTTTGCCGGTGCCGCAGGGGCCGATGATAAAAACGCCCACCTTCTCGGCCATGAACCGGCAGGAGGCCAAGTCCATTACCAGCGCGCGGTTGATGTTCGGGTTGTAGGAGAAGTCGAACTCCTCCAAGGTTTTCTGGTTGCGGAAGTTGGCGCGGCGCAGCGCCGTGGCCAGCTTCTTCTGGTTGCGCCGGGCAATCTCGTCGGTGACGATGGTGGCCAAAAAATCCATGTAGGAGAGCTTGTTCTCAATCGCCTGACGGTTGCGTACCTCGATCGAGTCCAGGATCCCCGAGAGACGAAGCTGCTTTAGCATGGGGGTCAATTCCGGCATCGGGTTCATCGCACACCTCCTTGCCGGCAGACCTGGCGACGAAGGAAGCGCCCGGCGCCGGCGTATGCCGCCGCCAGGGGGATCACGTTGGGCGGCTCAAACAGCGGCGCCTGGTCGAGGCCCTGATGCAGGATGCTTTTCACCGTGCGGTACTTGACATTGTCGAAGTGAAGCGCCCGGCGACAAGCGGCCTCCAGACGCTCGGCGCCATATTTCTTGCTCAGCCGGATCACCCCTTGGGCCGCACGCAGATTGTCGAGCACCCGATCGGCGAACAGGGTGTCGACAAGCCGGTGACAGTTGGGGCCGACCTCTTCGGCCTGCTTCAGACACCACTGAGGATCCTGCATCTTGTAGGCGAGTGCCTCCGGCGGCATATGCTCATCAACCGTCGAGCGCTGACCGGGATGCTTCAGGCGAACATGCGTCGCCACCAGGTTGTGGTCGTAGTAAAGCTTAACGGTCGTGTCGGTGGCCTTGAGCATCAGCTCCCGGTGAACCAGCGGATAGGGGGCCGAGTAGCTGGCTTTCTCGAACTGCACGTGGCAGTTGCCGTGAAGCTTGACCCGGGTCCAGACAGCTATCTCGACCGGCACGTCAGGCAGCGGCTTCAAAAAGTGCTTCTCGGTGGCGGCGAACATCTGAAGCGGTTTTTGGCGGGTGGTGCCATGGATACGGTTGCCCGCCTCCTGCAGCACCCAGCCGGTCAGCTGCTCGTTGGCATCGGTGAGCGTCCGGAAGCTGCGAAGCGGTACAAAGCTGTTCTTGACGTACTTCACCCCCGCCTCGACCCGGCCCTTCTTTTTCGGGTCGCGCACCGGACACGGCGAGATCAGAAAGCCGTAGCCCTCGGCCAGCTCGCCGTAGGAGCGCTGCACATCCGGGTCGGTGTAGCAGGCCCGGGTGATAGCGCACTTGGGGTTGTCGATGATCAGCTTGCCCACTACGCCGCCAAAGAACTCAAAGGCCCGCCGGTGGCAGGCCAGCCATGACTCCACCTTCTGGTCGGTCACGATCTCGGCGTACATGTGACGGCTGAAGCACAGCGTCATCACGAAGATCCAGGTCTTGATCACCGCGCCGGTGAACACATCCGTGATGGTGGGCCCCTTGCCGAAGTCAACTTGGGCGGCCTCGCCAGGGGCGAAGTCCAGCACACACGTCGCCTTGAAACTCTCGCCGCGGATCCGGCGCACCATGCGCCTGACCGACGAATAGCTGCCGGTAAAGCCCAGCTGCGATACCAGCGCCCTGTAGATGGTCGTCGCCTGAATGCCCTCACCGACCCATTGGCGGATCTGCTCTTGGTAGGGCTCGGTGACGCAAGCCTGACAAACCTTTGGCTCTCTTCCCCCTTCGAGGACCACGAACAGCTGCTTGTCATCGGGAAGCGGCCCGCTGCCCAGCCAGCCCTTCACTTCGGCCAGCGCCCGGATGGCCGCACACTTGCGCCGGCCGATCAGCCCGGCCTTGGCAATGGCCCGGTCGCTTTCTCCCTGGCGCATACGATGGATTGCCTGACGGTATTGATGCATCTCGATTCTCCTGTTGCTCATAGCAGTGCCTCCCGGTCTGTGGTTTGCCGAGAGACTACCAAATTTACCAATAGGGTCCGAGATGCTTTTTGGCGCTCAGCCGGAGTCGCTCCCCTCCTGCGAGGGTGGCGCCATTATGGTGATCATCAACTGGCTCCATTACGATGACCATCCAGTGGCCCCATTAGGGTGATCACCGAGTGGCTCCATTAGCCTGACCACAAGGTGGACTCATTAAGGTGACCATGGAATGGACTCATAGCATTGACCATCAACACCGGGAATCGGCCCTGCAGTGGGCCGAGGACCGCCTGCTGGAAAAGGAGCAGCAGCTGTTGCGTTCGGCTTCAATGACGGGCAAGACGGCCCGCGAGACCCTGCTGGAGGACGTTTCGGACGAACTGATGCGCCGGCTGGAGTGGCAGTCCCGGGTGGAAGCGCTGATGGAGCGTCTCGGCGGTTATCTGGAGGACAGGCGCTATGCCAAGGACGAGGTGGTGCTGGCCGGCGGCGGTGAGGCCGAAGGACTCTACTTGGTGCGGGGCGGGGTGGTGGCCGAGGAAATCGAGGCGAAGGACGGTGGGCGCACCCGTGTGAGGGAACTGGGCCCGGGCACCCTTTTCGCCGAAATGGCCGTTTATGCCAACTGGCGTTCCAGCAGCCTGTATGTGGCCCGGTCCCAGGTGGTGCTTGGTCTTTTGACCCCCGAGGCCCTGGTGCGGCTGGAGGCCGAAGCGCCGGTACTGGCCAACACGGTGCATCGACTGCTGATGGTCCAACATGCCGAATCAACGGCCGGCGCCCCCAGTTTCCAAGGTTGAGCGCCGGCGGGTCCGGTGTTTATCCTAACGCGGGACGCCGGCGGGATGCAGGGGCACGATCTCCCTGTCATCCGCTCCCACCACGCGGTTTCGCCCCGCCTGTTTGGCACGGTACAAAGCCGCGTCGGCTTTTTTGATCAGATCCTCCGAGGAGAGGACGGCGTTGCTTTCATCGCGGGTGGCCACCCCGAGGCTGGCGGTGACCACTTTTGCGTGGGAAGATGCCTCATGGGGAATTTCCAGGCCGGCGATGGCCAAACGGATCCGTTCGGCCACCGAAAGCGCTCCCACCGATGCGGTCTGGGGCAGCAGGACGACGAATTCCTCCCCGCCGTAGCGGGCGCAAAAGTCCCCGGGGCGATTGATCGCGGCTTGCATGGCCTGGGCGATTCTCTGCAGGCATTCGTCCCCCGGCCGGTGCCCGTAGAAGTCGTTAAAGTCCTTGAAGCGGTCCACATCCACCATGATCAGTGACAGCGGGGATCTCTCCCTCTTGCTGCGATCGAATTCCGAGGCAAGACGGTCTTCCAGATGGCGCCGGTTGGGGATGCCGGTCAGGGCATCGATGATGGCTTGGTCCCTCAGCTTTTGATAGGCCCTGTTGAGGGATGCGCCAAAAAAGAGGATGCCCGCCAGCCCCAGCCCCCCGATGAGGCCGTGGCCCACCGCCAAGGCCACCGATGAAATTTTGGGCATGTGCGGGAGGGTCACGCTGATGCCGCCCATGATCTCTCCTTCCCGGAAGCCCTGCCCGGCATGGCAGGTGAGGCAGTCTTTTTCCGCCTTCAGGGGCGCCATGTAAAAAAAAGTGTCTTGCCCTTGTGGGCTTTGGATGATCCGACCGACTTCCTTCACGCCCGCCTTGAATTGCTCCAGCGCCTCTTTTTGCATCGGCGTGGGGCTGTTTTGGGGGCGGAGGGGCTTGAAGCCAGTCAGGTCAAACCGCACTTCATCCCGCTGCATGGTGAGGTCGGAAATCTGACGGGTCATGTAGGAAGGATTGATCTTGGTCAGAGAAAATCCCTCCCTGGCATGGATGACCTTCAGGGGATCGTCCAGGTAGGGGTTGGGCTGGGTGGTATCGGTGATGGGAACATAGACCCCCCCGAAACGGGCGCTCCATGAGCGGGTGACGAGGATCTGTTCAAAAAAGCTCTTGGCGGTATGGAACCCGATGGCCTGCTGTTCCTGCTTTCTCAGGTGATACGTCCAAGTGAAGGAGGTGGCCACCAATGCCATCCAGATCATGCACAGAACGGCGATGCTTTCTTTCGATTTAGCGGACAGGGAAGTCAAGGTAGGTATCCGGATAGGGCTCGTTCAACAGGGTGAAGTGCCACCATTCTTTCGCTCTTTACATGTCGTCGCGGCTCAGGGCTTCGCGCCCCATCCAGTTGTGCATGGTGGTCCAGACCGCCTGATAGGCTTCGTGTCGGGCAGTGTCGTTGCGGGTGACGATGTTGTCGCGGACGGTTTCATAATCCAGACGCTCTACGTAGTCGCTCAGGTATCGAATCCACGAGGTCTTCGGCAGAATGAGGTGGAATCGATAGCCCGGTTCCCGGCTCTCCTGAATGGGGGGCTGATCGGTGATGTTCAGCAATAATTTTTCCAGATCCTTCCGGGAGTTGGCCTTGATCATGAGTTCGTCCTTTTGGCACTGACTAGAGACCGCGGTAAAAAAGCCGTCCTTGGTGAATACCCACATGATTTGCCCCTTCCTTCAAGAAGTTTCTCCCTTGTGGCAATCGCCTGCGTGCCCTCCGTCCAGCCGCGCCATGCCGGTGAGCTTGTCGATGAGCAGACGGCCGGGCCAGCCGTAGGGGAAAAATTCCCTGCCCGGCCCAAGGGAAGTGACCACCGTTTTGCCGATGACCCAACGACCGGCACCTTTCTCGAAAAGGCGAACGGTTCTGATCCCCCACATGGCATGACAGACCACGGAACGCCCGGTGCCCGGATCCTGGCCAATATATAACATGACGTGGCCGGGCATGTAAAAGAGGGTCAACAACGGTTTGCCCGTCTCCCGGATCAGCCGTTCCCGCTGCCGGCGATTGAGCCCCTGGAAAGAAATCCACCGGCCCGCGGCGGCCTGATCCCTGGAGTTGCGCGGCAGCCAGCGGCCGAAGGCGGCCATCACGTCCTGGATCAGGGCCGAGCAGTCGCGGTTTTCGTAAAGCCCGCCCCAGCCGTAGTTTTTGCCCATCAAGGCATTGAGAAGGCGCGCAGCGTTTTCGCGGGTGGCGGGAAACGGCAGGGGATGGACGGCCTTTTTCGGTGCCGTGGCCTTGATGAGGCGGGCACGGCCCAGATGGTCGCGCACCGGCACTTGCAGCTTGCAACCGTCCACCGCTTCCTGTTCGGGGGCCAGGGGAAGGGCCATGCCCACCCGCCCGGAAACCAGGAACCGGCCGTCCAGGCCCGTCACCGGCACATCGTCGGCCCAAAATCCGGCCAGGGCCGCGGCGGTGTAGGCGGCGATGAACTCTTCGTCCACCAAGGCGATCTCCGGCCACCGGACCCAACCGGCGGCCCAGTCGGTTTCCACCAGGGCCCACTGCCCGTCTCGGCTTTCATGGGTCACCAGCAGCGGCGTTCCGGCGGGCACCAGGGAGTTTTGCATCCGGTCGAAGGGAAAGCCCCGGCCCGGCATGGCCGGGTTGTCAAACACCGGCTTGTGGGTGGGAAACACCCGCATGGATGCATGGACCACCGCGATGGCGGGCCGGTGCAGACACGGGTAGGCGGATCGGTGGGCGCGGCGTGCCATGGCCTCGATCCAGTCCAAAGGCAGGGGGAGGTTGGTTTCCCCGTAGAGGGGGCGCGCCGCGTAGCGTTGGAAACCGGAAAATACCTGCCGCGCCGTGTGCCGCGGGCTGTCGCGATGCCAGGGGGCGAAAAAATGGCCCCTGAAATCCTTGTACCGCTCGGCCTGTTGTGCCGGGGCGATGAATCTCGGCGGCGTGTCTTGCAGGTAGTGACCGGCGTCCTGGGGCAGCTCCACCAGGTCGCGGATCATTCCGGGCGGGCCCCCGGCGCAGGCGCCGAGGAGAAGGATCAGCAGGAGGCAGAAGCAGATCCGGGTATTTCCGGTGTGGGTGCTTTTCAGGGCATCACCTTGTCGGGCGTGCGTTTGCCGAAGCGTTTGAAGGAGCATTCTTCGATGCACTGCGCCATATCTGATGCCGGGACGGATTGCAAGGTGTTGTTCATACACAGGTCTGGGCCCGCGCATACGAGTGCCTCATTTGGACACAAGATGCGGATTTTCAAAATATTGAGGGCGTAAAATACTTTTCAAAGTAGATCGGCCCGTCCGACAAAGCACCCCACCCGCTCGCTGACGCGCCCGTTGAGTTCAATCATGTGATGGGCAGCGAAAAGAAAAGGGGCCGCCTCCATCCGGAGGCGGCCCCTTTTTTCTCGGGTGTCAGATTCGACCTATTGCCCGGCGGGCTTGTACCCCATGGGCAGTTTTTTGAACCGGCCGCCGTGGAGGATGGGATCCCCCTCGTAGCCCAGGGCCTTGAAGTCGATGTAGTCGGTGGTGTTGATCAGGTGACTCACGTCGCGGCCTTGTTCGACCATCCAGGAAAAGTCGGTTCCTTTGTGGGCCAGTTTCTTGAAATCCACCTCGCGGCTGTCCTGGTGGCACCGGTCGCAGGTGCGCTCGCCGGCCAGGCTATCGTGGCACTGGACGCAGGACAGGGCCATCTCGGCGGGCATCACCTCGTGGTCGACGCCCCAGAACATCCAGGTTTCCACCCACTTGTAGTCGCCGCTGTACGGCATACCAGCGGCTTCCATGCCGTCGGTGATGGCCTTCTGCCAGTCGTAGTTTTTCCAGTAGGCCGTGGTGTCATCCTTGTCCCGGGGAAAGAGGTGGGGCACCAGTAGGTAGCCGTACTTGGCGTCCACCGGTTGGACCCCCTTCATGATCTTGAACGGCTCAATCCTTGAGTTGGGATCCCTGATGGAGCCCACCGGTTCGGCAATATTGGTCACCGGTGCGTGGATATCGATGGAATCGCCCAGAAAAACCCGTTTGTAGAACCCGCCGTGCCAGCGATAGACCGGCTTGGCCGATTCGGCCCAGATGAATTCTCCCTTCATGGGATCATAATCGCCCATCCCATACTTGTCCTTCTTGGGCTTGCGCTTGAGATCACCAGCCTTGGACCAGTCCCACCAGACCTTGGTGGGCTTGCACTTGGCATACACCGGCGAGTGGCAGGTGTTGCAACCGATGTTTTCGCAGTGCTTGTTGAGATGGTGGTCCATGATGTCGTTGCCGTAGTGGGGCTTTGCGCCGTGGCAGTCCTCGCAGTTCAGGGCGCCCTCCACCACCGGCACCGACGATGAGCGACCGGGAATGCGGTGGTTGCGGGTGGTATGACATTCACTGCACTGCATGTCGTAGCCGCCCATGTGCACGTCGCAGGCCCGGTCGGGCTGCAGGAGCTGGCGGGAGAGGTCCGAGTGCTTCACCGCCTCGGCGCCGCCGCCGTTGAAGTGGCATTCCCCGCAAGTCTTGCGGGAGCTGTGCCCCACATTCTGGGCCACCCGGACCAGGTCCACCTTGGGATCGGGCATACCGGCCCCCGGCGGGGCTTTTTTATAGGTTCCCGTGGTGTCGTGACAGATCAGGCAGTCGATGCGGGTGGCATCGGTGAAATCGAAGGAGTTGTCTTTCCATCCGTATCCGGCGTGGCAGCTTGTGCAACGAGCCTCGTTGCTGATGGGGCTCATTCAGAAGTTGTTGATGGCGGTGGTCCCCTTGCCGTGCATCACCTTCTTTTGGTGGTCGAGGGTGTAGGCGGAATGCCCCTTCCAGAGCCAGTGGGCGGTGAGAAGCATGTCCTCGCCGGCGCCCGGGTGGCAGCGGAGGCATTCGGCCGTCACGTCCCAGGGTTCGGGATCGGCCGGCAGTTTCACCAGTTCCTTGTGGTCCGGCACGTTTTTGGGGTGGCAGCCGACGCAGTCCACCGGTCCTTTGGCCTCGTTGCGGTGACAATCGATGCACTGCTGGTGATAGGCCGCCTTGAGTCCAAGGCGATCCGGGTGGTCGCCGCGAAACGATTCCTGGTGGCAGGCGCTGCAGCGCACGGTTTCCTTGGCCGCCTTGTCCGCCGGCCTGGCGTGGTGACACACCGCGCAGTCCTGGATCGCGGCGGCGTGCTTGGTGTGCATGAAGCGCACCGGGCCGTAGTAGTCTTCGCGCTGCTTGATGATGGGGCTGTCCAGCAGGAAGTAGCTGTGGGTGATGTCCTTGACCCCCAGCCCCACGTCGCGCAGCCGTTGCTGGCGGCAGAGCTGGCACTCGTCCACCACCGCTTCGATGAAGGGCACCACCTCCTTGGCCCGCTCCCGGGCCGTTTCCTGGTCCGGGGCCCGCCATTCGGGGTTGAGCGTCAGCTCGTCGGTGTCCGGAGTTTCGGCCGCCAACGCCGGAGCGGCCCATACCAGCACCATTAGTGCCACCAGGATGCGCACCGGTGCGCCGGGTGAAAACGCTCTGATCATGAAGACACCTCCCGGGCCGGCGCGGAAAGAACCGGCAGATGAGTCACGAGAAAACGGTAGATGAACATCAAGGTGGCGATCAGCCCCACGGTGATGAGGATTTCGCCCACGGCTGGAAAATAGTTGGCTTCGCTCACCGGCGGCTTGTAGGCCACCACGAAGACGTTGATCCGGTTGAGCAGCACGCCGCCCACGATCATGGCACAGGCGGCGAACAGGGCCCGCCGGTTGTGGCGCACCTTGTCCGAAAGCAGCATCAGCCAGGGGGCGATGACCCCCAGGATCATCTCGGCCAGGAAGGCGTTGGTCTGGGCCGTGCCGTCCAGCAGGTAGACCCAGGTGCCGCGCACCACCATGTCACCGATCTTCAGTGCCATGTAGAGGCCCAGCAGCCAGATGGTGATGCGGGTCAACGGCCCCAGGACGCGCATCTCCCCGTCGAGCTTGAACGAACTGGTGGCGATGGTGGTCTCGAAGACCACCATGGGGTAGCCCACCGCGATGGCCGAAGTGAGAAAGAGCAGGGGCAGGATCGGGGTGTACCAGAGGGGATGAACCTTGGTGGGGGCCACCAGCATCAGCGAGCCGAGGCTCGACTGGTGCATGCACGAGAGCACCACCCCGGCGATGACGAAGACCCACATGATCTTGCCCAGAACGCGGTCGGCCAGGCCCAGCAGGGATTCCGCCGGGCCGTTGAGCCCCGCCAGGGGGCCGGGCAGGTTGACGCGGCCCTTGAACTGTTCCACCACCACCGGCACGAACTCGATGTAGAGCACGTTGAGGTAGAACATCACGCACATGGCCACTTCGAAGAGCACCGAGTCGAAGTTCCAGAAGATCATCGGCTTCCAGATGGCCCAGGAGCGGCCGATGTCGATGAGCAGGCCCAGCACGACGAAGGTGTAACCGAGCATGGCGGTGAGCAGGGCCGGGCGCACCACTGGCTCGTAGTAGTGCCGGCCCACGATGTGCGCCAGGAAGGCGGTGGTGAACCCGCCGGCGGCCAGGGCGACTCCCGAGGCGACATCCACCCCGATCCACAGCCCCCAGGGGCGGGCCGTGGACAGGTTGGACACGTAGCCGATGCCGCCGATGAAGCGGGCCAGGATGGTCAGGGCGCCGGCGGCCATCAGCACGGCCAGTACCACGACCCCGGGTGTCCAGAAGCGGGTCTTGAGCGGATAGGGATGATGGGTCATCGGCGGTCTCCTTCCTCGTCTTCGTCCTCGGCCCGGTTCTTGTGCGAGGTCCACATGATCCCCCCCAGCAGGCCGTAGAGCACGATGGGCGACCAGAGGTAGGAAAAGAGGGTGTGCTGAATCGTCTCGGCCAGTTTGGGGGTCGGCTCGTTGGGCACGTCGATGAAACCGAGCTTCTCGAAGGGCACCGCCGAAATGTACATCCAGCTCGTTCCCCCCACCTCCTTCTCACCGTAGATGCGGTCGATATAACGTGCCGGGTTGTCCCGTATCCGGTCCTTGGCCACCTTGAGCAGGGTCTGGCGTCGACCGAAGGTGATGGCCTCGGTGGGGCAGATCTCGGCGCAGCCCGGCAGGCCCCCCTCCTTGCTGATGCGCTCGAAGCAGAAGGTGCACTTCATCACCCGGGGGGTGATGGGGTCATGGTACTCGTAGGCCGGGATCTCGAAGGGGCAGGCCACCATGCAGTAGCGGCAACCGATGCACTTGGTGACATCGTAGTGGACCGTGCCGTTTTCCTTCTTGGTCAAGGCGCCGACGATGCAGGCCGATGCGCAGGCCGGCTCCTGGCAGTGCATGCACTGGATCTTGACGAAGGTGGGCACCAGTTGGTTGCTGGCGTCCAATTGGCCGGGAAAGTAGCGGTTGACCACCGTGAAGGCCTTCTCGTCGGGCCGGCGCAGGCGGTTCAGGACGGTGGGGTCCTCGAAGGGCTCCTCGGGCGGCGGCAGACCGTTGACCCGGTTGCAGGCCTCTTCGCATTTGCGGCAGCCGATGCAGCGGGTCAGGTCCACCAGGCAGCCGTAGGGATCATCCGGTGGGGCCGATGCGCCGGCCGGGGCGGATCGATTCGTTGCCGCCGCGGCCCCGGTAGCCCCCGCGATCTTGAAAAACCCGCGTCTTGTCAGCTTCATGGGCACTCCTTGTGTCGTTGAACCGTGATCCACATGACTTTGCCTTCCCGATGCTCGCCGAGGATGCGATTGCGCTGACGCCGGGCCAACTGGAGGATGGTGGCGGCCACCTCGGGGTCTTCGAGCTGCACTTTCAGCACTTCCCCGGGCGCAAGACGGGAGAGCCGCTGCTGGTATTGCAACAGGCAGATCGGCCACCCGACCCCCACCAGGTTGAGTTGGTGCGATGCACGCAAAACAATCGCCTCCCTTGCATGCCGTCCATCTAGAGCCCATAGCAAGCTCCGTGCCGCCGCTCAGATCGGATTTCCCTCGAATCAACCGCTTGAAATGATAACGGATTCAAATATGCTCAGGCCAGCCATTGTCAAAGGACGGCCGCTGTTGTAGTTAAAGGATCGTTTAAACGTTTAAACACTCATAAGGCGTACAAGCAATGAGCGAAGCGCGGATCAACCGCTACTGGAAGCGCATCGTCAACACGATGAACGACGGGCTGATGATCATCGGTACCGATGGCACGGTGATTTCCGTCAACCGCGCCTTTGAGCGCATCACCGGCTACTCGGCTGAAGAGATGGTGGGCCGGCCGTGCACGGTGCTCGAGTGCGACGGTTGCGACAAGATGATCAACGGCAGCGACATGGCCTGGTGCGCCCTGTTTGACAACTGCCAGGATGTGCGCTGCCACTGTCACCTGCGCACCAAGGACGGCCGCTTGGTGGCGGTGGTCAAGAACGCCACCTTGCTCGTGGACGACGAAGGGCGCCCCCTGGGGGCCGTGGAGACCCTCACCGACATGTCGGAGGTGGACCGGCTGGGGCAGGAGGTGGACCGGCTGGCACGCCAGCTCGACGATGGGGGGGATTTTCACGGCCTGGTGGGCCGCTCGGTGGCCATGCAGCGGGTTTTCGACGTGATCCGGAGAGCGGCCTCGAGCAGCGCGCCGGTGATCATTTTCGGCGAGAGCGGCACCGGCAAGGAGATGGTGGCCAATGCGATTCACCGCCTCGGGCCGCGGCGCGAGGGCCCCTTCATGCAACTCAACTGCGCGGCCCTCAACGAAGCGCTGCTGGAAAGCGAACTCTTCGGCCACATCCGCGGCGCCTTCACCGGCGCCTACCGGCATCGCACCGGGCGCTTCGAGGCCGCCGACGGCGGGGACATCTTCCTGGACGAGATCGGGGACATGCCCCTCGCCCTGCAGGTCAAGCTGCTGCGGGTCCTGGAGACCGGGCGCTTTGAAAGGGTCGGCGACCATGCCCCGGTGAAGGTCAACGTGCGCATCATCAGCGCCACCCACCAGGACCTGCACCGGGCCATCGCCGAGGGGCGTTTTCGCGAAGACTTCTTCTACCGCATCAATGTGATCCCCATCCACCTGCCGCCGCTGCGACAGCGACGCGACGACATCCCGTTGCTGGTGGAGTATTTTCTGCCCGGGGTGCGCCGCCGCGCCGGCAAGAGCCTTTCGGGAATGACGCGCCAGGCCATGGAGGGGCTGATGAACCACCACTGGCCGGGCAACGTGCGCGAGCTGAAGAGCGTGCTCGAATACGCCGCCATCATCACCGACGGCGGCGTCATCGATATCCATCACCTACCGAGTTTGCAGGCGCCGCCGGCCATCGGGCGTTCGGCCTCCACCGCGCCGGCCATGGCGGACGCCCAAGGCGAACGTCAGGCCCTCATCGACGCCCTGCGGGCCACCGGCGGCAACCAGACCCGGGCCGCGGCGCTCCTCGGGGTCACGCGCACCACGGTCTGGAACCGGATCCGCAAGTACGGCATCGATGTGAGGAAGATTCCGGATCGATAGGCGAGAAGACAAAAATGATTTTTATGGCACGTGATTTGCTTCAACCATTTAAAATACCTCCTGGCAGTTGTAATCATACTGCCGGCAAACCGGCTTCAGACGCCGTCATCTGAAGCCGGTTTGTTTTTTAAGAAGGGATTGCATTTTATTTTATAAAGGATATATCTGCAAAAATAATAATGCGAATGCAATGATTTGTTGGCAGTAATGTCCATTGATCAGTTTGCGCACATCAACAGAGGAAAGATGAGCGCCATGACCGGATCGAAACATCAACGAGAAAAGATCCTCCCCGAACAGCCGGCGCGCCAGCCGGAAAAAATATTCCTGACCCCTGCCGAGGCCCTGGCGGCCATTGGCATCGACTTCGCCCAATACGCACCGCAGATCGAGCTTTTTTGCAATCTTGTCCCCCTGGTTTTCGGGAACCAGGCCCTGGTGACGTCGGGCGCCACCAGAGATGAATTGTGGCTGCGCATCGGTGCCCGCGGATCTCCGGAACGCCTCGATGGCCGGCAACTCGGTGAACGGCTGGTGGCCCGGCTCCAGGAAGCACCGTTGCCGCTGGAACGCCTGGCCGCCATCTGCTATCAGGTGTTTCGCGGCCGGACCGTGACGGGTGAAACGGATGGAACCCCCGGGTTGTGGGTGGAAACGGGGATGGAGGATTTTGTCTGCCAGCGCTGCGGCCGGTGCTGCAGCACGCTGGATTTCAAAAACGGGGGCACCGCGGCGGACTGGGAGCGTTTCGAGGCATTGGGGCGCAAGGACATCCTGGACTGGATCGCGCCAATCCGGCATGACGGAAGGGTGGTGGCCTGCCGCCTGTGGGTCGATCCGCTCACCGGCCGTTTTGCCGACGGGTGTCCCTGGCTGGTAAAGGACGCCCCGGGACGCTTTGGCTGCCGGATTCACGAGATCCGGCCCGAGATCTGTCGCCAGTATCCCGGCTCCCGCAAGCATGCCGAGATGACGGGGTGCATCGGGTTCTGTCACCGCCAAAGAAAGGGAATCAGTCAACAAGAAGCCACATCCGATCCAAGAAAAGTCTTTCACGGATAACCTGCAACGGATAACCGATGACGCTCCCCTTAAACCATTGCCCATGGCGAGCGAAAAGGAGGTAGTCGATGGCCGAGGCACGCTTCGAAAAGCTCACCCACTCCGATGAGGCCTTGTACGGTCCGCGAAAGTTGGTCCTGTGCGGATTCGGCCGCGAGGCCCAGCCCAAGTTCAAGAAGATACTGGATCTCGCCGGCCTCACCGATGTGCCCGTGGTGTGGGCCGATGTCGAGGATGCAGGGGTCAAGATCGGGGAACTTTTCCGGCGGCCGGCCGACACCGGTTTCGGCGCCGGATCGGCCCTCAAGCGGACCGTGATCGTGGCCGGAATTACTGAAAACGAGTTGCACAACCTGATGAACGTCTCCAAGAAGACCGGCATGCAGTCTTGCATGTGGGCCGCCCTGACCCCGACCTCGGAAACCTGGACCCTGAAAGCCCTGTTGGAAGAGTTGTCCGCCGAACGGCGGCAAATGAGCGCCAGGCGGCGTTAGCGGACCATGGACCAGCGGTGTCCCGAGCCAGCTGGACCCTTGACAGAAACCGCCGGCTGGGGGTAAAGTGCACCGCCCTAATGGGAGGTTGCCCTGGTCCGACGGCTGCTTTGCCTGGCCCCGGCCGGACGAAAAACGAACCTGACAGCAAAGGAAGGACCCTCGATGGACGGAGACCCTGGAACGAGTCCCCATCCTCCAATGAATGAACCGGATGACCCGGTTCCGTTGAACACTTGGCTTGCCATTGCCCGGAAACCATTCGGGCCGGCCCCCGCAGCGCCCCTTTCCATTCGCTGAGAAATCGGGCGCCTCCGGCCGCAACGGTTTCCAGCAATGGAGATCCTTGCGGAAAGGAGGTGCCTGTGACCTGTGCACCCTGCCCCAACGCCTGTACGCCCGCCGAATCCGTCACTGAAGCGGAGGCCCATCCTTTGATGGGGGACATCGAAGCGCTGCGCCAACGGCATCCTTCGGACATCGCCGACCTCCTCGAACAGGCCGGACTCGACCCGAACGAGCTGGTGGACATCCTGCTGAAAATCGGCAATTCGGTGGCTGGCGAAACTTTCAGCCGACTATCCATGGAGACCCAGAAAGCCTGCCTGGAGGCCGGCCCCGTGAAGCGCATGCTCCAGCTTGTCGAGCATATGGAGCCGGATGACCGGGTCGACCTGCTCAAGAAGGTTGATCCGGAGGTGAGCGAAGGGTTGATGCCCCTCATCGCCCAGGCAGAGCGCAATGCCACCCAACGGCTGTGGAAATACGAAGAGGGCACCGCCGGCGCCGAGATGACCACCGAGTACGCCTTTCTGTCCGCCGATATCACCGTGGGTGAGGCATTGGCGCAGTTGCGGCTCCAGGCGCCGAATCGGGAGACCATCTACTATGTGTACATCACGGACGCCGAGCGCCATCTGTTGGGGGTGATCAGCCTGCGGCATCTCATCATGTCCAAACCTCGCCAGCGCCTCTGCGAGGTGATGACCACCGATGTGATTTCCGTTTTCCACGATGCCAGCCTCGATACCACGGTGCAGCAGTTGACCAAGTACGATTTCATCGCCCTGCCGGTGGTGGATCACCAGAATCGCCTGCTGGGGATCGTCACATTCGACGATGCCATGGACATCGTCAAGGCGGAGAACACCGAGGACTTCCAGCGCATTTCGGCGGTGCTGCCTTTCGAGGAGGAATACCTGCGCCGACCGCTGGGGCGCCTGTTTTGGAGCCGCTTCTGGTGGCTGGCAATCTTGTTGTTCACCTCGATTTTGTCCACTTCGGTCATGGCTTATCATGCCGACATTCTTCACCAGATGGTGGCGCTGTCCTTCTTTATCCCCATGGTCATTGGTGCCAGCGGCAACGCCGGCACCCAGTCGGCCACCATGGTGGTGCGGGCGCTGGCGCTGGGAGAAATCCGACCGCGGGATTTTCCCCGGGTGTTTTCCAGGGAGCTGCTCATGGGCTTGGCCCTGGGGCTGGCCCTGGGGGGGATGGCCTTGTTGCGCGTTTTTTGGCAGGAAGAGAATCTGCTGCTGGGTTATATCGTGGGAATGGCCCTGGTGGTCACCCTCTTGACCGCCAACTTGGTGGGTTCGCTGCTTCCACTGCTGCTGAAGAAACTAAAGTTCGATCCGGCGCTCACCGCCGGACCGTTCATCGCCACGATCATCGACGCGGTCGGCATCGCGATCTACTTCCAGGTGGCGATCTGGTTGATGCGCGGATGACGGCGGACCGCCAGGGACAAGATCGGCCCCAAGGGGACCGCTCCCGTCCCGCCGTCACGAAAGCCCCGGGCTGAGGAAAGTTTGAAGAGCGGGTAAAAAATCACCGCAGTGGACAACGTGGACACCATGGATCCCGGTGGCACAGAGAGCTGCGGTGCGGTGATTCTTTTTCTCGTTTGCCGATAGGCTCAATCTCGGTGCTGGTAGAGGTGCACGTCCTGCTGCGGGAAGGGGATGCTGATCCCGGCGGCGTCGAAGGCCTTCTTTACCTTCTCGGTGGTCTCGAACCAGAAATCCCAGTAATCGCCCGATTTGACCCAGGGGCGGGCCACGAAATCGACGCTGCTTTGGCCTAGCTGGTAGACGGCGATCAACGGTGCCGGATTCTTGAGCACCCGCGGGTCGGCGTTGATGATGGACGTGATCACCTCCCTGGCCCGGTCGATGTCATCGCCGTAGCCGATGCCGAAGACCATGTCCACGCGACGGGTCCCCTTGGCTGACCAGTTTACGATGTTGTCCGCGGTGAGCTTGGCATTGGGCACGATGACCAGCTTGTGGTCCGGGGTGCAGAGGGTGGTGGTGAAGATCTGGATCTCCTCCACCGTGCCGGCCGTACCGGCGGCTTCGATGTAATCGCCCACCCGGAAGGGGCGGAAGAGGATCATCAAAAACCCGGCGGCAAAATTGGACAGGGAGCCTTGCAGGGCCAGGCCGATGGCCAGGCCGGCGGCGCCGAGAACGGCGATAAACGAAGTGGTTTGAATCCCGAGCTGGTTCAGGGCGGCCAGGATGGTGAAGGCTAGCAGGGCGATATACGTCAGGTTGCCGGTGAATTTGACGATGGTGGTATCCAGGCGGCCTCTTTCCATCAGCCGTTCCACGAGCCGGCGAATACCCTGGGCGACCCAGCGCCCCACGATCAGTACGACAATGGCCGCCAGGATCCGAATGCCGTAAAGGATGGCCAGTTCCTGGGCGCTGGAAAACCATTCTTGCATGAAAAACCTCCTCGGTTGAGTTTCGGTTGGCCGCGAATCCTGGAACTGTCCGGATATCGCAGCGATTGCGATTCAGAGAGCGCTGATTGACCTATCAGCGCCGTCACCGGCCACGACCAAAGCCGGTCTGATCCATTAACCACCTGCCGCTTCCCTGTCAAGCCGTTCCCCATTCGGGCATTCCGCGGCGCGCCCCTCGCCCGCCGTCATTCCGAGAGACAGCGAGGAAGCGCCTGCCTCTTTTCGCCATCTCCCGACTTTTTGCCCAGCTTAAAAACACCGGACTGAGCTTGGCCGGGGTGTGACCGGGGTCCGGCCCTATTCCGTCATTCCGGGCTTGACCCGGAATCCATGTTCATCGGGACGAGGCGGCGGAAGACAAGCCGGAAAGCAGGGGGACGGCCCGCCATTGGCCATAGAGGCTTCCCCCGTGATGCCGCCTCGGGAAACGCCTGTGGAATCAAGCACATGGCCACTGGGGCGTCAAGGGGTCGGTCGCTGGGCCTCGAGCTGGGTGATGTGCCGTTTTTCCTCGGCGATGATGGTTTGAAGCTGGCTCAGTACTTCCGGCGCCGGGATGAAGCCGGAGAGCATCTCGTAGAAAAGGATCGTGTCTTTTTCAAATTCCACCAGGACATCGATCAAGGCATTGATATCCGTCAGGGCGGTAAAGTCCACCTGTTTGAGGGAAAAACTCTGTTCGCCGATCATCTGGGCGAGCATCTCGCGGTTCATGGCCCGCGCGATGGGGTTTGCCCCGGTGGTCGCCTGTTGGCGAAGGTCGTTGAACCATCGGGCGTGCTGTTTTTCTTCCTCGATCATCCATTGGAGGACGGCCTTGAAGCCCTGTCCCTCCACCCGATCCATGGCCTGGCGATACACCGCGGCGGCGTTTTCCTCCAGTCGCACGGCGATATCGATGATCTCTTCCAGCTGGAACATGTTTCCTCCACGCCTTGTCACTGTTTCCCGCCGCCGGCGGACGAAACGGGGGAAGCCGGCTGATCGAAGAGGGCGGTCAACACCACGCACCCGTCTTCCAAGTGGGTTTGAACCTTGAAGGGCAGGTTGTTGAACAACTCGATCATGCGGCGATTTTCGGGCACGGTGTAGGCAGTGAGCCCGTCTAGACCGTTTTCCTGGGCGGCCTGGAACAGCTTGACCAGCAACTGTTTCCCGATTCCCTTGCCCTGCCAGGGACGGCTCACCGAAAAAGCGATCTCGGCGATGTTACTGCCCGTCGCACAGAGGTACTCTCCCAGCCCGATCACTTGGCCGAAGCCGAATTCGCCCACCAGCGCCAGCATGGTGAGGTTGTGAATGTAGTCGATCTGGGCCTTGTCCTCGATTTCGTCCCGGGAAAAGCGGGATTTGGCATACATGAAGCGGGCGTACACGTCCGCGTTGTCCAGATTGTAGTAATGCTCCTGGATCCGCCGCAGGTCCACCGGTTTGGCCGGGCGCAGGGTGATGAGCGTGTTGTCGACGGTGATGGCCTCCTCCAGATGCAGCGGATAGATGCCGGTGATGGACTCGCTCAGCTTGCGTTCCCGGCTCAACAGCCCTTTTTCCTTGGCGGCATTGAACAGGGCTTCGCGAAAATCCGGATGGGCGATGCTGATCATGGCCATGGCCCGCTCTTGCAGGCTTTTGCCATGGAGGTTGACCGCGCCGAACTCGCTGACCACATGATGCACGTCGGTGCGGGGGACCACGGTCACCGTGTCGCTGAGCAGCGGCACGATATGGCTCTGGGAACCGTCGGCCGAAGTGGCGGTGAGCATCAGGATCGACTTGCCGCCGTTGGCCTGGGAGGCGCCCCGCACGAAATCCAGCATCCCGTTGACCCCGGAGTAGCGGCTGTGGGCCAGGGCGTCGGTGGCCACCTGCCCGGTGAGGTCCATCACCATGGCCACGTTCATGGACACCATGCGAGGATGGGCGGAAATGACACCATGGGCATTGACGTAATCGGAGGGGTGAAATTCCACCATGGGGTTGTCGTTGATGAACTCGTAAAAAATTTCGGACCCGATGGCGCTGCTGGCCACCATCTTGCCTTCGTTGAGGCCCTTGTAGCGGTTGTTGACCACCCCCCGGGCCGTCAGGTGCATCAGGCCGGTGGTGAGGTACTGGCTGTGAACGCCCAGGTCGTTTTTTTCCGCCAGGGCCTCCAACACGGCCTGGTGAATTTCTCCCAAACCGGTCTGGATCGTGGCGCCGTCTTCCACCAGCCGGGCCACGTGCCGGGCGATGGTGCGGGCCGCTTCGCTCACCGGCGGTTCTTCCACCGAGAGGATGGGCTCTTCATGCTCGACGATGACATCCAGGTCGTTCACGTGCAAAAAGCTGCGCCCCATCACCCGGGGCATGCGCGGGTTGACCTGGGCGATGACCAGATCCGCGCTCAATGCGGCTGCCTGGGTGATGTCCACCGAAACGCCCAAGCTCATCCAGCCGAAGTCATCCGGGGGGGAGACCTGGATCAGGGCCACCTGGATCTTGAGCTTTCCGGTGGCGAAAAGCCGCGGGATGTCCACCAGGTTCAGCGGTGTGATGTGGCGCATGGTCTGGGCCAGCCGCTTGGGAATACCCGAACCGATGTAAAAGGATCGGATGTTGAGGTTCCGGTCCGCCGTCTCGTCCGCGATACGCGACAGCGGCGTCTGTTCCAGCGACAGCAGCCGGACCACCTCGATGTCCGAAAGCCCCCGGGCCTTCCGGGCCAGGGCACGGACCAACTCCTGGGGTTCACCGCAGGAGGAGCCGATGAAGACCCGTTGGCCCGGTCGAATCAGGGCGATGGCATCCGCGGCGTCACGGCGCTTCTGGCGGAAGGCGTCCGCCCAGGATGGTGAAATCGACATCATCACGTTGCCTTTCGATTATCCGCACTTGGAATAGCCGCAGAAATGGCAGGTCATGCAACCTTCCTCGAAGCTGATGGTTTGCCCGCATTCCGGGCAGACGGCACCGATGAGCGCCGGCGCACCGTTTCCACGGCGGACGCGCCGGTCATCAAGGTAGCGTCGCTCCAAAACCCGGGCGATGGCGTCGGGAATCGATAGCACCAATCCGCCTTCCTGAAAAACGGGATGCTCGCCGCCGATGCCCTTGAGCTGGTCGATGACCTTGTCCACGGTGACCCCCGAGCGTAGCGCCAATGATACCAGGCGGCCGATGGCCTCGGTTTTGGCAGTGGTACTGCGGCCCGATTTGCCAATGGTGGCAAATATTTCGAAGGGACGCCCCTCGTACTCGGTCACCGTGACGTAAAGCTGTCCCATGCCGGTGCGGATCTTGGTGGTGAACCCATCCAGGGTCTCGGGGCGCTGGCGCACGATGGCCGAAAAGCCGGAACCGGCCTCGGCGGCCGGGGGGACGCTCAACACCTGGTTGGCCTTGCTGCCGTCCCGATAGATGGTCACCCCCTTGCAGCCCAACGTGAAGGCGAGGTCGAAAATCCGGCGAACGTCCTCCACCGTGCTGTCTTTGGGCAGGTTCACCGTTTTGGACACGGCGTTGTCCGTATGCTCCTGAAAAACGGCCTGCATGCGCACATGCCATTCCGGCGAGATGTCGTGGGCCGTGACAAACACCTGGCGGACGTCCTCGGGGATTTCCTCCATGGCCTTGATACTGCCGCTGTGGGCAATGCGGTCCATCAACTCCGGCGTGTAGAAGCCGCGCTGGCGGGCCACGGCCTCGAAATGGGGATTGACCTCCAGGAGCTGATCATCGTCCATCACCCGGCGCACGAAGCTCAAGGCAAAGAGGGGTTCGATGCCGCTGGAGCAGTTGGCGATGATGCTCAAGGTCCCGGTGGGGGCGATGGTGGTGGTGGTGGCGTTGCGGTAGCGGTCCTTGAGGGCACTGAGGGGGTGGTTTTCAAAGACCCCGCGTACCTCGGCCAACTCCCGGGAGGCCTGGTGGCTGGTTTCCTGGATGAAAGCCATTACCGATTCAGCGCAGGCCAAGGCTTCGGGGGAGTTGTAGGGAATCGCCAGCCTATAGAGCATGTCGGCGAAACCCATTACCCCAAGGCCGATTTTGCGGTTGCCCTTGACCATTCTTTCGATTTCCGGCAGCGGGTAGCGGGACACGTCGATGGTATCGTCCAGGAACCGTACCGCCAGGCCAACGGCCTCGCCGAGGGCGTCGTAGTCCACGGCCGGTCCCTGCTCGGTGTCGACGACGAACCGGTCCAGGTTGATCGACCCGAGGTTGCAGGCCTCCATGGGCAGCAGCGGTTGTTCGCCGCAGGGGTTGGTGCTCTCGATGTCCCCCAGGGCCGGGGTGGGGTTGTCGCGATTGACGCGGTCAAGGAAGAGAATTCCCGGATCACCGTTTTTCCAGGCCTGAAGAATCAAGGCGTCGTAAACCTCGGTGGCCTTGAGGCGCCCGGTGACACCCCCGTCGCGGGGATCGATGAGGTCGTATTCGCCATCTTGGTTCACCGCTTCCATGAAAACGTCGGTGACGGCCACCGAGATGTTGAAGTTGTTCAGGGTGTCGTTGTCCTGCTTACAGTGGATGAACTCGAGGATGTCCGGGTGGTCGACCCGCAGAACGGCCATGTTGGCCCCCCGGCGGGTGCCGCCCTGCTTGACCTGTTCGGTGGCGGTGTTGAAGATTTTCATGAACGACACCGGTCCCGAAGCCACCCCGCCGGTGGTGCCCACCTTGCTGTTTTTGGGACGCAGCCGGGAGAAGGAAAACCCGGTGCCACCGCCGCTTTTGTGGATGATGGCCGCCTGTTTGAGGGATTCGAAGATGCCCTCCATGCGATCTTCCACCGGCAGCACGAAGCAGGCGGCCAGTTGTCCCAGACGGCGGCCGGCGTTCATCAGGGTGGGGGAGTTGGGCAGAAACTTCAACTCGGTCATGAGATTGAAGAATCGTTCTTCCATCACGACGACGGCCTCGTCGCCACCGTATTGTTTTTCCGCCCGGGCCACGTGGCGCGCCACGCGGCGGAACATGTCGGCCGGTGTTTCCACCGGGTTGCCCCGATCATCCTTGCGCAGGTAGCGGCGCGCCAAAACGGCCCGGGCATTGTCGGAAAGGGCGATGGGGGGGTGGACGAATACCGATTTTTCAATTCTCGGCGCGGCGGCCCGCGAAAGACCCGATTCGGCCAGCTTGGTTCTCAAGATCTGGGTTGCCACCGCTGCCGTGATGACCGGTTCGGTGAGGTCGGCGATAGCCTGGCGCATGGAGCGACTGATCGCCAAGGCTTGATCCCTGGCAATGGAATAGTGCCGGGCGAGCATCTTGGAAAACACCTCGTCATCCCACTGATAGCGGCTGAGGTCTACCTGGTGGCCGTCTTCGGTAATCAGGATTTTCGACGGGTTCGCCATTTGGCAACTCCTTGATTTAAATGAAATAGAATGAATCTGGCGGCAAAACCGCCGGCGCCGGCTTTTCGCAGATTGGGAACCAACCGGGGCGAAGGCCGACGCCGTTTCAGATACTCAGCATACTAGATACGACATGTTGCGTGTCAATCAATTTTTGATTCCGTATGTTGTGGGTATGCGTGAGCTGAATTTTTGGTTAAAACCGGGTTGACAGTTCTGGCACGCATCGAATATTAGACAGAAACGGAGAATTTTCCCTCCGAACAGAGGACGGTCCGCTATGAACGTGAATATTCCTGAAAAATTGTTTTTCGATGTTGTTGACTTACTGGTGGAACCCCAATCGTTGCGACCTCAAGAGGGAACTTGCGTGTTGAGCCTCGATGCCCGCAACCAGGTCCTGGATCGTCTCCTTCAGATCCGTCATCAGTTTCTGTTCGATCCGCCTCCCGCGCCTGCCAAGGCCTGATCGGGCGCTTCTCCATCGTCCCGGTCCTCTCAAGAACGGGCAAGAACGGGCCGAAGATGCTGCCCTTTTTCCAGTATGCGCTGGCGGATTTTCAGCTTCTTCCCGTGGTGATGGGGCCCGGGGACCTGGCCGGGGTGACGCGGGAGATCGGCGCCGTCGTGGACGCGGACACTCTGCTGGTGGTCAGCAGCGATCTG